>Ga0307995_1001732_pt1 | contig 13336 bp, 14 predicted proteins | sample EllFjometagen262_FD_203132 | JGI IMG/M metagenome (GOLD analysis project Ga0307995, IMG submission 203132) | Marine microbial communities from Ellis Fjord, Antarctic Ocean - #262 | ecosystem: Environmental > Aquatic > Marine > Unclassified | place: Southern Ocean | collected 2014-11-02
TTTTTATTAACTCCTTAAATATTTTTATACTTTGTATTAGTTCATTCACATCATGAATTCTTAAAATTTGAACTCCTTGCATCATTGAAAATAATGAAGAGGCAACTGTTCCTCCTAATCTTTCCTTGGTATCATTTTTTCCAGATAAATCTTTAATAAATTTTTTTCTAGAAAGCCCAAGTAGTATAGGAAAACCAAGAGTATGAAAAATAGAAACTTTCCTAATTATATTAATATTATGTTTCAAATTTTTTCCAAAACCTATACCTGGATCAATTATAATATTGTTATGCTTTATACCATTAGATCTTACAAATTTTATCTTTTCTTCAAAGAAATCATAAATATCCAATAATTCATTTTTATAGGTTGGGTTATTTTGCATATTTTCAGGAGTTCCCTGGCTATGTTGAATTACAAATGGTGTCTTATATTTTTTCAAAATATTAATTGTTTTCAAGTCATAATTTAAACCTGAAACATCATTTATAAGTTTAATCCCTGCTTTAATTCCTTTTTCCATTATTTCTGACTTTCTTGTATCAAGAGATAACGAAATTTTTTTACTAGTTTTCTTTATTGTTGATTCAATTCTTTCCCATTCTTTCTTATTGCTTATTGCTTTAGATCCAGGCCTTGTAGATTCTCCACCCACGTCAACTATGTCTGCACCAAACTTTAATAAATTAAATGCTCGGTTCTCTCCTTCTTTTTTTTTATTAAATTTTCCACCGTCAGAAAAACTATCAGGTGTTAAATTTAGTACACCCATTACGTTTGGAATTTTTTTAAAATTTAAATTTGAAAAATTATTATTCTTTTTGACTATAATTTTAAGATCTTTATTAACTTTTTTTCTTAATAATGTGGATAATTTCTTTATATCCTTGAGATTGATTATTTTTGTTGAACTTCTAGAAATAATTTCTATCTGGCTAAATGAAATTTCTTTATTTTTATTTAAAGGTAGATTTTTTTTTTGATTGACTAATTTTACTGATAACTTTCCATATGCAAAATTACACACTCTAGTGTAATATTTTTTCATTTATTTTTAGTGAACTATTTTTGGCTTGAGACCCATTGAGCCTAATGATGAACCTTTATTTTCATCTTCAACTTCTAAGTCTTCTTTGTTACTTGGATATATATTTTTGTTTATTAAATTTTCTATTTCTTCTCCTGATAAAGTTTCATATGTTAAAAGAGCTTTTGCTAATTTATGTAAATCATCAATTTTTTCCGTTAAAACTTTTCTTGCTCTTTCATACCCTTTATCCACAATTTTTCTTATCTCAGAATCTACTTTTTTTGCAGTTTCTTCAGACATATTTTGAGTTCTGGCTACTGATCTTCCTAAAAATACTTCTTCTTCGTTTGAACCATAGGAAACTGGTCCTAATTCTTTACTAAGACCGGCTCTCATTACCATAGCTCTCGCTCTTTGAGTCGCTTGCTCAATATCACTTGATGCCCCAGTTGTAACCTTATCTTCTCCAAAAATAATTTCTTCTGCAACCCTTCCACCCATCGCTATAGCTAATTGAGCATGCAATTGTTCTCTTGTTTGAGATAATTCATCTCGTTCTGGTAGCTGCATAACCATTCCTAAGGCTCGTCCTCTTGGAATAATTGTTGCTTTATGAATTGGATGAGCTGCACTTTCATTAATTGTTACAATGGCGTGTCCTGCTTCATGATAAGCTGTTAAAGTTTTCTCTTCTTCTGTCATTACCATGGATCTTCTCTCAGCTCCCATCATCACTTTATCTCTAGCTTCTTCAAATTCAGTTAATGTAACAATTCTTTTATTTTTTCTTGCAGCTAGTAATGCTGCCTCATTAACTATATTCGCCAAATCTGCTCCTGAAAAACCTGGGGTTCCTCGAGCTACAGTTCTTAAGTTTACATCTGGGGCCATCTTTATTTTTTTAACATGCACTTTTAATATTTTTTCTCTACCAATAATATCTGGAAGCCCAACAACTACTTGTCTGTCAAATCTACCTGGTCTTAATAAAGCCGGGTCCAATACATCAGGTCTATTTGTAGCTGCAATAATTATTACTCCCTCATTAGTTTCAAAACCATCCATCTCAACTAATAATTGATTTAAAGTTTGTTCTCTTTCGTCATTTCCTCCACCTAAGCCAGCACCCCTACTTCTTCCTACTGCATCTATTTCATCAATAAAAATGATGCAAGGTGAATTTTTTTTACCTTGTTCAAACATGTCTCTAACTCTTGAAGCACCAACACCAACAAACATTTCAACAAAGTCAGATCCTGATATAGTAAAGAATGGAACACCTGCTTCACCTGCTATAGCTCTTGCGAGTAAAGTTTTACCTGTTCCAGGTTGACCAACTAATAAACATCCTCTTGGTATTTTTCCACCAAGTCTACTAAATTTTTTTGGGTCTTTTAAAAATTGAACTACTTCTTCAACTTCTTCTTTTGCTTCTTCAATACCAGCAACATCATCAAATGTTATCTTGCCTTTTAATTGATTCATTAATTTTGCTTTAGATTTACCAAAGCCCATTGCTCCACCTTTTCCACCTTGCATTTGTCTCATAAAAAAAATCCAGACAGCAATTAATAGTAACATTGGAAACCATGATAATAAAATTCCAAAGAGTGATGGCATTTTATCTTCACGTGGAGAAGCTGAAATACTAACACCTCTAGTAGATAATTTTTGAATTAAGTTTGGATAGTTGGGTGAGTAAGTTGAAAACGAATTTCCATCTGCAAAAACACCATTTATATTGTTTCCTTGTATTTCTACTTTTACAACTCTACCATTATCAACCTCTGATAAGAAATCTGAAAATATTATTGAATTATTTTTACCTGCATTAGCTTGAGGATTTTTAAACATATTATAAAGGCCAATTGTTAAAAAAACAATTGCGGCCCACATTGCTAAATTTTTCATATTCATGGTTATAAGATAATAATTTTTATGAATTAAACAAGTGTCAAATTGTTACAAAATCTAGACTTAATACTAATTTTCTTTAGATATTAATATAGTTTCATTTATCCTATCAATAAAACACCCACCCAGCGTAACTTTTGAAAATGACTTTGCGTTAATTTCCTTGATTAATTCATTGAGGCTTTTACCTCTAACTGGATAATTTTTTTTTCCTAATCTTTGTATAATTTTTGTTAAAGATCTAAAGATTACCTCATGCGACTGATCAAAGAAATTTTGATTTAGAATATAAATATTTTTTTTTTTTAAAAAGATTGCGTTCTCATTCAAATTTTTATCTAAGTAGAACTTAATTGATCTATCTGAGTCTTTTAGATTGTTGATAGTTAATATAAGTTTTTTTTTATCAAGACCTTCTTTTTCTAGTGATTGTAGTAGATTTCTGATTCTAGTTCTTTTAAATTCTTTATTAATGTTCGAAGGGTCCTTGATAAAGAAATTAAATACTCTTTTTGTTGCATAGATTAAATCTTTTTTTTCTATATCTAGTAATGGTCGTAAAATTGCTAATTTTTGATCTTTATACTTAGTGTTTTTATTAAATGAAATTAATCCATTTAATCCACTGCCTCTAACCAATCTTATTAAAAAGTTTTCAAGTAAGTCGTTTACATGATGTCCTAATAATAGGTATCTAATATCATTTTTGTTACATTCTTTAGCTAATAAAGAATATCTTTTATCTCTTGCTATTGCTTGAATGTTTTTTGATGGTTTTTTACCATTCCAAGGTAAAATTTTACAATCAATATCAATCTTTTTTAACATATCTTTTATTGTTTTAGCTTCTAGTGAAGATTCTTTTCGAAGTTTATGATCAACAATAAAATATTTAACCTTAATTTTATTTTTTAATGAATAACACTTAGCTAAAAAAGCCAACGCCAAACTATCTGGGCCTCCAGAAACTGCAACTGCCAAGTTTTCTTTAATATTTAATGAATTTGAAAATTCTTTAAATGTTTCAGATATTTTTTTATTATTAAGATTGCTAAGAATTTTTTTATGAGTTTTGTTTCGAACACTCAAATTTTTTTGATTCATACTTTGCCTTTTGAAGTACAGATTGATTTGCTTTAGGATACTGTTTTTCAACTCCCAAAATCATCTTACAACCTTGCTCCTTTTCTCCTATCTGAACCATTGATACACCAAGTTTTAATAAATTTATAGGAGCCTTCTCACCTTTGGGGTATTTTTGATATCCCTCAAGATAAGCGGTAGCTGCATCAGTATAAAGTTGTCGTATTCTAAATGTTTCTGCATACCAATATTGAGCATTACTAGCTAACTTGTGCTTGGGGTTTGTTGTTACAAATTCTCTAAATGCCCTCTCTGCTGTATTGTAATCACCCACCTTTAAAAAACTAGTTGCAAATTTATATTGTTTATCTGGCGTTTCATTAGGAAGTATACTTTTTTCTGCTTCAAACGTTTCAGCTATTATTGTTGATGCAGTTTCTATTGATTGTATCTTTTGAGTCGTCTCATTGCTTTCTGTATCCTTATATGAAACTGAGCCTAAATCTTGTGGCTGTGACGATCCTGGTAAAATTTTTTCTGATTTTTTTTTTGATTTAGATGTTAGTTTTGAATTAACTTTACCAGTAGAAGCGTTTTCAATATCTTGAAACCTTATTTGATTGTCAGCTTGCACTTTTGACATCCTGCTAGATAATTTATCTAATTTAAAGTTTATTTCTTCGAATTTATTTGTAAGATTTTGAAATTGACTTTCAATTTCTGATAATTTTAATAGATGCCTTGTTAAAACATCCCCTGAATTTTCATCAAAACCTTTTTGGTTACTTAAATTATCTGTATTATTGGATCCAGAGTAAACTGCTTTTTCTAATGTTTTTAAATCTTTTTGGATTAAATCTAAAACTTCTTTTAAGTCATGATTATCTGCTAAAGCAATATTGGAAATAAGAACAAATATAAACGTTAATTTTAAGTAAATTAACTTTTTATAATTAATCATAATATAATGAATACTAATTATAATGATGGCAAAAAAAAGACCCTAACATATGAGTGTTAGGGTCTTTTATTAATTAGTTTTACTAGTTAGCTTTAACTGTAACTGATCTTCTGTTTTTAGACCATGCTAAAGGGTTAGATCCTGAATCTACAGGTCTTTCTTTACCATAACTTAGTACTGAAATTCTGTCTGAAGAAATTCCATAAGTCAGCAAATAATCCTTAGCTGAATTAGCTCTTCTTTCACCTAATGCTAAATTGTACTCTCTTGTACCTCTTTCATCAGCGTGACCTTCTAATACAACTGTTATTTTAGAATTCTTTCTTAACCATGCAGCTTGTTTTCTTAAAGTTTCTCTTGAAGCAGTCGTAAGTACTGTTTCATTTGTTGCAAAGAAAACTCTATCAGCAACGCCTGATGCCAAATATTCTACTGAATCAGATCCTGTATAAACATCACTCTGAAGTTGCCCTGTTTTTTTTTGAGTCGCACAAGCTGTTAATACTAGGCTTGCTAACAATACTAAAAATCCGTTTTTTAAAGTCTTTCTTAAGTTCATTATTACTCCTTAATTCTATTATTGAATTATTAACATTTTCACAACTAGTTAGATGTTTCAAGCTAAAAATCAAGCAATTTTAAACTTAATTACTTAATAATGACGACCAAGATGGGTCTGAGGCGTCTGTTTCAGTTTCAACCATCTTTTCATTATAACCCGTTAGATCAATCGACCATAATTTTGCAGAAAAACCTTCTCCTTTAGAGTTGGTCTTTGTTTCTCTATAAAAGATTAAAACCCTTCCATTGGGAGACCAAGATGGTGCTTCTTGGTAAAAATTTTCAGTTAGTAATCTTTCTCCAGTTCCATCAGTTCTCATTACTCCGATATAAAACTTGCCTTTGTGTAGCTTTGTAAATGCAATTAAATCACCTCTTGGTGACCATACTGGTGTTCCATACAGTCCATTACCAAATGATATTCTTTTTACATTTTTTCCATTTTTGCTCATTATATAGATTTGTTGATAACCACTTCTATCAGAATTAAAAGTGATGTATTTACCATCTGGAGAAAATGAGGGTGATGTATCAATTGAAGGATGATTAGTAATTCTTTCAACAATTCTATTTTCTAAATCCATAGTGTAAATGTCAGAATTTCCATCTTTGGCAAAGCTCATTATAATTTTTTTACCATCTGGAGAGAATCTGGGAGCAAATGTCATGCCCGGAAAGTCTCCAACTACTTCTTGTAAACCAGTTTCAATATCTAATAAGTAAACTCTAGGTAAATTTCTGAAATAGGAAAGATACGTAACCATTTGATTAGTTGGACTAAATCTTGGTGTTAAAACTAATTCATTTCCAAGTGTTAAATATTTATTATTAAATCCATCTTGGTCCATGATTGCTAATTTTTTTATTCTATTAGTTTTTGGTCCTTTTTCTGAGACATAAATTATTCTAGTATCAAAATAACCATTTTCACCTGTTAAGCGTTCATAAACTTTATCTGTTATGATATGACCCACTCTTCTCCAATTACTCGGAACTGTAGTAAATGCCAGTGCCATCATTTCTTTTCCAGCCAAAACATCCCAAAGTCTAAATTCAACTCTTAATTTTTCATCTACAAATGTAACCTTGCCTGTTATTAAAGCTTGAGCTTTTATTAAATTCCAATCTTCAAACCTTGGTTTTAAATTTGCAATATCGGGTTTTTGAAGAAATGCATTTTTACTAAGTGGATTAAACAAACCGGACTGTCTTAAATTATTTTCTACAACAGCAGATATTTCTGAGCCAAGATTATCTATATCTAAAATTTTTTTGAAATTATTTTTTGACTCTTCCTCAATAGATAGAGGTGAAACTGCAACTGGCAGAGGATTGAGATTTCCTCTTGTAATATCAACTTCTATTAAAGCAAAAGTTTTTAAGGGAAATAGGGTTAATAATATATATAAATATCTAAATAGCATTTTATCCTTCCAACATTTCTCTTGCATCAAAGTTTAATTGTAACTCTTTCCACCTTTCATAACCTGAGCTAGGAACTCTAAGAGGTTGACAAAGTTTCACCGCTCTTAACGCACTTTCAGCCAAAACTTTGTAAAACCCTTGCCCTGGTTTATTCATTCTAGCATGATCAAGAATTTCTGTTCTTATAATAGAGCCATCTGGTTTTAATTGTAACCTTATTCTTACTAACAAATTTTCATTATACGGCAACCCCAAAGGAATACTCCAGCATCCAAAAATTTGCGCTTTCAAGGCATCTTCTTCACTTAATGATAATCCTTTAAAATTAGCATCTTTATCTTGGTCTTGGGTTACTTTATCTATTTTTTTATTTGTTTCAGCACTCTCAACTTTGGATTTATCAATTAATGCTGCAATATTATTAGTATCAAATAATTCTTTTTTTTCAAATTCCGAGATTTGTTTAATTTCTGTTTCTACTTTTTTAGGATTTTGTTTTTCATCTTCAATTTTTTTAACTTTTTCTATTTTTTCATTAGGGAGTGGTATGGCATCTGGTTTTTGCTTTTTAACAATTTTTGGTGGTGCTTGTTCTGAAACTAATTTTTTTTCTTTTTCTTTAACTTTTTCTATTATTTTTTTTGCTTTAGGTGCAAAGGGGATATTAGTTTTGTCTTTTATCTGTATAAGCTCAACTGAAACAATTTGTGGCAAATCAAGAGGTTTTTTAGATAAAAAAGGTAAACTCATAGCTGTAATTATAACAAGTAATGTATGAAGCCCAAAAGAAATAATAATATTTCTGTTCACTTTTATTACCTCTCTTTATATGGTTCAGAGATTAATGCCACTTTAGTAAAACCAGAGCCAGATAGCATTCCCATTATCTCTAAAACTCGACCATAATTTATTGATTTATCTCCCCGAACATAAATTCTGGTATCTGTTCTATTTTTTGATACAGCTAAAATTTTTGCTATTATCTTATCGTACTCAACTTTGGACTCTTGAATAAATATTTCTCCCTTAGAATTAATAGACAAGGTTAATGGTTCTAATTCTTCAGGTAATGAATCTGCTGAACTTTCTGGTAAATCAACCTGAACTCCAACCGTCAAGAGTGGTGCTGTTACCATAAATATAATTAATAATACCAACATTACATCCACAAAAGGTGTAACGTTAATTTCACTCATTGGTTCTTTGGATGAACGATTGAGTTTAAAAGCCATTTTAAATTATTGATAAAAATCTTTTAGAAAAATTTTCTAATTTTTGTGAATATTTTTTTGCATCGTTGTTAAACTTATTGTACGCAACAACAGCTGGAATTGCCGCCAATAGACCTAATGCTGTAGCAAATAAGGCTTCAGCTATACCAGGTGCTACAATTGCTAAACTTGTGTTTCTTGAAATTGCAATCGATTGAAATGAATTCATTATTCCCCAAACTGTTCCAAATAAACCTATAAATGGCGCAGTAGATCCAACAGTTGCTAAAAATGTAAATCCTTTTTCGAGTGTTACCATTTGTTTTTCAATATTAACTTCAAGCATGTTACTCATTCTTTCATTAAGATTGGATTTATTCTTTGCCTTCAATAAGGTTTGCATAGAATCTTTAAATAATAAAGCCATAGGGTTTTCTAAATTTACTGGCAAACTATTGTAGAAAGTTTCTGCTGATTTTGATTTCCAAAACTTTTCCTCAAACTCTTCTGTTTCTAAATTAATTTTTTTAAATGATCTAAATTTCTCAATAATTATTGCCCATGAATAAATAGAGCACCCAATCAGCATAAGTATTACAGATTTCACAATAAAATCTGCCCGTATAAACAGGCTCCATAAAGAGAAATCTGTATTTGACGCTAGTCCTACTGCTTGAGATGTAATATCGGCTTCCATGATTAAGATTTCACACTTAAATGTGTCATGAATTTGACCTTATTAAACTTAATTTATTCTTCTAATTTGTAGGTTTCGTAATAAAAGCTAGCAATCAAGATTGCATCAGCTTTATTTGAGTCTTTTTTTCTTAATAGTTGTGAAGAAAAATAGGGAAATACTTCTATTGCTTTAGTTCTACTGGCATCTTTTTCAGAATTTATAAGATTAAAATATTTTTTCCATTTTGCAGGTCTCACAAAATACATTGGTAACTGCATAGCAGAACATATGCCCTTTAAAATTCCAAAAGATTGGCCAAAATTGAACATACTAGTTACACCTTGTCCTGGCATGGCTGAAACTTGCTCTATTACAACTTTAATTTCCTCTTTTTTTAAATTTTTGATCCGCAAAATAATTTCATGATAAATTTGTGCACCATTAACTTGTTTTTTGTTTTTTTTACCTTCTGCCATATTTGGCATTTCCACTACATCAATTATTTTTCCATCTTCAAAAAAACAAATAGAGCCCGTTATGCCTGGATCAATTCCAATAATAAGCATTAATTATCTCCAAAATTTATATTTGAATAAACATTTTGAACATCATCATCATCTTCGAGTGTTTCTAAGAACTCAATTGCAGTTTCCACTCTATCTTTTGCAACATTTACACTATTTAAGGGTACCCACTCAATTTCAGTTGAAATAAAATTTGCAATTGTTTTTTCTAAATTTTTTTTTACATTATAAATTTCGTTCATTGGACATTGTATTTCATGAAGATTATCATTTGAAATACATTCATCTGCTCCCGATTCAATTGCTAATTCAAAAATTTGTTCATCTGATATTTCTTTTTTTTCAATCTTAATAATACCGAGTTGATTAAAATTATGTGAAGCAGAACCCTGTGTCCCTAAGTTTCCACCATTTTTTACAAATATAGTTCTAATATTAGAGGCAGTTCTATTTTTATTATCTGTTAATGCTTCTACAATCACAGCTATCTTATCTGGACCAAATCCTTCATATCTTAAGTTTTCATAATTAGTTTCAGTATTAGTAGATGATTTAGCAATAGCTCTTTCAATATTATCTTTTGGCATATTAGCTGACTTTGCGGCTTGAATTGCAGATCTAAGTCTCGGATTCATGTCTGGATCTTTATCACCTAATTTTGCTGCTACACTAATTTCTTTTGATAATTTAGAAAATATTTTAGACCTTTGTTTATCTGCCTTACCTTTGGAATGTTTTATACTTGCCCACTTTGAGTGACCCGACATAATAATTAATGAGAATTTTTTAATTCTCCTCCATATATAAAATTTTCTATACTTTTTGCTAATCCAGTTTCTATATCACATTCTACGATCATGCCACACAAACTAGCCTCTCCAATTGCTGGAAAATGTTTAGTAGATTTTTTTTTTAAAAATTTGTTAATTGAGTTATCTTTATTCATTCCAATAACTGAATCGTAGTCACCACACATTCCTGCATCTGTTTGGTAGGCGGTACCTCCCCTCAGTACTCTCGCATCATTTGTGGGTATATGTGTATGAGTACCGACAACTAGTGTGGCTTTACCATCAAAAAAATGTCCCATAGCCGCCTTTTCACTCGTTATTTCTCCATGAAAATCAACTAATAGAAAATCATAATCTTCTTTTAACTTATATTTCTTCATAAATTTATCAGCAACTTCGAATACATCTTCACATTTTTTCATAAAAACATTTCCCATTAAGTTAAGTACACCAATTTTCATCCCATTTTTAGCCATAAATATTCCAAATCCTTTGCCAGGTGATGGTTCAAATAAATTTTTGGGCCTTAAAAGCCTGTCTTCCTTTTCGATATGGGACATTGTTTCTTTTTGATCCCACACATGATTTCCTGTTGTAATTACATCTACTCCACAATTAAAAAAATCTTTGCATATTGCCTCTGTAAGTCCAACACCAGAGTCAGCTGCATTTTCACCATTAACAACTACAAAGTCAATTTTTTTATCTTTTATTTTTGCAAGTAAATTTTTCAAAACCATTGAGCGTCCTGAAACACCAACCACATCACCTAAAAAAAGTATTTTCATTTCACAATATATTTGTTAGTTACAATATAGTCCAATTTTTGATCATATTTATTAATAGGCACCTTATCTATTTTTTGGACTGAAAGTGCTAGGCCTATTTTAATAATTTTTTTCTTTTTTGAAAGCTTATTAATTAATCGATCATAATATCCACCACCATATCCAAGTCTGTTCAAATTGTTATCAAATGCAACTAATGGAACTAATATAACATCAGGGTAAACTATATTTTTAGTTTCTGGCTCAGGTATTCCATATTTATTTATTTTTAATATATCAGAAAAAGACCACTTATAAAAATCCATCTTAAAATTTTTCTTAATTACTGGTAAAGAGATAGTAAATTTATTTTTTTCAATTTTTTTCAATAACTCTAAATCATCAACTTCAAAATTCACAGGATAGTATCCACCAATAACTTTTTTAGTCATTTTTTCTTTTTTTATAATTTTGATAATTTGATTAAAATCAATTTGAATATTTTTTTTATTATTTTTTTCTCTAATCTTGAGAATTATCTTTCTTAATTTAGATTTTAACACAAATCTACTGGACTTTATTTTCTAAATTTGCTTTTTTGACAAAACTTTCAATTTCATCTGTAGTTTCTTCGATTATCTTTTCATAATCATTTTTATTTTTTTCTATCTCTTTTTTGAAATCTTCATGATCTTGAGATAGCCGTTTCATTTCTTCTTCTTTTTTATCTCTATAGTCGTAGACTAAAGATTTTAATTCTCGAAACCTATCTGATAGATTCTTTAAGTCAGTTTTTTTATGTTCTACTTTTTTTTTAGTTTCAAAGTATTCATCCATTATTTGAACTGAAGTTATTAACAAAAGTTTATTCTCACCTATATTTCCCAGTTCATTTTTTAAATCACTAAATTTTTGATTAATATGAGTTAACAACTCTTCTAAATGCTCCTCTTGTCCATCGTCACAAGATAAAAGAAAATCTTTTCCATTAAATCTAATATTTACATTTGCCATTTATCTATTTCTTCTAATAAAGTATCTGTTTCTTGATTTAATTCATCAATTTTTTCTGACAATTCTGTCTCTTTTTTTTGCTCACCTACTTTTTGTCGATTAATATCATCTAATTTTAGATTAAGAATTTTATGTTCGCTTATCAACTTTTGATACTTTTCTTCTATTTGTTTTTTTTCAATTTCTAATTGATTTTTTTGAGAACTTAAACTTTCTAAATTGCTCTTTAATGTTGGATTTTGTAAATTTAAATTCTTTAGTTTATTAATGGCAAAACTAAGTTTTTTTTCTTTTTCACTGTCTATTTTCATATATATATATTTATATTATTAAATTGAGTCTTCTTAGTCTAGATAGGATATTTTTGAACAAACTACATAAAGATTTATCAAACACAATAAGGTTTTTATCGATAGATGCTGTACAAAAAGCAAATTCTGGGCACCCTGGTATGCCCATGGGAATGGCTGATGTTGCTACAGTTTTATTTAAAAATTTTCTTAAATTTAATCCAAAAAACCCAAATTGGCTTAATCGTGATAGATTTGTTTTATCCGCAGGTCATGGATCTATGCTTCTTTATTCTTTACTACATTTAACTGGATACAAAAGCATCTCTTTAAAAGATATTAAAAATTTTAGACAATTAAAATCTATTTGTGCAGGACATCCTGAATATCATCCTGGTACTGGCATTGAAACAACAACTGGTCCCCTTGGACAAGGAATTGCTAATGCAGTTGGATTTGCTATTGCAGAAGAAATCTTAAAAAAAAAATTAGGTAAAGAAATAATAAACCACAAAACTTATGTTTTGGCTGGTGACGGATGTCTAATGGAGGGTATCAGCCACGAAGCAATGAGTTTAGCTGGTCATTTGAAATTAAAAAACTTAGTAATGCTTTTTGATAATAATTCAATATCTATAGATGGACCAACTAGCTTAGCAGTGTCAGATAATTTTAAAAAAAGATTTGAAAGTTATGGATGGGATTACATTTTAATTAATGGTCATAATGAAAAAGAAATTTTTAGTGCATTAAAAAAAGTTCAAGTTGCAAAAAGACCAACAGTTATTTCTTGTAAAACGAAAATTGGTTTTGGATCACCAAATAAGTCAGGTAAGGCCTCTTCACATGGAAGTCCTATTGGTACAGATGAAATCAAACTAGTTCGACAAGTTCTTGATTGGAAATATAAACCTTTTGAAATTCCACAAAATATTTTAAACGAATGGAGAAAAATTGGCAACAAAGGCATTAAGCTTGAGTCTAGTTGGAAAAAAATTTATAAGAAAAAAAAACAAACTGTAGACAGAGTATTAAAAAATAATTTTTCTAAAACTTTAAAATCAGAAAAACAAAATTCTATTAAAG
>Ga0307995_1001735_pt1 | contig 13321 bp, 12 predicted proteins | sample EllFjometagen262_FD_203132 | JGI IMG/M metagenome (GOLD analysis project Ga0307995, IMG submission 203132) | Marine microbial communities from Ellis Fjord, Antarctic Ocean - #262 | ecosystem: Environmental > Aquatic > Marine > Unclassified | place: Southern Ocean | collected 2014-11-02
ATGGTCATATTTTGCTGTGTTTCCAACGCTAAACGAGAGTTCAATCGAGCCATCACATCGCCGGACACTTTGAATATTAGAATTCAATTTTATTGAGTCCTTAAACGACTGGGTGAGAGGCGCTAAGTAACTTCGCGATCCACCCTCAATGACACGCCATTGAGGTCGGTTATTGACGCTTAACAATCCGTGGTTTTTTAAAAATCGGGCGAAAAACAATAATGGGAAACTAATCATGTTGTCTGTCGATGCAGACCAGATAGCACAGCCCATGGGTAACAAATACTTGTCGATGAATGCCGGTCGGTATCCATTTTGTGACAGGTACTCTCCAAGCGTGATCGATTCAGAAATATTACCGTTATCGAGGTCCTCTATTGCCTCGCGATTAAAACGCAATATGTCTTGGACCATCGATAAAAAGTAGGGCTTAAATAGATTGCTACGCTGGGCAAATAGTGTATTTATATTATTGCCGCCATACTCCAATCCACTGTCATCACAGCGCACACTAAAGCTCATTTCGGTCGGTTTTGAACTGACGCCTATTTCATTCATTAATTCAATAAACTTAGGGTAGGTCCAGTCGTTATAGACGATGCAGCCAGTATCGATAGCAATACTCTCTCCTTCGTTATCAACATCAACAGTCGCTGTGTGGCCGCCTAGTCTTGAGGCAGATTCATACACTGTAATATCATGACGAGGTGCTAGATAATAAGCCGCTGTTAATCCTGAAATGTCTGATCCAATGATTGCAATTTTCATAGATTTAGGTGCTACTGCCTGTCGTTGATTTACTCGATTGGCTGGACATCATTTTTTGCCACAATGACGGCAATAGTTTCGACACAGCGAGTAACAGAGTTAAGCGAAAAGGGAAGCTATAAACCCGTGGCCTGTCTTCAATACGTTTTACAATTCGTCGTGCCGCTACATCCACATCCATTAAAAATGGCATAGAAAAATCGTTTTTCTGTGTTAGCGGAGTATCAACGAAACCCGGGTTAACAACGGTTACATCGATATTTTCTGGTGCGAGGTCGATGCGCAAACTAGCAAAAAGGTATTGAAGTGCCGTCTTCGATGCGCGATAAGCTTCGGCCCTTGGGAAGGGGGCGGCGGTGGCCTGTGAAGCGATACACACAATGTGAGATGAACCTTTATTTTTCTGCATGAAGGGCTCATATTAATGCCTTCACTAACTAGCCAACCTTAATTTAAGCCAGCGCGTCACATTGCCCAATACTGGTATTTGCTCATACAACTTGGCTCCCATGTCGTAGAAGTCTTCATGGAAATCAACCTTGTCAGAAAATTGCAAATGACTGACACCACGTACGTTGATCATTTTTTCACCCAACTTTGGATGTTTGGAATGCATTACCCACTTGATGTAAGCGGAATGCTCGGAAATTAATTCATCTAGATATTCTAAGCGGTAGTGGCTTAAGTCAGGACACAAAGTTGTCAGGTAATCTTCAAGACCGACTAAACCGCGTATTTCATGCACCGGATCTTTAAATACAACATCGTTTGCATAGATGTCGCTTAATTGGCTTAAATTAGCCTTGCCAAGGTCTTGAAAGCAATGCTTAAATTGCTCTATCAGCGTTTTATTCATGTTTATTCCAGACGCCTATTTCAGATGTTAGACATTAATCAATTGGTCTGACTTACAGGTGCTCTATTGTGTATACGGTTCAAAAAATAAATTAGATCAGTTAGTGATCCAAATTTTTAATCGATACGTATAATTACTAGGACTAGAAAAAAAGTACTCAGCTAATATAAACCCATGGCATCTAAGCAAACATCAAATCAACAATTGTCAGCTTTAGGCAACTGCATTGTAAGAATTGCCAAGCAGCGTGATAAAAATGCGCTGACTGAGCTATTCGATCACTACGCACCTTTGATTCGTGCCTTTAGCCTGGTAAGAGATCCTGGAGCTGGTCTGATTGCAGATGACCTAACACAAGAAGTCATGATTCGAATCTGGCTGAAAGCTGATAGTTACAATCCTCGGCTTGCCAATCTAAATACCTGGGTTTTCACGCTCGCCCGAAATTGCAGGATCGATTATTTAAGGCGAAATAGTCGGTTCAATAGTGCGATTGATCCGACGTATATTTTCGAAGATCTTGAAGATGAAAATGCAGACCCTTTTCAACTGGTGCATCAGAATCATCTACAGAAAAACATTGGGGCAGCGCTTGAGCAGTTGCCGTTACAGCAGTCACTAATTTTGAAAAAAGTGTATCTCGAAGGGAAAAGTCATCAACAAACGAGTGATGATTTGAACCTTCCACTGGGTACCGTCAAATCAAGAGTCCGGCTTGCACTTAAGAAACTCAAAGTTCTGGTTGTGAGGTAAATATGAATAATGCCAACCATCACCCTGGCGAAGAATTACTAGCGACCTATTCGGCCGCTAGTTTACCGATGAGCCATGCACTTTGTATCTCAACTCATATTGAGCATTGTCACGAATGTGCCAAAAAAGCCAAGCGCCTTAATCTAGTTGGTAGTGAACTGATGCAGCAATTAAAATCTGCACTGCCATCGTCAGCATTCAAGAAAAGCCTGTTTGACAATATCGATGAACTTTCAAACAAACAGGAAAAGGCAGATGAGAAAGTCGAACTGAAAGTAAATAACACCAGAGTACCGCATTGCCTTACTCAATTTGTAACTGGCGATTACGCTGAACTAGACTGGAAACGCGTGTCACCCGATATACATAGCTACGAACTCTGTCGTGATAGTAATGGTGAAAAAGTAGAGTTACTCAAAATAAAAGCGGGTGGCACTAGCAGCACACACACACATATGGGTGATGAATATACGGTGATTCTCGAAGGCAGTTTTTCCGATGAAGATGGTGTCTATGGCCAGGGGGACTTCATGCTCAGAGATTCAAGTCATCAGCATACACCGGTGGCCACGCAGGATAGAGAATGTATTTGTCTGGTGGTCACTGAAGCGCCCATTCAGCTTACTGGCATTTTCGGGCGTTTGCTAAACCCGCTAATACGTCGAAGCTACACATAAAAGAGAGCCTATATAAATTGAACGTCGAAACACTGGAAACACCAAAAATACCACTCGGTATCAGTAGTTGTTTGATTGGAGAGCGAGTGCGCTTCGATGGTGGGCATAAACAAAATCGCTATATTCTTGATACTTTAGGTGAATATTTTTGCTACCGTTCTTCTTCCCCCGAAATGGCAATAGGGCTGAGTGTTCCTCGTCAAACAATCCGGTTGGTTGATATCAACGGTGACACTAATGCGGTTGGGGTTAAAGATTCCGACTTAAACGTGACCAATGCATTAGTTGAAAGTGCACATCAGCAAAGAGAGTGGCATCAGGATATCTTTGGATACATTGTCAAAAAAGGATCGCCTAGCTGTGGCATGGAGCGAGTGAAGGTATATAAAAACGGTATTCCTTTTCCTAAGCCAGACAGTTCAGGCATTTATACACAAACCTTAATGCAAAATTTCCCCAACTTACCGGTTGAAGAAGAAGGGCGACTAGGCGATCCACTTCTTCGTGAAAACTTTATTCAAAGAGTATTTGTTTTTAAACGCTGGCGCGAACTGTTCGAATCAGGAATAAGCTGGGCTCAACTCACTGATTTTCATGCTCGTCACAAGTATATTTTTTATAGTCATAATCAAAATCTTGGCAGGGCGCTTGGGAAAGAGTTGTCGCAAAAAATAACTGAGACGGCTGAGGCCTATGCCGAAATTTATTTACCTAAAATGATGCAAATACTAAAAATTACGGTGAAGCGTAGCAATCATGTGAATGTGCTTGAGCATATACGCGGTTATATCAAAAACGAACTGAAAAAGGATGACAAGAAAGAACTCAGCGATTGTATTGAAAATTATCGCCTTGGCTGGCTACCACTTATCGTTCCGATTACCTTGTTAAAGCATCACTTCATGAAATTTCCAAATACCTATATCGAGCGTTCTCACTATTTGGAACCACACCCTCATCAGCTGATGCTTTTGAACCAGTTGTAGTGCTCGCGTCGATGTATTCGAACGGATAAACAAGGCCATGTGCTCTACCAAAACAGCTATCATGTGGTTCCGTCAGGATTTGCGACTCTATGACAACCCTGCATTGATTAAGGCTGTAATCACCGGCCAGATATTACCCATCTATATCCTGGATGGTGTCAATCCTGAAAGTTGGTCAATGGGAGCCGCTAGTCGAGTCTGGTTGCACGAATCACTAAAAGTGCTCAACAAAGCGCTCAATGGGCATTTAAAATTATTCGTCGGTGATGCAATTGAGATCATTGAAGAACTAGTCACCTTGTATAATATCGATGCAGTTTATTGGAATCGTTGTTATGAGCCATGGCGAATTAATCGAGATTCGAAAATAAAGGCACAATTAAAAACACGAAAAATTGATACACAAACATTCAACGGATCATTGCTTTGGGAGCCATGGACAGTGCTCAAGAATGACGATACTCCGTATAAAGTATTTACTCCTTTTTATCGTAATGGCTGTATGAAAAAACCAGAGCCAAGAGCACCCCTCAATTCGCCTTCTGAAATTAGCTACTTTGCTGATAAAAATCAGATCTCTAGCAGCCTAAAGATAGAAGAACTTAAACTGTTCGATAATCAATCCTGGCAAATAAAAATACAACAAGAATGGCGAGTGGGAGAATTGGCTGCGCAACAACAGCTCAATAGTTTTTGCGAAGATTCGTTGAGCCAATACCAAGAGGGTCGTGATTTTCCCTCACTACAGGCGACATCAAAATTATCTCCGCACTTACATTTTGGTGAGATTTCACCGCATCAGGTCTGGCATCGTATGACCCTCGAGAAAGCACAGGTGATAAACAATGATCCAGATCACTTTCTGCGAGAAATTGCATGGCGAGAGTTTTCTTACTATCAGCTTTATCACTTCCCGCAATTGCCAGATGAAGTATTTAATTCGAAATTCAAACATTTTAAATGGCGAGAAAATTCAGAGTCTTTTCATTTATGGAAGAGAGGTCAAACTGGATTCCCTATCGTCGATGCAGGTATGCGAGAACTTTGGCAAACAGGAACCATGCATAATCGTGTGAGAATGATTGTTGCGTCATTTCTGATTAAAAATCAGCTGCTCCATTGGCATAAAGGGGAGTGTTGGTTCTGGGATTGCCTGGTCGATGCTGATCTCGCCAGTAACAGTGCTAGCTGGCAGTGGTGCGCGGGAAGTGGTGCAGATGCAGCACCGTATTTCAGGATATTTAATCCATTACTGCAAAGTCAAAAATTTGATCCTCAAGGTGACTATTTAATACGCTATTGTCCTGAGCTTGCTTCACTGCCGCCCAAGCTACGTCATGCTCCATGGTTAGCTAAACCAGAAGCGCTGGAACTAGCCAACATCAAACTTGGAATCGATTATCCTTTGCCAATACTAGACCTTAAAACAACAAGACTACGCGCGTTAGATGCTTTTAAAGCATTACGCAAGCCTGATACCCTTTTACAAAAAGAAACTATCCCCTTCGAACGAGAAAACTATTGAAAGCCTTATTAATCATTGCTCACGGTAGCCGCAGAAAATCCGCTAACGACGAAATAGAAAACGTCGCGAATCAAGTCAGCCAAACTCAAAGCAATGGATATGACATAGTCATTCATGCATTTCTGGAGTTCGCTGAACCTGACATCGCTAATGGCATTAATCAATGTGTCGAGTCAGGTGCAACGGAAGTTACAGTAGTACCTTATTTTTTGGCTGCTGGTTCGCACGTCGTCAGAGATATTCCGACTGAATTATCTAGCTGCCGTAAAAACCACCCTGAGTTAACTATTAACCTATCGCAGCACTTTGGTGTCATAAACAGCATTGCAAAAAGCATTGTGGAATGTGCTCAAATGAAAACAGGGTAAGTGAGGTCTTCGTTGCTATAAAGGATGCTTACTGTCCTAATCTAAACTGATGGTTGATTCAAAATAGTGGTTGCATTAATCTATAATCAATCTTGCATATCCACCGCCTAAGGCGGTGATTCGGGCAATGGCTATGCCGTTTCCGTAAAAATCGAGAGAATCTTAGGTAACTGGGAGCCTTCTTAGAGGGATGCTATTCATCCCTGTTCAAGGAGGCAATAGCAAAACCACCCTCTAACAATGTGGATGTTTTTTTCAAATCGTTTCATCTCAGTATTCCTAGCCTCATCTAAAGCTAACTCTATCATGCTGAACTGGATCTCCTATTGCGAGTGTAAACGATGTAATAACAACCATGGTTGGTTCGAGTGTCCACTGCGGACTTATGAAGTGTCGAATTTCCTGAAAAACGATTACCAGTGCCTGTCATTTACTTACCGTCAATCTATTGGAAAAGTATCTAAATACTCTACTAATTGACGAGACAAAATCACTCCTAGAACGGCAGTCGACTAGGCAGAACACAGGCGTCCATTTCACGTTGTATTTATGGCTGTTCATAAGATTAGTCCATAAGACTGTTCACGGTAACAAAGAGTCCATCCACCGCTTGCTGGATATTGATGTCTTGAACTGTTCCAAATGACTGTGATGATGAGTTACCATTATCAAGCACTACCTCACTACATTCATGGACGTGACTCGTATCGCCCGAAGATGTGATAATCCTGTATTCAACATCAAACCTTTTAGATTGCTCGTTACTATCTACGATGGTTTGCCTGTAGAACGCTTTGTAAATTTAAGGTGAAGTGATTAGCAAGAATGATCAGCTAGCTCACGTGGCGAGCTAGTGGCGGTGCATAATCTTCACAAACCATAGTGAGGAAATATCATGCCACAAAATCCCATACAATTTCAAAAAGGAATGTCACTCGATGACTTCATCAATCAATATGGTACCGAGATACTATGCGAAGATGCTCTTGAAAAAGCCCGTTGGGGTAAAGGTTTTAGCTGCCCGAAATGTGGTGATTCAAAACACTCTTTTTTCTATCGCAAGAATCGTAAGGTATGGCAATGCTCTACCCACAAACACCAGATAACTTTGCGTACCGATACGTTGTTTCACGCCTCGAATTTACCCCTAAGAAAGTGGTTTATGGCTATGTTTTTTTATCACGCAATCAAAAACTAATATTTCCGCCTTATCACTTATGCGTTACCTTGGCGTCGGTTATCCGACTGCTTGGTTGCTCAAACACAAGTTGATGCAAACCATGGCTGAACATGAGGATCGACGCCAACTGAAGGGCCGTGTTATTGCCGATGATGCCTATCTTGGTGGCGTGACATCTGGTGGTAAGCGAGGACGAGGCGCAAAAAAAGGTGGGCTATTCATAGCTTTGGTTGAAGCAGATGTCGATTCATCTGTACGTTATGTATGCTTCGACCTATTACCCGACCTCAGTGCTGGCAGTATCAAGTGCTGGGCTGGAAAAGCCTTACATGGCAGTATGCATTTGGTCACCGATGGTTATTCCAGTCTGAAGGCTGCGGGTGAAAATATTACCACCCATGAATCAGTCGTGGTTAGCCTAAGAAAACCGAGCGATTTGAACTGCTTTCGATGGGTGAATACCGCCATTGGAAACACTAAAAACTCGATCAGGGGGGCTTATCATAGCTTAAAAGTCGCCAAGTATGCTCGACAATACCTAGCAGAAATTCAATATCGGTTTAATCGTCGCTTTCAACTCGAAGATTTGGTGCCAAGGTTACTTTATGCTTGTGCTCAGAATAGACCTCGAAATCTCGCCTGGATTAGGTCAGCTGATCATTCTTGCTAATCACCTTTAATTTAATTCAATTTAAGTATCATTATCATCACTTCAACTGAGGTGATGATATGAACTTAAGACAGTTAGATATTGGCATAGTCGGTCGGGCACCCTTTTTTGAAGGCGTCGAGGTTCTGTTTCAAACATCGTTCCCTTATGTTTGCCTACTACCTGAATCATATCACCTAGTAGTGAAAGTAAAAGAAATCGATTTAAGCGCAATCGCCATCTGAGTCCATCGCTATTCTGGGGTTGCTTTGACTATTCGAAGTCACTGTATTGACCTTAAACTCATATTCCCTGTTGTATCCCCTGGGCTGAGAGTCCCTGCGGGCTGTAGACTGGACTGCTCAGTGCCAGCAAGATGCTTGCTGCTAATGGGGTTCGTTTAAATAGGGGGAATTATAATTTTCAACCTGTTTTTGGGTAATTAAAAATTTCACTACCCAGCTTGCATGACAGTAATAATTGTTCAAAGTGTGACCGAAAGTAATTTAAATTTATCTTATTAGATATAGTCTATCAAACTGAGGTTATTCGGCAAAATAGTGACAGAGTGAGCCATCAAGGGGTTGTGCATTTATTATGCTTAGTCAAAAAACTGGCACTATAACTGGTACGAGAACTGCAGCTTCTTAATCACAATAGATAGTTTGTTTCTGCAATGGGTTATGGCAGGAACAAGAGGGACGAATATTGATATGAAGCAAAGGAATAGAATTTAAATTTATCACGCTTTTATTAGCTACGAGTGTAGGGTTAATTTATTTTGATAATGGGGTTAGATTGATTAGACTCCTACTGTAAACAAATTTTTAAACCTAGACATTAAAGAGTAACCAACCTATGGGTTCACAATTAAAAGTTGCCTTGGTAACCGGTGCGGGTACGGGCATTGGTCGCGCCGTGAGTATTGCTTTAATGAATGCGGGTTATGCCGTTGTACTCACTGGCCGACGTTTAGAGCTACTGCAAGAAACAGCGAGCTTGAGCAATGCCAGTGAACAAGATTACCTATGTGTCAGTTGCGATGTTGGTGATCCAGCGCAAGTCGAATATCTTTTTTCTGAATTGAAACAGAAGTACTCAAAGTTGGATTTATTGTTCAATAATGCAGGCGTATCTACACCGCTGATGTCGATGGAAGATATAAGCTACGAGCAGTGGCGGTCGGTGATTGATACTAATCTGACGGGTGTTTTTCTGTGCTCTCAACAAGCGATTAGGATGATGAAAAGCCAAACGCCGGTTGGTGGTAGAATCATTAATAATGGGTCCATATCGGCCCATACACCGCGACCATTTTCAGCACCTTATACCTCGACTAAACATGCAATGACTGGTTTAACTAAATCAATTTCACTAGATGGGCGTGCGCATGATATTGTCTGTAGCCAAATTGATATTGGTAATGCAGCCACACCATTGACCAAAAACTTTTCAAAAGGTGTGCCTCAGGCAAACGGAACTATTCAGGGTGAGCCTGTGATCGATGTCGAGAAGGTTGCGCAAGCGATCGTTCAAATGGCTGTTTTACCGCTTGAGATTAATGTTCAGTTCATGACATTAATGGCGACTAAAATGCCCTATATCGGTAGAGGTTAGAGTTTTACGCAGTGCTACTGTGCCATTTTTTTTGGTATGGTGACCCAAAATGGCAGTGCAAGCTTTAGGGTGTAACCGAACTTGTAACGTAATAAATTTATAGAGAGGTAACGCTATGACTCAATTTCCGAATTTATTGTCCCCACTAAAAATTGGGGAATGTGAGGTTCGTAATCGCATTTTGGTCTCGGCGCATGTACCTGGCTTTGCTGAAAATTACCTTCCAGGCGATAAATATATTGCCTACCACCGCACCTATGCGCGAAGTGGCGTCGGTTTACAAGTCACCGGCGGCACGCCTGTTCACGAGTCTGGACTGCTTAGCACGAATACCGATGCGTTAAGGAATCTGAATGACGATATTATTCCGGGTTATCAAAAGCTGAGCGATGCTGTCCACGACGAAGGAGGCCGTATTTTGGCGCAGCTTGCGCACAGTGGCGGCACCGTATTAATTAATAAACCTAATCTTGCGAGCTGGTCTGCATCGGCCATTCGGTCGGAAACCACTGGCAATATTTCACACGCGATGACACTCGACGAAATCGAAGAGATCAAAGGTGCATTTGCTGCTGCGGCTAGACGAACCGCAGAGGGCAATATGGATGGCGTCGAAATTTTAGGTGCATTTGGTTTCCTACCTCAGGCCTTTTTGTCACCTTTAACTAATTTTCGTGATGATCAATATGGTGGCTCGCTGCACAATCGAATGCGTTTCATACTGGAGCTATTACAAGTAGTACGCGACGCACTTGGCCCTGATCGAGTGCTTGGTTTACGCCTTCCAGGAGACGAATTTGAACCCGGTGGACTAACACTAGACGATATGAAAATTGTCACTCGTTTCATTGCTGAAACCGGGCTGATTGATTATCTTAATATCATCGCCCACACCAATGTTACCCACACTGGCCGAGCCAAGCATTGGGCGCCAACACCCTCCAAACATGGCATCTTTGTGCCGCTGGCTGAGGCCATTCGCAGGCAGGTTAATATTCCGGTATTTGCCGTTGGCCGTGTGACTGACCCGTTTCAAGCCGAGAGAATCATTGCTGACAAACAGGCCGATATGGTTGGCATGACTCGCGCCAATATTTGCGACCCTGAGTTGGTCGCCAAAATCAAACGCAATGACATCAAACAAATTCGACCTTGCGTGGGGGCCAACGCCTGCATTGCTAATCGTTATGTTGGTAAGCCGATTAACTGCATGCACAACACAATGGTGTCTAAGCCAGGAGTTAAATTGCAAGCAGCGACACAGCGCCGATCAATTGTTGTCATTGGTGGTGGCCCAGCGGGGCTAGAGGTGGCGCGTATTGCTGCCGAACGTGGACATACGGTTGAGCTATTCGAAAAAAATAAAAGGGTGGGTGGACAGCTAGCTCTATGGGCTGCAGCACCATCAATGGGAGAGCTTGGCAATATCATTCGTTGGCGGATCAGTGAGCTTGATCGACTGGGCGTTAAGGTCCATTTAAATCATGCCATTGAAAAAGTCGATCTCGGTAGTTTGAATGCAGACGAGATTGTAATTGCCACTGGCTCGAATGATTTTAATCAGGCCATTCCAGGGCAGCACGACATACAAACAGTAACGCCACATGCTTTGCTGCGGGGTGGTGTCTTTCAAGCAACCAAAGCATTGGTTATTAACGAAGGTCGTGGACAGGCTGGTCTGGCGGCAGCTGAGCTGCTGGTCTGTAAAGGTATCGAGGTTGAAATTGTTTCCAGTGACATTGCTGTTGGTGCTGATATTGACCCCACTAATAGAACCGCTTGGTTTATGCGACTCGGTGAAAAAGGCTGTCACTTTAGTGCTACTCAGATTGTCGTTAGTGCGCAAGGTAATCAAGTCACCTGTCGTAATGTTTATGATGACCGAATGAATTATCGAGAGGGGATCGATTTAATTGTTAATTGGCAAGGATGTCAGGCGAATGCGAGTGTCATGACGTTATCAGGTACGTCTCCAGAAAAGGTATATTATATCGGCGATTGTGTGAGTCCACGGAATGTTGAGATCGCAATGGGTGAAGCTGAGAACTTGGCCAGCAAGCTTTAGGTATTTCCAGCTAGCCTTTAAAGAGCAATTGGATCATTAATCAGGGTGGTCAATCTATCGGATGTATTGGTGAAATAACCCGCCGCAAGCAAAAACTTGCTGCGGGATTAGGCTTAACTCACCGATACTGGCTTTAAGGTGCTAAGGTGACCCAGTGCAATCTGGTCAAAACAAATCCTATTGCTATACCAATTTTTCGTTTAGCGGTAACTTCGAAACAATGCCTTCTCGCACGAAACCATCGGCTCACTTATTTTCAACTTCCATACCAGAGCAAGGGTGAACCCTTTTGCCCAAAGCAGGACATCAGAATCATCTATCGATAACCAATACCGATTATCTAGAGCTAGTCGATTTGAGCGGTAGAATATTACGGGATGATAAGCGGGGTGCAATCCCTGAAAAACACCAAAAATCCTTCAACAATTGAACATCGATCCAAAGCACTGGTGCTATTTCAGTCAAAACTTTAAAAGTTAGCTTAAGTCGCTAGTTGGTACGTCGCATTACATAAAACAAGCTTATCAACAACTGGGAAAACAGTGGGTGTATGGCATTTATGTTTGTGAAAATTTTTCCTACCTAACAGAAAACACGTAATACAAAAATACTAAAGATTGCGTGGCCGAATGACTAATCGACGGATTGCTATGCTCTAGGTTGGTCAAAAGACAGCTCTTATCACTAGTAAAGGGTAATTCTGTATAAATTCATTAACCATTTTATCTAGTTCGACTTTTCTTCAAGGTTGGGTTTTATAAAATATGGATGTCCTAATTATTTACACCGCCACCATATTCGTAGTGAAACATGTCTCCATCCACCCATTGGTTTGATCACCCAATTCTCATTGTAGTGACACGAATGAAGGGCAGGCTAGCTTGCACTCATCAATGGTGATGACGGCAATTAACGAATTGATAAGGCCTTTACCAAACAATGGTCAGAAAATGATGCTGCCTTCTGTCTGAAACTTACTTAGACGTCATGACGTTAACGCCATCCCAATCATCCGACGGTGGGTTGGCCTTCATGCTAGTGCAACGGATCAAATAGTCATTGGTCAGTGGATCGACTGGGTTGGCTTTAATCGCTTTTTCAAACGCGGTAAATGACCGATCCCATTCCATACCACGATACAGTTTGATACCGTCATTGAAGTAACCTACTGCATCATTCAGGTTTGGAAAGGTTTTTTCATTGTGATAATCGAGGCATTCGAACACGTTAACGGGCTCGGTTTTACCCTTTACAATAACGCGATCGATCTCTCTTAGGCGGTAAACACCATTCAATTTGGCAGCCGTATATTCAGACAACAATAACCGTGCATGATACTGCTTACAAGCACTTTCCAACCGCGCAGCGAGATTAACACCGTCGCCGATCATGGTGTAGTCCATGCGTTTTTTGGAGCCGATGTTACCCGCCACGATACTGTCTGTGTTCAGGCCTATACCCATTTCCACTGGTAGTTCGCCTCGTGCCTTGCGCTCGGCATTCCATTCCCACAGTCGGGTGATCATGTTGATCGAACATCGCATGGCGCGGTCTTCGTCATCATCATGGGCCATTGGGATACCAAAGGCTGCCATAATCGCGTCACCAATGAACTTGTCGAGCATGCCGCCCTGTTCGGTGATGCAATCGACCATCAGTTCAAAATATTCGTTGAGCAGTGCAACAGTGCCCTGCGCACCTAAAGTTTCAGTAATTGTGGTAAAGCCACGCACGTCAGAGAAAAGAACAGTCGCAGTGGTTTCTAAACCGCCCATAATATCATCTGATCCACCAGACATCATTTGATCCGCCAACACGGGGTCCATATACCTTGACAGTGTCGATTTAGCTGCCTTCTCAGCAGTTATGTCTTCGAT
>Ga0307995_1001738_pt1 | contig 13298 bp, 7 predicted proteins | sample EllFjometagen262_FD_203132 | JGI IMG/M metagenome (GOLD analysis project Ga0307995, IMG submission 203132) | Marine microbial communities from Ellis Fjord, Antarctic Ocean - #262 | ecosystem: Environmental > Aquatic > Marine > Unclassified | place: Southern Ocean | collected 2014-11-02
CGCGTCTGCCGCCTGTAGCCCTGTCTCCGGGTGCGCGGCGCATGGCCGAGGCGTTCAACCGCGTTGGGATCTCGTGGTGGCCCGGTGACATCGCGATCAACACCGGACCCGCTGCCAACGGTATGGGCCAATGTAACCATTGCGGCCCCTGTGAGTTACATTGCCCGCAGCGCGCCAAGGCGGCGGTGGATTTGAACTATTGGCCTGCAGCACTAGCTACTGGTGCGCAGATCATAACCGGCGCTCGGGTGACCGATCTGTTGACGGCACCCAATGGCGTCATCCGGGGTGCGGTCTGGCTGGACCGCAAGGGGCACAGTCATACAGGCAAGGCGCCGGTGGTGATCGTTGCGGCCAATGGTATTGGCACACCCCGCCTGCTGCTCAACATACGCGACGGTGGCTTGGCGAACCGCAGCGGGCTGGTGGGGCGGCGATTGATGTTACATCCGTTTGCGCGTGTAACAGGGCTGTTTGATGAACCGCTAGAGGGCCACCGAGGCATCAGCGCCGGGCCGCTGGTCAGCCATCATTACTACGAGACCGACGCGGCGCGCGGGTTCAAACGCGGTGTTAAACTGCAAACGCTTGGCACGCATGGCCCTGTGTTGACAGCGCTTGGCTCTTTGGGGAAACGGGCGCCGTGGGGGCGGGGGCATCATGCAGGTTTTGCCCGCCTGTTCGGTCATGGCTACAGTCTGTCGGTCTGTTCCGAAGACGCTCCGAATCCCGAGAATCGCATCACCTTGTCGTCGGATTGGACGGGGTCGGACGGGTTGCCTGCGGCCAAGATGATCTACAAAATCCCTGCCGAAGCAAAGATGGCGTTGGATTTTGGACGTGCAAGGGCTCGCGAGATATTACAGGCTGCAGGTGCGCGTGAGTTCATCGAGATGGAGACTATTCCAGAAGCAGGGTTTCACCTGATGGGAACGGCGCGGATGGGTGATGATCGCGAAACCTCAGTCCTCAATAAATGGTGCGAGGCGCATGACGTTCCCGGTCTGTTTGTAACCGATGGATCGGCTTTTGTCACATCGGCGGCAGCGAACCCTACCAATACCCTTCAGGCATTGGCATTACGGACGGCTGATCACATTGCGGCGACGCGACACAGGTGGGCAAGTTGAGGCTTTGATTTGTAGAAAAACAAAAAAATATGTCTATGAGACCTCGGCATAACCAGTCTTTTCGGTTCATCATATATGTATTTCCCTCAAAACCACGTGTTTGCGCGTGGTGCGGCGGCTAATTTGTTGGGTTTCGTTTGATATTTCCTGATTTTGGGCACACTTATCCCACCTGTTCAGCGTCCAGCAGACCGTAGAGAAAAAGGAACCTCGCACCTTTCTGGATGTTGTGGGCGATAGCGGCTAAGCCATAAAAAGTCATGTTTCTGACCAGGCCCATTAGCCGCGTTCGAGCCAGTCCGTAGCGGGATTTATAGGTGACAAAGGGGCGCTTTCCGCCGGAGCGCGTCACGGCAATCTTATCATTTCTGATAACATCCGCAGCGGACAGTGGGTGGCCGTGATACCCCTTGCGCTGCACCTGATCTTCGATGCCAAAGCTCTCCAGCTTTTTGCGTGTGGCGCGCGAGAAAAAGGCCGCGTTTGCATACAACGCCACCTCATCGCCCAGCAAAAGCGTATCACGCTCGGTGCTATCATGGGCGTTTCCCGGCGTGACGGTTTGGCGGTGGATGAAGCCGTCCTCATCCACGCCGGTGTCGGTCGAATAGCCGTAGGTGGATTTCATGTTGCCACGGCTGTCGGCCTTGAAGTGCCAGCCTGCCTCAGGATCGCGCTTGGGTTGGCCTCCTACGCCTTTTCCGGGTCCTGATTGCGCCGCCTCAATTGGCGTGGCGTCGATAATATTAATCCGACCCTTTGTCATGATGATGTGCTTGACCTCAAGCTGCCTATTGACCTCGCCCAGTAATTGCTCCCACAGATCTGCGTCAACTAACTTCTGGCGGAAACGGCCAATGGTGCTCGCATCTGGCACATCGCCACCCAACTTGAGGTGGCAAAATTTTCGGAAAAGCAAGTCGCGAAACAGAGTCTGAGCCAGTTCCACATCACTCAGGCGATACCAAATGTCCAAGAGGGACGCGCGCAGCAAAGTCAGCAACGGATAGCTGGGACGACCAGTCTTGCTGGCGTAAATTCCAATCAGCAGATGTTCGAGTTTGGCCCAGTCCAGCACTGCCTCCGCCCCGTCCAAGCCTTGCAGGCTGGGGTGCTCAAGGTCGGCGCTGGTTACGAAAAGTTCGGGTTGGGTGGAAAATGGCTTTTGCATGGAACAAGTTTAGCAAAATTTGGCCGCACTGGGAATCTCGTAGTTATGCAGAGGTCTCAGGTAAAAGTTTCGGCCCCGCCATCACCAAGACTTGAACTGGTAATTTGCGTCAAGAAATTGCCCCGTGACCCTCAGGCCAGCTTTGGGCATAACCACAGCAGTGATTCTTTCTAAGGAGATGATATATGCATGATATTCGTGCCATCCGCGAAAACCCTGCCGCTTTTGACGCCGCATTAGCGCGCCGAGGAAATGCGCCGGTCTCGTCGGACATCCTATCCCTCGACACCGACCGCCGTGCCTGCATTCAGGCGGCAGAGGCGGCACAAGCCGAGCAAAACAAAGCCAGCAAGCTGGTGGGGGCTGCCAAAGCCAAAGGAGATGAGGCTGAATTTGACCGTCTCCGCGCCTTGGTGTCTGAAAAGAAAATCGAAATGGCCAGCTTAAGCGAAGAGGCCAAAGCTAAGGATGAGGCTCTGGCCGATATGCTCATGAGCATTCCAAACTTGCCCTTTGACGATACGCCAGATGGCGCCGATGAAAACGATAATGTGGAGGTGCGCCGCTGGGGCACGCCGCGCGAGTTTAACTTCATCCCCAAAGAGCATTTTGAGCTGGCAGCCACCGCAGAAGGGCTCGACTTTGAAACCGCCGGTAAAATTTCCGGGAGCCGCTTTGTGATTATGTCTGGAGCTATTGCACGTATGCACCGCGCTTTGGCGCAGTTCATGTTGGACACGCATATCACCGAGAACGGCCTGACAGAGACCAACACCCCGGTCTTGGTGCGCGATGAGGCAATGCGCGGCACCGGGCAATTGCCCAAATTCGCTGAAGACAGCTACCAGACCACCAATGGCTGGTGGCTGATCCCAACCTCCGAGGTGACACTGACCAACATCGTGTCGAGCCTGACACTGGATGAGCCCACTCTGCCCCGCCGCTTTGTGGCGCATTCTCTGTGCTTTCGCTCAGAAGCCGGCAGCGCCGGGCGTGATACTGCGGGCATGCTGCGTCAACATCAGTTTGAAAAGGTGGAGATGGTCTCTGTCACCCACCCAGATCATTCCCGCGCGGAATTAGACCGGATGACCAAATGTGCCGAGGGAATCTTGGAGTGTTTGGAACTGCCCTATCGCACCATGGCGCTCTGCGTCGGCGACATGGGCTTTAGCGCCCGCCGCACCCATGACATCGAAGTTTGGCTGCCCGGCCAAGACTCCTATCGTGAGATCAGCTCTTGCTCAGTCTGTGGTGATTTCCAAGCCCGCCGGATGAACGCGCGATTCAGGCTTGTCACCGGCGGTAAACCTGAGTTTCTGCACACGCTGAACGGATCAGGGCTGGCAATCGGTCGGTGCTTGATCGGTGTGTTGGAAAATGGACAGCAAGAAGACGGATCTGTCGCTATACCAAAGGCTTTACAACGTTATATGGGCGATGCGACTGTGATCAATGCCGACGGTTCGTTGTCATAACAAACAAAAAACGGGGGCCAAAGCCCCCGTCATTCCATCTTGATCTAAAACACCCAAGCCAGGCCTATTTGAAAGGCTTTTTTCCGAGGTGCTTGCGCAGCCGTGATGGTGTTGATTTTTTCCTATCTTTATAAGGGTTTTGTTCCCCTTGACCGCGCATCCACATACGGATTGGCGTTCCAGGCATGTCGAAATCTTCACGTAGACCGTTGACCAGATACCGCGAATAGCTCTCGGCGATCTTATCAGGATAAGAACACATCACCACGAAGCCCGGTGGCCGGGTCTTGGCTTGTGTCATGTAGCGCAGCTTAATGCGGCGCCCGCCTGGAGCGGGGGGCGGGTGCGCTTCAACCATGCCAGCCAACCAACGGTTCAAATGGCTGGTGGGAATACGACGATTCCAAACTTCATGGGCCTTCATCACAGCTTCCTGCAATCGGTCCAAGCCTTTGCCCGTTTTGGCCGATACTGTGACCAAAGGTGCCCCTCGCAACTGCGGTAGCAAGCGTTCAAACGACTCGCGTAAGACCCGCAGTTTAGCTTGTTTCTCCGGTTCCAAATCCCATTTGTTGACCGCCAAGACCACTGCGCGGCCCTCACGTTCGGCCAAATCGGAGATCCGCAAATCTTGTTGCTCAAACGGAATATCCGCATCCAGCAACACAACCACGACTTCGGCAAATTTCACCGCGCGCAGTCCATCGCTGACCGAGAGTTTCTCAAGCTTTTCTTGTACTTTGGCTTTTTTGCGCATGCCAGCCGTGTCAAAAATACGCGTTGGAACACCGCCCCAATCCAAAGTGAGAGAGATGGCATCACGGGTGATGCCAGCTTCAGGACCGGTCAACAGGCGATCTTCGCCCAAAATTTTATTGATCAGAGTGGATTTACCCGCATTGGGTCGGCCAATCACTGCAACCTGTAAAGGTTTTTGCGCTGTGGGCTGGCGGTATTCTTCTTCGGCGTCGCCCTCTTCCAGATCCAAATCAACAATAGGCGCATCTTCCTGAGCTTTTTCGTCAGCCGCATCGATCAAAGGCGCCAGCATATAAGCCAACTCGCCCATGCCTTCACCATGTTCAGCAGACAGCCGTAACGGCTCACCAAGGCCCAAAGAATAGGCCTCCAAAACGCCACCATCCGCAGCACGACCCTCACCCTTATTGGCGACAAGGAAGACATGCGCATTTCGTTTGCGTAAAATATCCGCAAAGACCTCATCGGTGGGTGTGACCCCGGTCCGAGCATCGATCATAAATAAACAAGCATCGGCCATGTCCACCGCTCGCTCCGTAAGACGACGCATCCGGCCCTGAAGGCTTTCATCGGTGATTTCTTCAAGACCCGCAGTGTCAATAACTGTGAACTTGAGGTGACCCAGTCGGGCCGACCCTTCACGCAAATCGCGAGTCACTCCCGGTTGGTCATCGACCAAGGCAAGCTTACGACCCACTAACCGATTGAACAGCGTGGATTTTCCAACATTAGGACGGCCGACTATGGCCAAGGTAAAGGACATTTGAGCCCACTTTCGATAAATTAGAGCCGAGCGTTACACCAAGTTTAGCTCAACGAAAAGCCAGTAGATTACCATTGGTGCTCAAAACATACAGAGTGCCATCCACTACGATCGGCGCACTGGCGGCTCCCGAAGGTATTTTAACAGTTGTTATGAGCTCACCCTTGGCCGGATCAAACTGCCGAAGCAGACCGTCTGATGACGCAAGAATTAACCGCCCGCCTGCAAGGATTGGCCCGTAATGGGCAAAAATCTCCGAACGTCGACCAACATTTGATTTGGTAAAATTAGGCAAGGGCGTGGACCAGACCAATCCACCATCCAATTTTGCTACCCTTATCAGGTTATTCTCGTCACTGATGGTAAATAACGAGCTGCCAGCCACCAAGATTTCGCCTTGGCTGCCTTGCTTGGCTGTCCATTTGCGCAAACCTGTATTCAAATCAAGCGCCGCCATACGGCCCGCCGAATTGGCCAGATAAACCTCAGAACCTTCAATCACCGGCTGACCAGTCAAATCCTGCACCTGAGTTGAGGCCCGCCCGGGGCGTGCGCCCGACAGAACCGAGCTCCAACTACGCAAACCACCCTCACGGAAGGTTGCAAGCAGATCACCAGATCCGAAGGGGAACAGCACATATTTCTTCGACACAGCCGCACCCGGTCCGCCGGTATAACCAGATAGCACAGATGGACCCGCCACTTGCCACCTGACGCGACCGTTGGATGTTTCAATGGCCCAGGCAGCCCCATCCCGCGCGGAAACGTATAGCAGCCCGTTTTCGACGGTTGGAGAGGCCCCGCCATAGCTGGCAAGGTCTTGTGTCCAAACCTCTTCGCCGGAAGTCACGTTCAAGGCCACAACGGTTCCAAAACCGGTGGTCACAAACAGCTGATCCCCCTGCACAGCCAATCCGCCACCAGATGCATCCGTCACATCGTCAGGAGCTTTGGCTACATTTTTCTGCCACAAAACCCTGCCATTCTCCCCGACGGCAGTGACTAAAGAGCGGCTGTCCAAAGTGAAAATTCGGTTATCTTGAAAGATTGGAGAAGCAGTGATTTGATGACGACGGCCATCGCCATGGCCAATAGAGGTTGACCATTGCAGACTCACATCATCCGCAAGCTCCAGATGACCTGTATAATGCTGTGCATTGCCACCTTGATGAGTCCATTGGGTATTTCTCCGTTCATCAGGCAAGTTTAAAGCAGGCAGGCTTTCGACCAGAAAACGTGCATCGCTTTCTACAAAGACCGAACCATCAAGCATTTCACGTTCACCATCCAGACGCGGGTCGTTATTCGAGCAGCCAACGCCCAAACTTAAAAGCCCAATGTAGAGCACTGCTTTGAATTTCATGCGTGCCTCCTAGCCTTTTATGTACCTAACATAATTTTAACAGAATCGGTTTAGTTTGCCAACTCTGGTGTCGCTCCCAAGGCCACAATCAGCTCACCCATGCGTTGGATTTGCTCCTGCGTGGCTTGGGCATCCTGAATGTGAGCCTGCAACAGCGTGACAGCCGCATCAACATTGCCGCGTTCCAACTCAAACGCCACCAACATTTCGGTGGCCGCATTGCGATACAATCCGCCAGCCACAGAGAGATCTGTCAGGATCAAAACTGCTGCATCTTGCGAGACGGCATCAGGCGTTGTCGCCAGCTTTAAACGGGCCAAATCTCTTATGTATTTAGGATGATCCGTATTGGCGGCAATTGCCCCTAACAAATTTGCCGCTTGACTTTGATCCGCGCCAGCGGCCAGGAAACTGGCCACAACGTCGCCACCTTCGTTGGTCGCAATTTCACTTAAAGCAGCAATACTGGCTGTATCATCATCCATGTCTAAAGCATCCAGCAAAGCATCACCGCGTGCTTGAGCAACTTGCGCGGCAGTAGATTTGGACCATTCATTGTAGGCTGTACCACCTACAAGTCCCAATATCACAACCGCTGCAATCCAACCATACCGGCGAAAATAGCCAAAAAGCCGATCGCGGCGCACTTCCTCTGTGACTTCATCAATAAAACTGTCTGTATCGGACATCTGGGAACCACCTTAATTTTCTATAGTTTGTATAGGCAAAACCTGCCACACCCCACAAGCCCTTTGAGGGTTAAGAAATCGTAAAGGTGATCAAAATCTTGAAAACTATAGGATTTGGGTCGAATTTTGCTCATTATAGGGGTGAACTTTCTTGTAACCGGTATGATTTGGCATAAGTAGTGCTCTAAAGTTGCTCCGCTTTTGGATCAACGGCTCACGAGGCTCATTATGCGCATTTCCCCACTTGTAACCGCCGTACTGGTTGCCGCTGTCATCTATGTTTTCGTCTTCCAAAGAGATTTGATCATAAATTTAGGCAAAACTGACGCGATCACAGATGAGGTTTCTACTTCACAAGTCCCAACACCACAGATTACAGACACGCCCAGCGTATCGGTCGTCGTACTCGCATCACGCGCTCAAAATGTGGACAGCGCTGTGAATGTACGCGGCGAGACCCGTGCCGCCAGACAGGTGAGCCTGCGGGCAGAAACCAGTGGTAGCGTGATCTCAAAGCCCCTGCGCAAAGGCTCGTTCGTGACAACCGGCCAGCCCATGTGTGAGATTGATCCCGGCACACGAGGCGCTTCATTGGCAGAAACCAAAGCCCGCCTCGCAGAATCGCGTGCCCGCGTGCCAGAAGCTGAAGCGCGCGTTATCGAAGCACAGGCGCGCTTGGCCGAAGCTTTAATCAATGACCGGGCCGCTGAGAAACTCTCCCAAGGCGGATTTGCCTCTGAAGCGCGCGTGGCCAGCGCGACCGCTGCCGCGCAAACCGCAAGGGCGGGTGTGGCTGCAGCCGAATCTGGCCTGCAATCAACAGTCGCGGGCATTCAATCCGCCGAAGCGGCCGTAGCCTCAGCAGAAAAAGAAATTTCGCGCTTGGTGATACATTCCTCGTTTGACGGCATTTTGGAATCAGACACCGCTGAACTGGGTAGCCTGTTACAGCCCGGTGGCTTATGCGCCACAGTCATTCAGCTGGACACAATCAAATTGGTAGGCTTCGTGCCTGAGATTGCTATCAACCATGTGCAGATGGGGGCGTTGGCCAGCGCACGGCTCATCAATGGTCTCAATGTTCACGGCGAGGTCACCTTTATCTCGCGCTCAGCCGACAAATTGACCCGCACCTTTCAAGTCGAAGTGACTGTGCCAAATACCGATTTAAAAATCAGCGATGGGCAGACAGCTGACATCAAAATCACCGCGCAAGGAAGTTTGGCGCATCTTCTGCCGGGCTCTTCTCTAACCTTGAATGATGCTGGCACGTTGGGCGTAAGGGTCTTGGCCGCAGAAAATATCGTTCAATTCATGCCCGTCACTTTGATCCGCGATACGATGCAGGGCGTTTGGGTGTCGGGCTTACCGCCGCAGTCCAATGTCATTGTGGTGGGCCAAGAGTTTGTCACCGATGGCGTGCATGTGACCCCGACCTTCACGGAGGCGGCCCAATGACTGGACTCGTCGATTGGGCCATCACTCGCGCGCGGATGGTCCTAGCCTTCATTGTATTATCTCTGGCTGTCGGCACCTTTGCCTATGCGGTTCTGCCCAAAGAAGGCGAGCCCGACATTGAGATTCCGGCCATTATCATCTCTATGCCGTTTCAGGGGATTTCTGCGGAAGACAGCGAAAAACTGTTGATCAAACCTATGGAGACCGAGCTTTCGGATCTGGACGGTTTGAAAAAACTCACAGCAACCGCCGTTGATGGCTATGCAAATGTGGTGTTAGAGTTCGAATTTGGCTGGGATAAGACCAAAATCATGGCCGATGTCCGAGACCGGATGAGCAATGCTCAGGCAAAACTTCCGCAAGGCGGCGACAGCTATTCTGTCAGTGAATTCAACTTCTCTGAATTCCCCATCATCATCATTTCACTCTCTGGATTGGTGCCAGAACGTACCTTGCTGAAGGTCGCGCAGGATTTGCAGGACATCATCGAAAGCTTGGAGCCAGTGCTCAGTGCGGGTCTCACCGGGCACCGTGAAGAAATGCTCGAAGTTTTGATTGATCCACTCAAGCTGGAATCCTACAATGTGACCGCTGGAGAGTTGATCGGCGTGGTTGTGAACAACAATCAGTTGATCCCCGCCGGCACGGTGGACACTGCCAGTTCAAATTTTGCAGTAAAAATACCCTCTTCGTTTGATGAACCATTAGATTTATATAACCTGCCGGTAAAAATTAACGGAGGCCGGGTGGTGACGCTGGGTGATATTGCTGACATCCGTCTCACCTTCGCAGATCGCACAGGCACAGCCCGTTTCAATGGTGAAACTACCGTGGCAATCCAAGTTGTGAAGCGCAAAGGGTTCAATCTGATTGATACCGCTAATTTGGTGCGCGCCCAAGTTGAGAAGCAAACAGCGCTTTGGCCCGTGGAATTGCAACACGCCATTGAGGTGAGCACCTCCAACGACCAATCGCGTAATGTCGACAGTATGGTCAAACAATTGGAAGGGTCCGTCCTAACCGCCATCGCCCTGGTAATGATCGTGGTTTTGGCCGCCCTCGGATCGCGCCCCGCTTTTCTCGTGGGCTTCGCCATTCCAACCTCCTTTCTCCTGTGCTTTGTCTTTCTAGCGGTTATGGGGATTTCGATCTCGAATATTGTGATGTTCGGCCTGATCCTTGCGGTGGGCATGTTGGTAGATGGTGCGATTGTGGTCGTCGAATATGCCGACAAACGCATCACCGAAGGAGCGGGTCCGATGCAGGCTTATGGGGATGCCGCCAAGCGGATGTTTTGGCCGATTGTATCGTCCACAGCGACAACCCTCTGTGCCTTTCTACCGATGCTGTTCTGGCCAGGCGTGCCAGGGCAGTTCATGGGCATGTTGCCGGTCACATTGATTTTTGTTCTCTCCGCCTCCTTGGTAGTGGCCTTGATTTACCTGCCCGTCTTGGGCGGCGTATCCGGCAGGGTCAGCCAACTGTTTGGCAATACCTCTGAAGCGCTGCGCCAATGGCCTTGGTTGGTGCGGGTTCTTTTGGTGCCTCCTGCACTTTATGGTCTCTTTGTCGGTGCGATGCAGCTGTTGAACCCCAGCTATTTATTCGGAGATATCGGAAACTGGGGCGTTGTGGTTGGCATTTGCCTATTTTTCATCTCGGCAGCTGTCTCATCTATAGTGATGGGGGCGGTTGAAATCCGCCGGCGCAAACGTCGGATCGCCAGTGGGCATCAGCGCACAGCATTTGGGTATTTCATCAAATTTATCACCGGCAATCCAGTGATGCCTATTGTGACTTTGTTCGGTGTGGTTGGCTTTGTGATGACAACATTTCAAACCTTCGGCGCCAATAACAATGGCGTTGAATTTTTCGTGGCCACCGAGCCAGAGCAAGCTATCGTCTATGTGCAGGCACGTGGCAACCTCTCTATCCGCGAAAAAGACGCCCTGCTCAAACAGGCCGAAGGCATCATAATCAATACCCCCGGCGTGCAAAGTACCTTTGCCTTTGCCGGCGGCGGTGGCTTGAATGCGAATACTGGCGGCGCGGGCGCTCCGCTCGACACCATCGGTCAAGCACAAATCGAATTGATCCCATGGGAAGACCGTCCCGACAAGAAGCATACCAAAAAGATCTTTGGGTTCATTCCCTGGACCTCCTCAACCATGGATGCGGCCTATGACGGCAACTTGGTGCTCAACAGCCTACAAGCGCAGCTGGACAACATCCCCGGCGTTCGGACCCAAATTTTAAACCTTGCCATGGGACCTGCATCCGCCAAGCCCGTGCATCTGCGCCTAAAAGGCAACAATTGGGATGATCTTCTCGCAGCCACAGCTTTAGCGCGGCAAAAATTTGATGACACAAGGGGGCTTTCTGCAATCGAAGACACCTTGCCCCTGCCCGGTATAGATTGGCAAATTGACGTTGATGTTGAAAAAGCTGGTCGTTACGGCGCTGATGTTGCTACAGTGGGCGGCATGGTCCAATTGGTGACCCGAGGCATCTTACTCGACACCATGCGGGTCGATAGCTCCGATGAAGAGATCGAAATTCGTGTACGCCTGCCCGAGCAAGACCGAGTCTTGTCGACCCTCGACACGTTGAAAGTGCGCACGCCCAACGGGTTGATCCCCCTGTCTAACTTCATCTCACGCAAGCCTGTAGCCAAATTGGGCCAAATCACACGTGTGGACCAGAAACGCTATTTTGACGTCAAAGCCGGCGTACACAGCGATGCCACAAAAACAGTAATCGGTGAAGATGGCGTTTCCCGAGAGATCAAAATGACGTCCTCAGAGCGTATCGAAGAGATCACCGCTTGGCTCGACACCTCCCCCCTGCCACAGGGCATCGAATGGGAGTGGACCGGCGACCAAGAGGATGAAGCGGAAAGCGGCGCCTTCCTGCAAAACGCCTTTATGGGCGCTTTGGGGTTGATGTTCATCATTCTGCTGGCGCAGTTCAATTCAATCTACAATTCTATCCTGGTGCTATTAGCCGTGATCTTATCCACCACTGGGGTGTTGATCGGCATGTTGGTCATGGATCAAGCCTTCTCAATCATCATGACAGGCACTGGCATCGTTGCCTTGGCGGGAATTGTGGTGAACAACAACATTGTTTTGATCGACACCTATCAAGAATACAGCAAGTATATGCCCCGACTGGAAGCCATCACCCGCACAGCTGAAGCGCGGATTCGACCGGTATTGCTGACCACAATCACCACAATGGCCGGGCTGACGCCGATGATGTTTGGGCTTAGCCTCGACTTCATTGGAGGGGGCTATACCATCAATGCGCCAACCGCCCTTTGGTGGAAACAGCTGGCAACCGCCGTGGTATTTGGCCTTGGCATTGCGACACTCCTCACCTTGGTCTTCACCCCTGCCATGCTGGCTCTGCGGATCTGGATGGTATCAGGCGCTTATGGGGCCGCCATGGCCATTCGCGCAGGCAGCTGGACAGGCGAAGGCCGTCGTATCCGCGAAGATTACCGGCTCAATCGCTCGGCCAAGAAACACCAAGGCCAGGAAATTTTCTGGGAAGAGGATGATATTTTCGATCCGACACCAGCCAAATAATAGCTTCAAGCTGCGGCGGCCAAGTTGCCGCAGCTGATTTTTTTACACTTTGCTCACATCTTCTGACAATTGCAGATGCCACAGATGCGCGTAACGGCCATCTTGGACAAGCAGCTCGTCGTGACTGCCTTCTTCCACGATCCGACCTTGTTCCAACACCACAATGCGATCAGCATGCACTACAGTCGAAAGGCGGTGCGCAATGATCATAACCGTGCGCCCCTGCCCCATTTGGATCAGGCTTTCTTGGATTTCATGTTCGGTTTCCGTATCCAGCGCTGAGGTCGCTTCATCCAGAAGCAAGATAGGCGGATTTTTCAGCAGGCTGCGCGCAATGCCCACCCGTTGCTTTTCGCCGCCCGACAATTTCAACCCGCGTTCGCCCACGGTGGTCTCATACCCTTGCGGCAGGCTTTGCACAAAATCATGGATTTGAGCGGCCTTGGCGGCTTGCTCAATCTGAGCGCGGGTCGCGCCAGCGCGGCCATAGGAGATGTTGTAATAGATGGTATCGTTGAACAAAACAGTGTCCTGCGGCACGACGCCAATCGCCTCGTGCAGGCTCAACTGCGTGACATCTCGAATGTCTTGCCCGTCTACTAGCAAGGCCCCCTGCGTCACATCATAAAAGCGAAAAAGCAACCGGCCTATGGTTGACTTTCCAGAGCCAGAAGGCCCTACAATCGCTAAAGTTTGTCCAGGTTCCACCTTGAGGCTGACCCCCTTGAGAATGGCGCGCTCAGGGTCATAAGCAAAATGTACGTCCCTTAGCTCAATGCTGCCACCCTGCACTTGTAATGCAGGTGCATCAGGCTTGTCTTGCACCTCAGGGGGTTGCTCCAAAAGTCCAAACATATCAGACATATCGACCAAGGCTTGGCGAATTTCGCGGTAGAC
>Ga0307995_1001745_pt1 | contig 13251 bp, 8 predicted proteins | sample EllFjometagen262_FD_203132 | JGI IMG/M metagenome (GOLD analysis project Ga0307995, IMG submission 203132) | Marine microbial communities from Ellis Fjord, Antarctic Ocean - #262 | ecosystem: Environmental > Aquatic > Marine > Unclassified | place: Southern Ocean | collected 2014-11-02
GAATTGGGGTCTTTTGACAGCGATAATGAAGAGGATAGAGAGGACTGGGAATACGCCCAAGAAGCAGCAAAGAGTATTCGTGACAAAGTGATTGAAATCGATCCATATCAAGTGGTGCTGGCAGGTTTTGTAATCCTCTTGATGATTGGAGTTGTCCTCAGTGGATGGTACTGGGTATTGCCGCGAGATTCGGTAGTTCTTGAAACACATTACAAACAACGCGGTGGGCATTTGATGATGTCCGAATTAAGCAATGAGGGTAGTAGGGATATCACAGATGTTGTTATTCAAGTGGAATTCCAAGATGTCGATGGTTTAGTTCTAGATCAAATGAGAATTGAATTGGATAGAGTTTCATCCCATTCTTCCATAGCAGGGGATGATTTGGAAATGCTAGTTTCTGGTTATACAGTTTGGGATAATTACATAGTTCATACGCATATAGAATGGACCGATTATAATGGCGATGAAAACCGTCAAGACTGGTATCATTCTGTTGGACATTGGTCGGGTGAAAAATTCATTGATAAAGGTGACAAAACCACTTGGCCCTTCTCCTGAGTATGTTTTGTTTTGACATACTATGCAATCATTGCACCCGAAGCGATAAAGCGGGGCAGTTCAGCCCTCAACTTGTGCAAACAAGCAGTTCTCTTAGGATGGCGCTGTGCTTAGTTGTGATATTCGTATTGCAAAGTCTAAGTCCTATGCTTCACCCTACGGGTGAACAAACGGATGCATCAGAACTCGATTCAAGCCAAACCGAATGGGTTCGATTTGATTTGGTCGATGGCGTATATTCGGATGCAGTCGGTCAATATGACGATACAAATTCTCTCGAAGATAGGCCAAGTATCGCCTCATCACGAATTGGTGATTTTGACCAATACGGATTCACAGCATCAAGGCCATTACCGATGGAATTGATGCAAGCACGTCCGGACCTCTCACTTTTGATCATAGATGATTCAATACGAATGGAGCAAGCAAGGCAACAACTGAATCAAATTCAAGGATTAATAATTAGAGAATTGATTGCACCTTCCGGGCTACTCATTCAAGGAACTTCAAATTCAATTCAGCAAGCAAGCGATGTGCAAGGTGTTGTCGCAACTCATCAAATTCCTTTAGCGCTGTTAATCGATGATGCAATATTGGATGTCATGATGCTAACCGATGGAATTGATGCGCTTCAAGGACAAGCGATGAGGCTTGAAGGTTGGAGAGATGAATTAGGTCCAGTTGATTCTGTTGAATTAACAGACGAGCAAGGATTTACTATTTCCCAGTCGCTTGAAGAAGTTTCTAAAGTAGGCTTGTCTGAAATAATAAAATGGGATGAAGGGCGTTATGAAGGACAGTTGAATAGTGAGCAAATTGCAGAATTAATCATCCAACCGAGCGTTCGTTCATTCCGTTTTAACCCACAATTTACTATTGATAATGATAACGCCCGCAGTAATATGAAAACGAATGTGATGGAATCATACTTTACAACTGATTTAGATGGTTCAGGCCAAATCGTTGCAGTTGCCGATTCGGGATTGGACGGAGATCATGGCGATTTTGGTGCAAGATTGGTCAGCAGTAATGATGTGATTGGAGATGGCTCTACTGCAGACAAACATTCAGGTCATGGCACTCATGTTGCATGTACGGTCTTGGGCGATGGTAGCAAAGGTGGATATGCAGGAGTTGCACCTTCCGCAGAATTATATTTCCAAGCGATGGAGAATGATAATACTGGTAATTTCCAATCACCCTCACTCAATTATTTGATGAATTCAGCATATAGTGCAGGTGCGAGAACCCATACTAATTCATGGGGTTCAAGTGCAGCAAGCCAGCAAGGAAAATATGACTCAGAGGCAGAAGATGTCGATGATAGGGCAAATTATTATGACAAATACTACAATGGCAGAGAGGGTTTAACAATTCTATTCGCTGCTGGAAATGATGGCCCTGGGACTGGAACAGTTTCCCCCCCAGCCACTGCAAAAAATATTCTTTCAGTCGGTAATCATCAAAATCGTTATTCCGGTGCGCCTGATAATTTGATTAGTAGTTCAAGCCGTGGACCTACTGATGATGGCAGAATAAAACCTGACATCATTGCACCTGGTGGATATGTACGCTCATGCCGCGCTCAAGAAGCAACAGATACTTCCGGTTCAACTTGGTCCAATAGTTGGTATCTTGAGTATACTGGGACTTCGATGGCGACTCCAAATGCAGCAGGGGCTGCAGCGATGGTCAGAGAATATCTTGAGGAAATTGCACAACGTCCAGCCCCTCAAGGTGCTTTGGTCAAGGCCTTGCTTATTCTTGGCGCCCAAGATGTTGGCACAAAGGATATCCCCAACAATGATGAAGGGTGGGGGCGACTCAATCTTAGAGAAACTCTTGCCCCTCAAGGCGGCCAAGGAATTTGGGTAGATGATAGATCGGTTCTTTCAGGTTCTGGTAACTCCAAATCATATACATTTAATTTGACACAAAACAATGGCAAATTCAAGGTTGTTTTGACATGGTCAGATGAGAGAGGCTCTTCCTTTTCAACAAAAAAGTTAGTCAATAATTTAGATTTGATTGTAACTTCTCCAGATGGGACCATCTACAAAGGAAATGATTTCGCCAACGGGGTTTCAACAACTGGTGGTAGTGCAGATGACACCAATAATTTAGAAGTCGTATTACTCGATTATGCTATGAATGGTGTCTGGACTGTAAAGGCAAAAAATACCTACCAAGGAGGTAGTTCCGCCCAGACTTATTCAATTGCAGTAATGGGGTACGGTGTCAATGATTTACGACCTGACCCAATGGTGATGGTAGATGAATTTTCAATGGATGTTAGCATCCCGCAAGTAGGAGACCCAGTTCAGATAGAAACCAAAGTATTCAATGCAGGAAACGTTGAAGCCGAATCCTTTGATGTTGTCTTTTCAGTTGACTCAACGGAGATAAACCGCAAAAATATAGATTTGGGTGCAGGTTCTGCTAAGACACTATTCTGGACTTGGACTCCAGTGACTTCTGGGCAGGCAACTCTTACCTTCACAATAGACCCAGATGAGGAAATAGAGGAAATACTTGAAAATAACAATCAACATAACATCGTGATAAATGTTACAGCTCCAGGTGTGAAATTATCGAGTGCAACCCAAATAACAATCCTAGATAACACTCAATCTTCTGCCACTTCATGGAATGTTTCTCTAACCAATACAGCATTGATACCAACCAACGCATCGCTATTTGTTGATGATTTGATTCATGTTGAAAGTAATTTGGCCTTATCATGGTATATTGGTACGACACAATCAAACCATTCACTTGAGGGCCAACAATCAACAGCAATTACAGTCACATTAGTCCATCCAACACCTCCAGAACCAGGCACATACCGGATTAGTTTAATCGGGATAGATGTTGATAATGGAGTAAATTACCCATATACGCTGGACTTAGTAGTTCCAAGTCTATCCAAAGTTAATATTGAATATGATTATCAAATTGTTCCAGTCCATCCAGTCAACCCTACAAGCATAGATGTTAGATTCTTCAATATTGGTAATGACGATATTGGCTATGACCTCTTCTTGGAAGCCCCAGCCGGATGGCAAGCAGGATTCGACGATTTAGGTAGTGAACCGGGTGCGATTTCCGGTTCAACCGGCTTGATTGGCCAGGATGGCCAGAAAAACCTCGGCATCACATTCACCCCTCCACAAGTAATGACTGGAGCAGGTGCTGAGAGAATGGTCAAATTAACGGCTGTTTCGCAGACCGAAAACCAAGTTTCCTATGTGTATAATATTCCAATCAAAGTAATGGAAATAAGAGAAATTGATATCGACTTACAAAATAGTTTTGGAAAGATGAGGCCTGATTCGACTCTCAGCCTAATGTTTAGCATCCAGCATAGTGGGAATATTGACCTCGATTTAACTCCATCAATAGAATTGCCAAGTGGTTGGCAATGGGCTTCATCAACCGATATAATTGAGTTAAATTGGGCATCGACCAGCAACATCATTGTAACGGTTAACTCACAAGGCTTTGGGACCTCAGGAGAAGTCAAATTCAATCTTGACAATGGCTCAGATAGATATTCTTGGACTGGATATATTGATGTTGAAATATTAGCGCAACCAACATTGGATTTTGCCTCACTTCAACTTGCAGATGGAACCTCATATGGCCATCCATTGGGTACTGGCTCACACCCGAGTGGAGAGAGTCTTAACTTCACTTGGATAGTTGGCAATGACGCAGATGTTGATTGGGAGCCTTCGGTTTCTGTCACTCTGGACCCAGGACTATTCGGGGAGTGCCAAAGTGTTGGAGTTGTAGGATATTTAGAATTTCAATTACTAAAATGCTCTATTCTGATTTCAGGAAATATGGCGCCTAAAAGTGAACCTTCCTTCACGGTGGTATTGGAGGGTAATGGAGTCGAATATGTCGAACAAGTTGGATTATATGTGGCCTCGGTAGAATCTGCTACATGGGATGCATCAAGAAATGAAAAGTTCGCAACAGGTATAGTAGAGACGGTATCAATCGATGTAACAAATTCCGGTAATGTGGCATGGTCGTATAAAATACAAGCCAACGCATCCGAAGATTGGTACTGCGAAGTGATCGGCAATGACGTAATATCGCTTGAAGCGGGTCAGTCAAAGGTTGTTAGAATCAATGTGAGGGCAGACCGACCAGGGGATGGAACAATAACATTGCAATTTGAACAATCAAATTCCCTTTCAAATCCGAGTGTATCATTTGATGTTTCAGCAGAAGGAGAGCCTACTGGAACCGCTAGTGAATCATTCATCAATAACGGAGTTGCAATCGCTATGATCTTAGTAATATTGTCATTGATTGGAGTTGTATTGTATCGGGCTAAAAAGCCTGATAAGGAGAAGAGTTTCCTCCCAATTAACAGCCACAGGGCTCCACCGACCAACCAATTAGCATCGCCGCTAACCGCTCCCTTGTCGCAGAAATTTATACCTCAACCAATAATTGAGCCAATACAAGAAAACGATTCACAGCCAATTACAATGTGCTGGTTATGTAAATCTCCAGTTGCAAAGGATATTATCGGTTGCCCTTCTTGTGGTGCAAGGTACCACGGTGCTACAATAGACGGCTGCGATATTTCACAATTAGAACACTGTGCAAACTGTCAAGCACTTGCCAGTGAATTCATCAAAGCATGATGGCCGCACAACAAGAAAATGCTCAGATTTTTGGTTTTATTACACAACTGAGCATAGCCTTATGATAGTGGTGGCTTGTGCGGGAGTCATGGACTCCCGTGAAAATAAGACAAGGAAGCAGTCAAAAGCTGCAATTTTCTTAATGGCTTTGCTATTATTTTCCATGGTCCCCACCATGGCTCCAATCGCCTCTGCAGATGGGGCCCGTGACGCTTCTATAACGGTCACAATCTCGCCAAATGGGTTAGAAATAAATCCCGGCGAATCTGGCGAATATACAATTCGTGTTCGCAATACAGGTTCAGATCCAGTGACGGTGCAAATTTCTTCAAGTGAAGAAGGGACTCAAGAATGTGGCCAATATTCATCTCAACCAAGTCAAATCTCAGGACCTATAGATGCCGGAACATATGAAGAGACTACCATGAATGTAACTTTGACTCAAACCGCAGAGGCCAGTTGTGACACAACGGTCACCGTTAATGCGATTGACGGAGCAACACCACCTGGTGCACCTGCCCAAGAAACTTCAACAGTTACTACAACTGCAGGAGATGGCTCAGGTAGTGCAGTATTCGGTGTTGACCTGAGTATGGCTTCCCCGTCAAAAGATTGGAGTGGGGAAAGCGTTGTAGAGTTTGAACTTGAAGTTGAAAACACAGGCCAAACAAATGAAACTGTTACCTTAACCACCAATGAGGCATCAGGACCAGGTTGCTCTAACGCAGGAGCGATAAGTGTCACTCTAAGTGACACTTCGGTTTCAGTAGATGCTAACGAAAGTGAATTTGTCACCGTCTCAGTTGAAGTACCCGAAGGCCAAGAAGCAGACAAATATTGCTGGAATATCGACGGCGTTGTTAGCAACGATCCATCTCAAGGTTCAACCGATAACCAAGAATTTGATTTGACAGTTCCAGAATTGCACGAGTGTACGATGAGCCTGAGTAAGAGTTCCATTACAGTTGCACCTGGCGCAGAGGGTACATTTTCTGTAATATTCACAAATGACGGAAATGTAGACTGGACAATCTCAGTTGGAAGATTCGGTTCAAAGGCGGGATGGGTGAGCGTAGATGGCGCATCTTCAGGATTGCTAGAATATGATGATGGGGCAGGAACAAAAACCTTTGATCTAATCGTCATCCCTGATGATTCAATTGAAGCAGGTTCGGAATCTCTTGTAGCGATTCAAGGCAAAGAGGGAAGTTCTGTTAAGTGTACCAAGGAGATTAGAATTATTTCCGGCCAATCTCATGACGCCTCAGTTTCACTTTCTAACGCATTATTATCAAATATTCAACCGGATGGCAATGGTACCACTACATTATCGGTTACAAATCAAGGAAATGGCGCAGATACTTTCAGAGTATCCCCTTCTTCACCACCTCAAGGTTGGAGCGTTCAACTATCAAAATCAACGATTGTTCTCGGTTCAAAGCACGGAAATGAAAGAAGCGGAGACATCGAGGTTCAAGTCAATGTTCCGTTTAATGCTCTTGCAGACGAACAAGTGAATATTATTCTAACAGTCCAATCCAACAATGGAGCAGTAGACTTTGCTGAGATTACATTATCGGTTACAGTTGCTGCAAATCATGGCATGGAGGTCGATACAAGTTCACCCGATCAAACAGGACGTTCTGATACAGAAGTTAGTTTCCCGATTACAATTGAAAACAACGGTAACGTAGAGGATACATTCCGCTGCGCAGTAATGTCTCAAACAGCGACTCCTAATTGGGCGACATCATTCGAAGATAGCGATGGAAATAAATTCACCGAAATCAATATTGCACCTAGAAGTACAATGCTTGTATTCCTTGTGGTTAGTATTGATGGCGAAGAAGAATTGGACAGCAGCAGATTGACCGTTCGTATCACCAACAAAGATGATACAAATTCACAAGATGAGGATGATGATGGGGTGCCAGATAATCAAAGAGAATTAATCATGTTAGCAATCCAATCAGATCGTAATTATCAGATGGATGCTCGTTTAGTTGATGGTGGTTTAGATGGGCGTACCGGAATGGTTACTCTCGCTCCAGAAGGTGTGAAAGAATACGGGGTCTGGGTCAAGAATACAGGCGATGGTAAAGACTACGCAGTGTTTGAAATAAATGGGTTAGAAGGACTCGCAACTAGAACTTTGAGAATGAATGGATTAGCGGTAGAAGATCCAATTCAAATTCCAGTTGGCTATGGAATCTGGAACCTCACAAGAGGGCAATTCGTTTTGGACAATGAATCCGCAATGCCAATCACAGAATCAAGCAAAAATGGCGTTGAATCAAGAATGCTAGAATTAGATTTATTTGCTGGCCACGAAGCAAGGCCATTTGAACAATACTTTTTGCTGACAATAACTGTTAACCCAAGTGCTGAAACGGGTGATGGCGGTCTGCTAGAACTTGTCGTTATGAGCGAGTCTAATTCAGCCAATCGTTCCGGAAAAGTTTCAGTCTCATTAGACGTTCAAATAATCTATGAACTTACTTTTATGAGTGATGAAATAGGCGAAGAAATAATCGTAGAATACGAGGTCTCTTTCCCGGAAAAGACCCAATTTGAAATTGAATTACATAATACTGGTAATATACGCTCCGAAGTCCGAGTTTTCGCATCAGAAAATTTACGCGGATGGAGTGTCTTTCTAGAAGACACACCCGAATGTAATCGTGAAGGTGCGGAGATGGTATGTTGGATCGACGTAGATTCATCAGTTCTAATCGAGGTAACAATACGTCCACCAAGCGGTGCAGAGATGGAGGACACATTCAAATTCACCCTTTCTTCTGAACCAGTAGAAACCGGTGTAGTCGATCGTCAAAATCTGGAGTTTACCGTGCATGGTGAACAAGATTCTGGATTATTCGGTGATGCATTGAGTAGTAGCTCTGCTCCGTTGATAGCGAGCGGATTAGTAATCTCGTTACTAGTTGCATTTTTCATGCGCAAAAAGCCATGATTAGCGGCTTCACAGATTTAGAATACAAAATAATTGCTGAATGTGCTAAAAGGGGCACTGAGTCACTCTATCTAGGGGGCTCATTTGGTAACGCTTATGGGTGGTCTTCTAGTCGGACAAATCGCACAGCGTATGCGTTGTGCGGCGGTGATTAAATGTCCGGCATAGAATCAGTTCCAAGTGCCTATCTGTCAATTGGCTTTTTGGCGATTCTTGGAATCATAATGCCACTGACTAATTTCCTCATAACTTGGGTTGTTAGGCCTAAGGTCGACCCAGCCCGACCACACATCACAAAATCATATCTTTTGGAGGGATACGAGGTTGACCACAGCCTTTACCCACGTCGTTTAACCACCTTTGAATGCGGTAGCGAGCCAGTTGGGGATGCAATGATTCAATTCCACTTCCAATACTATTGGTATGCGATTATTTTCTTAGTTTTTGATGTCGCATTCATGTTCTTAGTACTGGGCGGTATGGTAGTTGGTAATGCAACTTCGCCAGACCTTGCAGAACATAGCCGTGAGACTGCCGTCGAAGATGCCAAAATGGCAATGATGATTCTAGCAATATTCTTTAGCACTATGTCTGCTGGAGTTTGGTATGTATTCCGAAAGAGAGGACGCATCTACATTTGAGGTGAAATATTATGTCTAATGATGGAGAAAATTTTGCAGCTTTCAACAGCCGTGCGCTAGTGGAAATGGTCGGCGATGTCACCGATGAAGCCCTAAAGGCGACCAAGATCAAACAATTCCTTGGAGTTTTAGCAGGACGATATTTCAATTGGGCTGGCCGCAAGTCATTATTTACTCTGCATTTAGGAATCAAATGCTGTGCTATTGAAATGGCAGCAGCGGCAACACCTCGCTTCGACGGTGATAGATTCGGTGTTTTGTTCCGTTCATCCCCTCGCCAATCCGATGTATTGCTGGTCAATGGCCCAGTTTCAAAGAAGTTCGCGGACAAAATCGTTCGCCTTTGGGAGCAAATGCCTGAGCCAAAATACTGCATCGCTATGGGCGAATGTGCAATTTCCGGCGGCCCATATTTCCAGTCTTACAATATTCTAGAAGGCGTAGACACGGTCATCCCAGTCGATGTATACATCCCTGGTTGCCCACCTCGTCCTGAGGCTTTAATCGATGGTTTCGGTTTGCTTCGTGAAAAGATAATCCGCATTGGCGGTGCTCCAAGCACTGGCCGTGATGGAGAGAAACCAGTTATCGTAGGAGAGGACTGAACATGGGAATGCGAGTAACTCTTGAACAAAGTGATAGCGCTGCTGAATCATGTGTCGCAGCTTTGAATGAGCGTTTTTCCGGTAGTGGCGTCGATTCCACTGTTGAACGCCATTCAAATGCCTTCAAGATGCCATTCGTTAGAATCCATGCTGCGCCACAGCACTGGTTAGCAGTTGCCAAATTCATGAAATATGATTTATCTGTCAATTATTGCTCGATGGTAACAGGCACACATTTCCCAGATGGGCCTGCTGAAAGAGGCTGGGAAGTTGCATACCACATGATGCGGATGCCAGTTTCAAATGTAAAACCACATACCAATACAACGCATGTCGCTGAGAACTTGAGCGGTAGCGATATTCCGTTAGAGTTTGAAGTTCTTATCGCTCTAGAACAAGGAGATACCCCAACAGTCCCTTCTATCCAAAGTATCTGGGTTGGCGCTGATTGGAATGAAAAAGAAACATGGGACTTAGTTGGCATCAATTTTGAAGGCCATGAAAACATGCACCGTGTCCTCAATCCACACGATAGCCCAGAACAATTCCACCCGTTACAAAAGCAACATAAATTGCGATACCACGGACATAACGAAATGTACGACGACCCTCAAGGGTTTGGTCGTAAGCCTGCGGACGAGGGTCGCAACAAGTGAGGTGAATATCATGGCACAAATGTGGATTACAATGGGGCCTCAGCACCCGATGACTCACGGACTTTGGACCCTGCGGGTCAAAGTCGATGGCGAAACTATCGTCGATACCGATGCCGAACTTGGATACATCCATCGCGGTGTTGAGAAGATTTGTGAAGACCGTGATTTCACTCAAATCACTCCTTATTGTGACCGTCTTTGCTACGTCTCTGCAATGACTTGGGCAAACTCATACATCTATGCAGCAGAAGACCTGCTAGAGGCTGAAGTTCCTGAAAGGGCAGAGTTCATAAGATTAATTTCTGCAGAATTACAACGTCTTGCCTCTCACTTGATGTGGCTTGGTGCATTTGGGCCAGATATTGGTTCTCTAACATTGATGACTTGGTGTATGCGTGATAGAGAGATGTTCTTGGATTTGCTGCAAGAATTAGGTGGCTCAAGAATGCATTACAATTATCCTCGTATCGGTGGGGTCAAGCGTGATATTCCAATCGGTTTCGCTGACCGCATGATCGCTAAAATCAAATTATTCGAGAGGAGAATCGAAGAATACGAGATGCTGCTAGACGAATCAACAATTTGGTTGGTGCGTTTGCAAGGTGTTGGCTACACAAAGGCAGAAGACATGGTCGATGCAGGTGTGTCAGGGCCAAATGTTCGCGCTGCTGGTGTAAACTATGACGTTCGCTGGGCTCATCCTTATTCAGTTTACGACCAAGTAGATTGGGAGCCGGCTGTTGAGAAACCAACTTCTGTCAAAGGAGCCGATTGCTATGACCGATACAGAGTCAGAATGGAAGAGATGCGCCAATCCAGTAAGATGATTCTAGATGCTATTGAGAAGATACCAGGTGGCAAGAATACCAACTACTCAGCAGGAGATGAAATGATTCTAACAAAGGCTCCTACCAGAGCCCCTGAAGGGGCAACAGGCTTCTCTAACTACGAATGTACTCGTGGTGCATCGCAATTTTACATCAAAGGAGGCGGTGAAGGTCGCGGTAAGAATCCATATCGATTGTCAATTCGTTCACCGATGTTCATAACGATTCCATATGTGGCTAAAACAATGATCGGTTATAAGATTGCAGACATACCTGCGATTATGGGTAGTTTCGACCCTTGTATTGGAGAGACGGACCGTTGAGGTGATTTGTGATGGATGATGTATACGATCTACGCTCTTTACTGTTCAGCATAGCTGATAAGACTGTTAACAAATTGTTAACAGGCACCCCACTAGAAAACCAAATTGGGACAATTTCCTTCGGCTTGGGGACTTTCGTCATCGTCAATGTTGTCTTTTTGATGCTATTCTTTTCTCAATTCGCAATTCTTTGGATTGAGAGAAAATGGTGCGCCCGTATGCAGGACCGGCGCGGTGCAACTACGGCACTTCGCTCCCTTTGGGTTGGTGAAAATGGTCAAACAGCAGGCGAATGGTGGAACATGCTTCCGTTCGGAGCAGGCAAACCAGTCGGCATGTTAAACGGCTGGCTCAACAAAAATTTCGGCAATAGAGATGAACGGGCAATGGTAGATCGGGTCAACAACCGTTCATGGATGGGATTGCCAATTCTGCCAGGATTCTTCCAAAATGTTGCCGATGGAATGAAATTCCTTCTCAAGGAGCACATGGTTCCACAACGAGCCGATAAATTGATTTTCGAAGTAGCACCGTTCCTCATCGTCTCAACTACACTACTTATTCTGGGTCTTATCCCTCTATCGAGTGGAATATATGCTACAAACCCAGAATTGTCAATTTTGTATATTATTGCAATCTTCGGAATCGCCCCTATAGGTGTGTTTTTCGCGGGATGGTCCAGTAATAACAAGTATACACTGATCGGTGGTATTCGTTCAGCAGCCCAACTTACTTCATACGAGATACCACTTCTTCTAACTTTGCTGAGTGTAAGCATTCTTACTGGAACATTCAATATCATTGAAAGTATTCACTTCCAACATTCTGCAGGAGCATGGAACATCTTCCTTATGCCTCTTGGAGGAGCGTTATTCCTCTTGACTATGATAGCGGAGGTTGAACGTGTACCTTTCGACATGCCTGAAGCGGAAGCCGAACTTGTTGAAGGTTGGTGGACTGAGTATGGTGGAATGAGATTCGGTATGCTATTCATGGCAGAATATATCCGAACTTATGCTGCTTGTTTCCTCTTTGCACATTTCTTCTTGGGCGGATGGCATTTACCATTCCAAGGAACAATCGGCTCTATTGGTTTCCTTGGACTTGGCTCACTCTATCTATTGATTCCTGGTGCAGTTGTGACATTGGTAAAGGCTTGGCTTGTATTCCTTGTTGTATTCGTAATGGCACGTTTCGCTTTGGCTCGTATCAGAACAGACCAAATCTTAGAATTTGGCTGGAGAGTATTATTGCCACTTTCAGTTCTCCAAGTCGTCTTGGCAGTAATTTACAGATTGTGGTTATTCGACCCAACTGCGGTATCTGATTCAGTTGCTGGTGGTATGGCATGGAATGCATTTGGCATTCCACACTTCGTTCCACTTGCAACAACAGTCTTCTGGCTCGCATTATTCTTCTTGATGTTAAGGGATGAAGACAAAGACGCTAGCCCTGAAAGAATGTTCCATGTACAAACAATGCAGCCTGCGGGAAAACACATCCCGGGGCAGGAGTGAGGTGATTAGATATGCCAATGCATCCAAGAGCACAACCAAATTTTAGAAACCTTTTCTGGTACCCATTTAAGATTACACTGATCACCGCATTGCGGACCTTCCCGTTCATTGGCAAGAGATGGGGTCACAAAATGGGGGCGTATCACAATACCGAACATCCAGAATTCTTGGATGAGGCTACAAAGAATCGAATGGCTAGCAATGCCCACATCAATGATATTTCAAAGCAAAGATTTGCACCGGATAGAGTTACAACAGATTTGACACCAACTCTGTGGAAGCCTCAAACAGTCCAGTACCCATACGAAAGACTTGAAGAAATCGAACCTTGGCTTTTCAAGCCAGGCAATTACAATGGTCGTATCGGTATTATTTGGGAAACTTGTACTGCCTGTAAGTTATGTGTTACAGCCTGTCCAAACGATTGTCTTCACATGAGCACAGAACTACGCGTTGACGTATTGGATAGTGCTGATGGAGAAGATG
>Ga0307995_1001759_pt1 | contig 13170 bp, 12 predicted proteins | sample EllFjometagen262_FD_203132 | JGI IMG/M metagenome (GOLD analysis project Ga0307995, IMG submission 203132) | Marine microbial communities from Ellis Fjord, Antarctic Ocean - #262 | ecosystem: Environmental > Aquatic > Marine > Unclassified | place: Southern Ocean | collected 2014-11-02
TTCATTAATTGTATCTTGCAAAATTAGACTAGTTTGTTCTTTTTTAAATTGTGATTTTCTTAATGAAGAATAATTTTCACCTCCTTTAAAAAGTGGAATGGTTACTGTTGCTTTAAGGCTTTCTTGATCTACGTCATCAATAGTAGAGCTAAAATCTTTGCTTTGAGATTTTGTATAGTTAATTGAAGCCGAAGGAGAGAACTTAGATTTTTCAATATCTATATTTTTTTTTGAAATTTCATAATCTAGTTTAGCAAGTAGTAACTTTAGATTGTGTTTTTCAGAAATAACTAAAACTGAATTTAGACCAGATGAAAAATTAAAACTAATTGTTTCTATAAAGTCATCTTGGGCTATTTCATTTGGAGCTGTTAATCCTATTATTCTCTCAAAGTTACTTTTAGCTATTAAAAGTTGATTTTTCGCAGCAATAAATTTTGCATTTGATCCAGCAAGAGAGGACTCTGACTGAGCTAAATCAGTTAAAGTAATTTCACCTTTTTGTAAACGTGAACTATCTGTTTCAACTTGTCTTTCAAACAAATCGACATTAGCTAAATTAAATTGAGTATTTTTTTTTTTATAAATTAGGTCAAAATATGCAGTAGCAGATTTTAATAGAATTTGTTGTTCAGTATTCTTAAGCTTAAGTGATGCCTGCTCTGACTCTAGTTTAGATTTTTTTACTGAGTTATATCCCTGAAAGCCTTGAAAAACTTTTTGATTAACTGAAATAGATTGCGTTTCGGAAGTGTTGCTATTATTTTGAAGTGTAGTTCCTGATTGATTAGTTCTATTAGAGTTTTGCTGACTGCTTTGACTGCCTGAAATAGAAATGCTAGGTAGAAATTCACTTTTTGAAATATTAATATTTTCTTTAATAGCTTTATAGTTCTCTCTTTCAGCCTTTAAAGTTGGGTTATTTTTATAAGCACTTTCTAAATATTTAAAAAATTCAGAGGCAGACACACTGCTTAAACTAAAGATAAGAAAGATAAGAAAGATAGAAAATTTCATATTAATTAAATTTAATTTTATTAAATCTGTGTTGTTTGTCTAAATAAAGAACTACATGGGCTTTGTTTTGCAAATCATTAAGCATATGCATTGTTATTCTCTCATAATACATGATAAATTCACGCACTTGCAATGGAGACATAGTTTTTTTACCCTTAGAAGTTAGTTTAAGCTTTTTTTCTTGTAAAAGACGCCACTTATAAACGCAATCAAAACTAGGCACTTTTAAAAATATTAACGTATTAATTTTGCTAAAAATCTTTTTATATGTATTTTTAAGTTCTATGTTTACTCTTAATCTCCATTTTAAATTTAGATCATGTTTTTTTTCTAAAATATTAATTGGTTTTAACAAATTTTTATTTTGTTGAGGTCTAGCTCCTACACACCATCCTTCAAAAATAATTATCTTGGGTTGTTGTTTTACTTTCTGCCAATATTTTTTTGGAAAACGATCATCTTTTGATTTGTCAAATCGAGGAACAAGTACTGGCTTAAATTTTTTTTTAGTTAAACTAATAAATATTTTTTGTATTAAATTGATATCGTGTGTACCAGGTACGCCTCGTGTTTTAAATAATTTATTTACATTTTTCGCAAGACTAGTTCTTTCATTTAATGTTTTATAAAAATCATCAATCGAAAAACTAGCTACACTTAAGTTATATTTAATTTCTAGTATTAATTTTAAAATTTGAGTTATAGTACTTTTTCCAGCACCCTGTCCTCCTGCAAGCCCTATAATTTTTATTTTTTTATTTTTTTTATAATCTTGGTAAATTTTTTCACAAACAGGTAAATAAAAATTATTTAATTGACCAATTTTGTCATGAAAAGGTTTGCTACGTATTTCTTGAGTGGATAAAAAGCGTAAATATTTTTTTTCTAAAACATTAGCAGAACTAAATCTTAACATTTTATGATTTTTTTAATGCTCGTTCTAAAAATTCCAACCTATCTTGACCCCAAAATAATTCGTTATTAAATATATAGGTTGGTGCTCCAAAAACATTTTTCTGAATAGCTTCATCAGTGTTATCAGTGTAAATTTTAGAAATCTTTTCTGATTTAGCTAACGAAGATAATTCATTGAAGTCTACTTTAAATTTTTTGCTAGTTAATTCAATATTATTTTCATCTGAAATATCTTTTTCTTCAACCCACAATTTTTTTAAAAGATCGTGCCCAAAAAGTATTTTTACACCAAGTAGGTTTGCAGCTATAGTATATTTAGCTGGAATGTGCGGGTCTTTTGGGGGGAAAAATTTTGGTTTGATGTTAATCTTAATGTTTAAAAATTCGCTCCATCTCTTCAATTCATCCAATCTATATTTTTGTCTTTGCGGCGATCTTTGTGGAACTGGTACGCCTCCGGTTTTAAAAAATATTCCTCCTACTAAATCACATGGCTTTTCAACAATCTCTGCTTTATATTTTTTTGCAATTATTTGAAATTTTTCAGATCCAAGGAAAGTAAATGGAGAAGCTAGACTATAAAAGTATTCAATTTTCATAATAATTTTAAGATTAAGTCTTTTTTTTTTGTTTTTTCAAACATTTATAAATGCACATATTGCTGCACTTATTCACAAATAATCTAGATTTTGATCCAATGTTCATGTTTTGATTCTCTTTTGATTCTAATCTGGACTCATTTTACAACCTTTTAGTGTGTAAGGTTTTCTATGCGAGTGATATCATATTTGCTATTTTCAAGTTCTTTTTTACTTTCTCTAAAAGAGATAATAAGAATCATTATATTAAATAGAATAATTAATATCTGAATAAGTAAAAAATTAAATTTTATAAAAATTTCTAGATAATGAAGTGAAGTTAATAAAACGAGCGATATAAAAAAAAGTCGGTATTTAAATACAGCTATAATAGAAAAAGAGTGAATAACAAGTTTGAATAATGACATTTGAGATGGGCCAAAATATCTCGTCCCTCTTATTGAATTAATTTCATTGTAATCTTTTATGCTATATTTAAATGAGCCAGAATAGCTGCTCCACAAGCTTGCTTTAGAAGATAGTGTTTTTAGGTCAGCTCTTGTTAAGCAACTATAATTTCCAAAATTAATAAGTTTACCGGTCGTTAGTAGAACTAAATATTTGTGAAACCTATAGAGCATTTGGAAAAAAGGACCTTCTGACCTTTTAATACGTTTTGCTACAACAGATTTATTTGGTTCACGAAAGATTTTATCTACTAATAATCCTATTTCTTCAGGTCTATCCTCGCCATCACCATCCATTAAAATAAGATAATCAAGGTCTGATTTGTCAGATAAATAATTTATACCAAGAGCGTTACACCGTGCGTGACCTTTATTTTTGCTCATATGGATAATTTTTACTGATTTGATGTGAGGTGGAATTTTAATTTTTGGACTTGTTATTATTGAGCAATCATTAATTATAACACAATCAAACTGAGCCTCTTTTATGTTTTTTATATTTTCATTAATATTACTCAAGAGTTTAATTAGGGATTCCCAATCGTTATAAATTGGTATTAGTATTGTAAATTTTTTCATCGTGCTCCAATCATACAAATTCCTTGATTCTTAATACTTCCAAAATCTCCAGGGCAAACTGATTTTAATATTTTGGAATTACCAACGTAGATTACACCGCCATTTAACTTTATGTTTTTTAGCTTTGGTTCCAAATTGTTAAACCATTGTGGTCTGGATTGAAGGTGATAAGATAAATTTCCAGCTACCCACTCATCTCCAACGATAATCGCTATATTGTTAACAAAATTTTTATCCCACCTATTTTGTACTAAATCAGCAATTTCTTTACCTGGATAATCTGTTCTTTTATTATCCTCTGAAATCGAAATATATAAATAAGCCACTGGTGAAAAAATAAAAATAAACAAAAAACTAAACATAAATCTTTTTAAAAAATTTAAATTAATATTAGTTTTAAAATGATAAATAAAAAATAAACCTAAAAATAAATAAAAAGGTGTCATCCACATCGTCCGAATATTGGCTGCAAAAATTAAAGAAGTTATAAGCATTAATAAAATTGGCACAAAAGAAATAAAGACTAGAAAAATAGATTTTTCATCACTTTGATTAAATTTAAATTTAAATTTAAATTTTTTGAGAATTAAGCTTAAAAGTATAAAAAAAGGTAAAAGAGTGACAGCTTGTTTAAAAATAAATTTTAATGGATAAATAAAATGACTTAAAAGAGTGCTACCTTCAAGGCTTGTTCTTTTTAACCCATAAGCAATAGTTTTATAGTCATTTTCAACTAACCAAGAGAGATGAGGGCTTAAAACTAATAAAAAAACTATAATTGGAATAAAGTATTTGAAATTAAACTTTTTGTTTTTAATTAAGTGGTAAATGAAAAATAATTTAATACCGATCAATAAATAAATAAATAAATATTTAGACAAAACTCCTAACGCAGCGAAAAATCCTAATAATACCCAGTTGTGAATTTTATCATTTTTAAAGCTTTCCCAACTATAATAAATCGTCAATGACCAAAAGGGAATTTGGCATACATTAACATTGAACTCTGGAGTGGTGAAATTATAAAAATAAATTGCTTCGAGTAAAAAAACTGAAATTAATGCATGTGTTTCGTTTTTTAAAAATTCTTTTGCTAACTTAAAAATAATAATAAATGATAAAATAATAAATATTTGGCTTAATAGGTAATAAGCCCAATCTTGATTGCCAAATAATTGATAGAAAATTTCTGGAAAAAAAGCACTTAAAGGAGGATGTTTTTCAAAACCCCAGTCTAAGTTGCTACCCCAAGCTAAAGCTTCAATAACATCTAAAGGTAAATTTTTATTAGAAAAAAAAGGAATAAGAGTCCAAATCACTAAGTGTGATAAAAGAAATAGATTAAACACTAAATGAATGTTTTTTTTCATTACGTTATAACTAATTAATACAATTTAAAGACTATTGACACGCATAATTTGGAACATATACTCCTTTTTTTTAAATATGATAAAAAAACCCAAAAAAAAACACTTATCTAAAGTTTCAGAAAAATCTACCAAAAAAAGTTATGTGCCAACTGATAAAGAAAAATATATGTGCACTAAACATAAGCAATTTTTTACCGCAGAGCTGTTAAAATGGAAAAAAGACATTGTGAAATCTAACTCTTTAACCAATCTTTTAAACTCCTCAGATGATAGTGTTTCGTCGGCTGATATGGTTGATCAAGCTTCTTCTTACACTGATAAATCAGTTGAGATGAAAGCACTAACCAGAAGCCGAAAGCTTATTGAGAAAATTGGGGCAGCATTACGTAAAATTAAAGATGATACTTACGGATATTGCGAAGAAACATCTGAGCCTATAGGACTAAAAAGACTTATGGCAAGACCAATCGCTACTCTTTCTATTGAAGCCCAAGAAAGACACGAGCGAGATGAAAAGATTTTTGTTGAAGATTAAACGCTAGGAATCTTTTCACCTTTTTCTAATAGATCGTATCCCTTTTGAACTGCATCTCTTTTTGAAACCAATTCATACCAACGAGTTAAGTTTTTATAATTTTTTAATCCGATATCGTGCCATTCATGTCTTGCAATCCAGGGGAAAGTAGCAATATCAGCTATAGAGTAAAAGTTACCTGATAAATAATCAGATTGTGCCAATCTTTCATCTAGTTCTTTGTAAATTCTGGTACAAATTTTAAGATATCTATCTTCAGCAAATTCACTTTTTCCAGGGTTGTAATGATGAAACTGGTGATGCTGGCCCAGCATAGGACCAATATAGGCTACTTGTGCTATTAACCATTGATTAATAATTGTTCTTTTGTCTTGATCGTATAATTTACCACTTTGCTCACCTAAATAAATCAAGATGGCGCCAGACTCAAAAATGCAAATATTTTTTTTGTGATCTCTAATAACTGGTATTTTGTTAAAAGGACTTATTTTTTTAAATTCAGGTGTAAATTGTTCATCCTTAAGAATATTTACCTTAGTTACTTTGTAATCATATTTTATTTCTTCGAGCATAATAGAAATTTTTTTTCCATTAGGAGTGTCTGCAGTAAAAAGCTCAATCACTTTTTTAAACCTAATCTATCATGGATAGATTTCGAAGCAGTTGTAAATTCAAACCTATAAGTCTCATTGGGTCTAGCTCTTTTGAAACAAGCTCTAGCAGCTAAAGCAGCTTCGTGAAAACCTGATAGAATAAGTTTTAATTTTCCAGGGTAGGAACATATGTCTCCGATTGCATATATTCCTTCTTTATTTGTTTGAAAACTTTCTGTGTCAACAGGAATTGTTTTATTGTTAATATTTAAGCCCCAATTCGCGATGGGACCGAGTTTCATAATAAGTCCAAAAAAGCTTAAAATATAATCACTTTTAATTTTTTCTAATTTTCCACCCTCTTGTTCAATTTCAATTCCTGTCATAGTTTTATCAGCTTCAATAGACTTTAAGCTATAAGGTGTTTTTACTATTATTTTGCCTTCTTGTTCTTTCTTTTTAATTTCACCTAGTGTATGTGCTGCACCCCTAAACTCATTTCTTCTATGTATCAGAGTAATTTCGTTTGACTTAGAAAGTTCTAAAGCCCAATCTAAAGCTGAGTCGCCTCCACCAAATATAGATATTTTTTTATTCTTGAATAAATCTTTATTAGTTACTGAGTAAAATATTTGTTTACCTTCAAATTTTTCCGCTTCTTTTAAAGGAAGTTTTCTAGGTTCAAATGAGCCTACTCCTCCTGCAATTATAATATTTGGTGCAGAAAAAATATTTCCACTATTTGTTGTTACTGTCCAAGAATTATTTTCTTGTTTTATTTCTTCTACTCTTTGTCCTAAATGAAAATTATCTTTAAATGGTTTTATTTGCTTCAACAAACCTTCTGTTAATTGCCCTCCAGTGCACTCTGGTATCCCTGGAATATCATAAATAGGTTTATCTGGATAAAGTTCAATACATTGTCCGCCAGCTCGATCTAAATTATCTATCACTTCGCATTGAAGTCCAATAATACCAAGCTGATGAACGGCAAACAATCCTGTAGGGCCTGCTCCAATCACGATAGCATCTGTTTTTATCATTATGTCTGTTTTATAGGTGTTATTACTTCCAGGCCATCCAATTCATTTGAAACAGTAATTTGACAGCTTAATCTACTATTTTTTTTTGGTTCATATGCCATGTCAATCATATCTTGCTCTGCGTCTTGAGATTTTTCAATTTTATTAAACCAAATTTCTGGCACATAAACATGACAAGTTGCACAGGCCATAGAACCTCCACAATCAGCATCAATACCCTCTATATTGTTTTGTATGGCTCCTTCCATAACAGATAATCCTACAGCAACTTCTACTGTTTTTTTTTTACCGTCATATGAAATATAAGTAATTTTTGGCATTGTATTAGATATATGTATTAAAAAATATAGGACAAGGGTCTAAAGTTACACACTTTTGGGGTTCTAGGGTATTTAAATTTTGGGTTATAAATTTACAATATCGTTATTTTTATTAGATTTTTTGTTTTTTATGATGATAATTAATAAAAAATAAATAATCAAATGTCTAAATATAAAGAAATTTACAACTTATCTATAAAAAATAAAGAGGATTTTTGGAAAAAAATTTCTAATGATATCTTTTGGTACGAAAAACCCACAAAAATTTTAAACACTGATAACCCTCCTTTTTATAAGTGGTTTGAAGATGGTGTGACTAATACTTGTTACAACGCATTAGATCACCATATCGAAAAGGGACGAGGAGACAAGATAGCAGTTATTTATGATAGCCCTATTACAAATACACAGAAAAAAATTACTTACAGTGAATTAAGAGATGAGGTTGCTCTATTCGCTGGTGCGTTAAAAAAACTAGGTGTAACAAAAGGAGATAGAGTTATCGTTTACATGCCAATGATACCTGCAGCAGTAGTCGCTATGCTGGCTTGTGGTAGAATTGGTGCTGTTCATTCAGTTGTTTTTGGAGGTTTTGCTGCAAATGAACTTGCTAGCAGAATAGATGATTCTAAGGCAAAATTAATTGTTTCTGCTTCTTGTGGTTATGAACCGGGTCGAACTGTTGAATACAAACCACTCTTAAATAAAGCTTTAGAACTGGCAAAACACAAACCAAATAAATGTATTATTTACCAAAGAGAAAAATTCAAAGCAGAACTTGATAATTCTATTGATATTTCTTGGGAAGATTCTTTAAAAGACGTTCAGCCTGCAAACTGTGAGAGGATGAAAGGAAGTGATTATGCTTATATTCTTTATACTTCAGGAACCACTGGATTACCAAAAGGAATAGTGAGAGATATTGCTGGCCATATAGTTGCTTTAAAGTGGACTATGAAAAATATTTATAACATTGATCAAGACGATGTGTGGTGGTCGGCAAGTGACATTGGTTGGATAGTGGGACATTCCTATATTGTTTATGCGCCTCTTTTTTACGGATGTACAACAGTTTTGTTTGAAGGTAAACCAGTTGGAACACCTGATGCTGGAGCCTTCTGGCGAGTTATTTCTGAACATAAAGTTAAATCTCTTTTTACAGCGCCTACCGCCATTAGAGCTATTAAAAAAGAAGATCCTAATGGGGAATTTTTTAAAAAATATGATCTAAGTAAATTTGAGAAATTATTTCTTGCAGGTGAAAGAGCTGATCCAGATACAATTAAGTGGTTTGAAAAACTTTCAAAATCTCCTGTTATAGATCATTGGTGGCAAACTGAAACGAGTTGGGCAATAACAGCTGACTGCACAGGCATAGAATCTTTTCCTGTTAAATATGGCTCAGCCTTTAGGCCTGTGCCCGGTTATGATTTAAAGGTATTAAGTGCTGATGGAAAAGAGGTTAAACCAGGTGTAATGGGAGATATTGTTATTAAACTTCCTTTACCTCCAGGAACATTTCCTACTCTTTGGGGGGCAGATGATAGATATAAATTAAATTATATGTCTACTTATCCTGGTTATTATCAAACTTATGACGCGGGACATATCGATGAAGATGGCTATGTTTGGATTATGTCGCGAACAGATGATGTTATTAATGTTGCAGGTCATAGGCTATCTACCGGTGCAATAGAAGAAGTATTAGCTGAACATAAAGATGTCGCTGAATGTGCTGTGCTTGGAATAGCAGATAAACTAAAAGGTCAAATACCAATTGGTTTACTTGCTTTAAAGACAGGTGTTACAAAGGATAAAAAAGAAATTACTGATGAATGTGTTAAAATGGTTAGAGAGAGAGTTGGTCCAGTAGCAGCTTTTAAAATAGCAATTATTGTTAAAAGACTTCCCAAAACAAGATCAGGAAAAATTTTAAGAGGCACAGTTAGAAAAATTGCAGACAATGAAGCTTACCGTATGCCGGCAACTATTGATGACCCTATGATTTTAGAAGAGATAAAAGAAGACTTAATTAAAAATAATATATTAAAAATCTAAAGGCTGACCCGAACCTTCAATAATAACCTTTCCATCAGACATAACTATTTTACCATTAATAATTGTTGCTACTGGAAAACCTTTTATAGAAAAATTATTAAATGGTGTCCAACCACATTTGCTTGCCATCATTTCATCCTTAATAGTTCGTTCTTTGTTCATATCTACAATTGTTAAGTCAGCATCAAAATCCTCTTTAATATAACCTTTGTTTTGAATACCAAATATTTTGCAAGGATTTTCACACATTAATTTAATTAATTGTCCTAAACTTAATTTTTTATTATGAACATGATTTAACATAATAGGTAGAATGGTTTGCACGCCAGGCATACCTGAGGGAGAGTCAGGATATTTTTTTTTTTTGTCTTCTTTTGAATGTGGGGCGTGATCAGAACCTAAAACATCAACTATGGAATTTTTAACAGCTACCCACAGTCTATCGTAATGTTCTTTTTTTCTAATGGGTGGGTTCATTTGAGCAAACGTTCCTAATTTATTGTAACAATCTGGTGCGTATAAAGTTAAATGTTGAGGTGTTATTTCAAACGTCACATTTTTTTTATGCATTGCTAAAAAATCAACTTCATCTTTTGTAGTAACGTGTAATACATGAATTTGTTTATTGTATCGTTCCGCTATTTTAACAACTCTTCGAGTAGATGAAATAGCACACTCTGTATTTCTCCATTCTGGGTGAGAATGAACATCTCCTTCTTTAATAAATTTTTTTCTCAAATTTAATATTTCTTCATCTTCAGAATGTATAGAAATTATTCTGTCACTTTGAGAGATGACTTTTTCAATGTCAGCTTCTTTATCAACTAATAATTTACCAGTTGAAGAACCAGCAAAAAGTTTAACACCGCAACAACCTTTCAAACCTTTTAATTTTGAAAGTTGATCAACATTTTCAGGGGTGGCACCAAAGTAGAAAGCATAATTACAATGCATTCTATTTTTTGCTAGATTTAATTTTTTGTCAAATTCAACCAAGTTAGAAGTTGGTGGGTTGGTATTAGGCATTTCAAATACAGAGGTTATTCCTCCCAACACTGCAGCTCTACTTCCACTTTCTAAATCTTCTCTATCTGTTGAACCTGGTTCTCTAAAGTGTGTTTGAGTATCGATTATCCCAGGTAAAACTAATTTATCCGATGCATCAAATACTTGGGTGTTATTTACCTCCACTTTTCCAATTTTTTTAATTTTGTTGCCAGCTAGGGCAATGTCTGATTTCTCTAATTTACCATTAATATAGCAAGATCCGTTTTTAACAATCAGACTATAATTTTCAGACATGGGTACTTAAATATATTATACAATCAAAACTTGCAAATATGGAAAAAGATCAAATCATTATACTTGAAAATCAAGGTTTAATTTCTATTGAAGGGCCTGACGCTAAAAATTTTCTACAAAACATAATTAGTAATGATATTAATAAAGTAAGTATATCTAGTTCAGTATTTGCAGGAATTTTTACACCCCAAGGTAAATATTTATATGAATTTTTTATTATAAAAAATAGTGAAGGATTTTTGTTAGATTGTGACAATACTTTTAAAGAAGATCTTATTAAGCACCTCTCAAAATATAAACTAAGATCTAAAGTTGAAATTAAAGATTTGTCATCATCTTATGTAATAGGAGTTATTAGTGAAAAAAAATTTAAAGAAATTCAAAATGAAGTAGGTTCTAAAAAAGAAACAATATTGTATAGAGAAAGTCCTTTTTTTCTAGACCCTCGTTCAAAAAAAATGGGAGCCAGAATTTTATCAAGTCTTGAAAAATTGCATCTTACAATAAAAAAAATGGGTTTAAAAATTGTAGATAAATCTAATTATTTAAAAACTGCTCATGCAGAGGGGGTACCTATTCAAGGAATAAAAAATCTTCAAAATAGCTTGTTTAGTTTAGAATCTAATTTTGAAGAGTTAAACGCTATTGATTTTAAAAAAGGTTGTTATGTCGGCCAAGAAAATACAGCAAGAATGAAATTAAAAAATAAAGTTAGACGGAAACTTATTCCAATTGTTTCAAAAGGTACTTTAAAAATTTTGGATGAAATCAAATTTAAAGAGCAGGTAGTTGGAAAAGTAGTAATTAATGGTGACTACCCTTTTGCTTTAATAAGACTTTTTGACCCAAGTTTCTCAGAATTTTATAAAGAAGATTTAAAAGTTAATAAGACTAATGTTCAAATACTAGTACCTTCTCATTTTAAGTTTTAAAATGGAGATTAATCTTTTATTTTTTCTTTGCGTGGTTCCTGCAATTATTATCTTTGGTATTGCTAAATCAGGATTGGGAGGGTCTATTGCATTAATCTCTATTCCATTAATGACTGTTGTTATGCCTTTAGGACAAGCTTTGGCTGTTATCTTGCCCATACTTATTCTTTCAGATTTTATTGCAGTATATCGATTTAGAAAAGAATTTGATCTTGATACATTGAAATTAATAGTTCCATTCTCTGCGATTGGAATTTTTGTTGGTTCTATAACTTTTTCTTATTTTTCAGAAGATCTATTAAAATTTATTGTAGGTTTGATGGGATTTCTTTTTTCAGCAAACTATTTTTTATTTAAAAAAAATAAACTTATTCCTACTAAAAAATCTTTTTTAAAAGGTAGTGTTTGCTCAACTATTGCTGGCTTTACTAGTTTTTGTGTTCATGCAGGAGGAACTCCGACTAGTATATATCTTCTGCCTTTAAGAATGAAAAAAGAAATATACGTTGGAACAAGGGTTGTTTTTTTTACATTTGTTAATTTGATTAAATTTCCTTTTTATATAAATCTCTCTATGATTACTCTTGAGAGCTTCAAACAATCAATGATACTTTTTCCACTTTCAGTTGTAGGAATCTTAATTGGCTATCAAATTTTAAAATATGTTGAAGAAGCTTTATTCTACAATATAATTTACGTTCTTATCTTAATGACCAGCTCTAGATTAGTTTATAGCTATATTTTTTAGATTAATTTTCCTATTATGGTGCGGTCGGAGAGAATTGAACTCTCATGGGTTGCCCCACACGGCCCTCAACCGTGCCTGTCTACCAATTTCAGCACGACCGCGCACTATATGCGACAATAAATGAATGACAAATTTACTGCAAGTTGGTAGACTAGAATAAGTATGTCTACACAACAACAGTTTAATAGTTCAACAGCCGAAATTTATAAAAAAATTTCTAAATCTGTTCCTGAAATAGAGTGGAAAATTCATGCTCCACTTATTGAAAAAATTAATAAGCTAAAAATAGAAAAGAATGCTGTTATTTTAGCTCACAACTATCAAACACCAGAAATTTATCATGGGGTTGCGGATATCTCCGCAGATTCTCTTGCGCTAGCAGTCGAAGCCGCTAAAACTTCAGCGAGTATCATTGTACTTTGTGGTGTGCACTTTATGGCTGAAACAGCAAAACTTATGAATCCATCAAAAAAAGTTTTATTGCCCGATATGTCTGCGGGCTGTTCGTTGTCTGCATCTATTACCGGAGACGATGTAAGATTGCTTAAACAAAAGTATCCAGGCGTTCCTGTTGTTTCTTATATTAATACTTCTGCTGACGTTAAAGCTGAGACGGATATATGTTGTACGTCGGCTAATGCAGTAAAAGTTGTAGAGTCGTTAAATGTAGATAAAGTAATTTTTCTTCCAGATCAATATTTAGCAAATTATGT
>Ga0307995_1001765_pt1 | contig 13153 bp, 5 predicted proteins | sample EllFjometagen262_FD_203132 | JGI IMG/M metagenome (GOLD analysis project Ga0307995, IMG submission 203132) | Marine microbial communities from Ellis Fjord, Antarctic Ocean - #262 | ecosystem: Environmental > Aquatic > Marine > Unclassified | place: Southern Ocean | collected 2014-11-02
TTTTTTAAATAAGTTCATAATTATTATGTTTTTATAATATTATTAATAAGTTTTTACTAAAAAATTATTTAAAAAAACCCACACACATTTGTGTATGGGTATTTTTGTTTTTAATAAATAAATAATATTAGTAAACGTAAATATTATCTAGGAAAAAAGATTTATTTCCTGATGCAGTACCATCTGTACCAACCTCATATTTAATTTGATCAAGATTTCCTCCACTTGCAACAAATCCTTCAAACTCCGATAAAGGAATATCTATACTAGTCCATGATCCATTTGATAATGCTTTAGAAACACCAACTTCAAAAGTTCCACCTGCTGCTGCCGTGTTAATTAAAAATATTTTTAAAGTATCGATTTCAGAAGAGTAAACATCAAAGTGAATCATTGTCTTACCTGCAAGATCAATTCCGTCAAAAATGTTTCCTTGATAATTTAATTGAGAATAACCTAATATCATATTCCCTGAAAGATCAACTTCTTCAAATTGAGTTTCTTGACCCCAATTTGGATAATAATTAGCGTTTGATATATCATCATAAGAATCACTATAAATAGAAGATACATCTGCTGCAGCTGCCGTTGGCGCCGCTGCTGCCTCTGTTGGTGTTGCCACTATAGGACATCCGTCAGCCCCTTCACCTGCAACATCTGGACAAGCATCATCAATATCTAGTACACCATCTCCATCTGTATCCGTTGTTGGGTTTTCAGCACCCGCTGAACCAACTCTAGCGAATTTAAATCTCCAAAATCCTGGTCCCATATTGATGTGTAATGTCAAGTAATCTTTATCATCAGAAATAGTTACACCACTATATGTTAAGCTTTCTAATGCACCTGCTGGATCAGCTAATTCAATACCGTTTGCTACTCTAGAAATACCTAAAAATGCACCCATACCGTTCAGTGTAATTGTACCGTCCGCAGTATTGTGCGCCCATGTTGCTGTTGCGCTTCCATCAAAAGGAGCCAAAGCATCGCCACAACCTTCTTCTGCGACAGAATCCCAACCACCTTCTTGCCAAGTTGAATCTCCTAAAATATTGTGAAATGACATGTCGTCTTTAAATTCATAAATATCATTAAAGATACACTCTCTAGTTATTAAGTCACTAAGACCGTTTTTCCACCAAGTTCCACCATCTTCCATAATCTCAATTGTTTCAGCCACATTCATAGCACCTGCCTCATGTAAAAGAACCCATTGACCAACTAAGTCTGATTGCTCAACTTCTACAGCATATGTAGTAGTTTTCATAACATCATCTGCACCTACTGCAGAAGCAGTAACCATAATATCATAAGATGCTGATGTTGCTGCATACGTATAAGAAACTTTAGGTCCTACCGTTGTTAAAACATCATCTGTTGCATCTGATCCAAAATCTACAGAATAACTTGTAGCTCCTACTGCTGAAGGCAATACCTCCACAATGTTACCTGAACCTGTTGCTGTAATTGTAAAATCTAAACCACTAATAACTGGTCCTGCTGGATCTACACTATCGTCATCCCCACAAGACACCATAACTAAACTTGCAAAAAGCAAGAAACTCATTTTTTTTAATAAATTCATAATTTTTGTTTTTAATTTTAATTTTAATTTACACTCCGTTTTTAATTATTATTATCCAACAAGTTGTGCTTTACCCATTGTCTTTTTTTTTAGTATCCCTGATTTTGCCCCCAAGTACCGACTGCATTGGCAAGTTCTAACTCCACCAATGGTATTGGAAATACCTCATTTTTATTTTCTGTGAAATTTATTTTAGTTTCTGATGTTGGATTAGGCCTAGTTGAGTTATAACTATCAAAAGCTATTTTTGCCTTCCCTGTTCTTACTAAATCGAAAAATCGGTGTCCTTCACCCGCAAACTCTATACGTCTTTCGTTGGCAATCGCAGCTACTAAATCTGATTCTCCATTATAAGGATAATCATGTGAATTGTTTCCAAAAGCTCTGTTTCTAACTTGGTTTAAATAAGAAATTGAATTAGCACCACCACTCTGTGCTGCAGCCTCTGCAGCCATCAATAATACGTCTGAATAACGAATAGATCTATAATTATTATCATAGTTTAATGGATCTGAACCTGTTCTCGTATCTTCATTCTCTTGGGTAGGAAGGTATTTTTTAGAAAAATAACCAGTATTCTCTCTACTCGGTGAATACGCTGTCAGTGCAGGTTCTAAAATGGTAATGTCTCTTCTTTGATCTCCATCTGCATAAGCGTCGTACAATTGTTGCGTAGGTAAACTAAACCCCCAACCAAATTTATACACTGGACCCGTATAATCTCTTGGCGCATTATTTTGAGGCAAGTAATTTCCTTCACTACATTGAATACAATCCCAACCAGCACCTTCTACACTTGTATACTGAACTTCAAATACTGAACCAGGACCGTTTTCTCCACTTTTTAGAAACACATTTGTCGAAGGCAAACTGTAAAACCCACTGTTAATTACTGAGTTTAATTGAGTTAAGGCAGCACTAAATTTACTACTATCAAATTTACCATGATACAAATAAACTTTCCCTAATAAAGCTTGCGCAGCAGTTTTAGTTATTTTATATTTTTCAGCTCTTACTGTAGTAAACTGTGGCAATCCAAGTAGAATTGCTTCTTTTAAATCTTCTTCAATTAACGTGTATACTTGACCAATACTACCTACTCTATTTACATCGTATTGTTCTCCAATTCTAATACGTTTGTTTTTAATTCTAAGAACACCGTCTCTTTCCTCTAATGATAAGGGAATATCTCCAAAGAATTTAGCTAATTCAAAGGCAAAGTATGCTCTTAAGAAATACGCTTGCGCAATAACTTCATCTTTTCCGTCAAAATCAGATTTATCCTTATACTCTAAAATATAATTCGCTCTACCCATAGCTGCATACATAAACCTCCAAATATCTCTCAATTGGTTATTATCTGCTGGCGTATGTGCCATTTTATCTACTCTTTGCAACGTTGGTTGATCATAAGTAAAAGGATCCCCACCCAGAACGATATCGTCAGAAGCCCCAACTATTGTTAGAATGTTCAGGTATGTAGACTGCAACATATCATATGCTCCAATTAGTGCTTTATTATAGTCCTCTTCTGAATTAAAATAGTTATCAGAATCCTGCGCTATTGGTTCTAGATCATCTATAAAAGAATTACAAGAAACAAACATAGATCCTAACACCATACTTAGAAGAAAAGCTTTACTATATTTTTTTATTTGATGTGTTTTCATAATTTACTAAATTAAAAAGTTAAACTAAATCCTAAAATGAATGTTTTTGCTACTGGATAGAAACCTCTATCTATACCTCCACCGATAGCTTGGCCACTTGAAGCAGAAGGATCATATCCTGAATATTTTGTAAAAGTATGCAAGTTATTTGCTGACAAAAACAGACGCAAACTATCTACACTTATTCTGTCCAGTACAAGTTTATCAAAAGTATATCCTACCTGAATATTTTGGATTCTTACAAAAGAAGCGTCCTCTACAAAATAATCTGAAAACAAATCTGTATTTATTGAAGCTCCTGAAGTAGCTCTTGGTATTGTATTACTTGGGTTTGTTGGCGTCCATCTATTTATAAGCCTTTCACTTTTATTTGCTAATAAATTGAATCTCTGATAATCTCTCACCATATTATTACCAAAAGAACCAATAGCTGAGGCATTAAAGTCTATTTTTTTGAATGAAAAACCTAAATTTAATCCTGCTGTAATGTCTGCAATAGGGTCTCCTATATCCGTTTTGTCAACTTCCGAAATATATCCATCTCCATTGGTGTCTACAAATCTTAAATCTCCAACACCTGCACCAGTATGAAATATATTTTCATTTGATGTTGCACCTGCATTTAAAACGTCTATTTCACCTTGATTCTGGTAAATTCCATTTGTTTTATATCCGTAAAAATACCCTAAAGAATGACCGGCCTCCATACGAGAAGTTACAATTCCTGTACCTACTCCAAAACCACCACCTTGTTCAAAGCCTGCTAAATTACCCACATAGGTTACATTATTGTTTATAGTCGTAAAGTTAAAACTTGTATTGAACTTAAAGTTTTCTGAGAATTGATCTCTATAAGATATTAAGAACTCTACTCCAGAGTTCTCTACTGTACCTGCATTAATTGCGGGAGCACTAGAACCTATACCAGCAACTCCTGTTAAGCCTGAAGATTGAGGTTGAATTAGTAAATCATCTGTTGTTTTTTGAAATACGTCTAAATTAAAAGAAATTTTATTATCTAGAAGTGAAACATCTATACCAATATTTCCCGTGGATGTTGTTTCCCATTTCAAAAAAGGGTTTCCTAACTGACCTTCTGCAACTCCCACCAACAAATCAGATTCTAATAATTCTTCATTATTACTATACGTCCCTTCACCATTTAAAGAACCTACATACGGAAAGTTACCTCCTGAAACTCTATCGCTACCTAACTGACCGTAACTTACTCTTAATTTAAAAGAATTCACAAAATCATTGTCTTTTAAGAAATTTTCTTCAGAAATATTCCAACCTAATGAAACAGAGTTGAAATAACCAACATTAAAGTTTTCTACTTTACTAAACCTAGAAGACTGGTCTCTTCTTAGCAATGCAGATACTAAATATTTTTCTTTAAAAGCATATTGTAACCTTCCAAAATAAGACATTAACCTGTTCTTAAATTGATTTCCACCTGTCTCAATAGCTGCAGGTTGAAAACGAGGATTAACAACTTCGGAATTAGAGATACTGGCATCTGCAAAAGCATTTGCCCCATCCAATAAACCTACTCCCGTTTGACCCGCAAACAATCCTTTTGTTTCAAACATTTCATGCCCTAATAATATTTTTAATTTGTGTGCTTCATTAAAGGTATCTTCATACGTAATTATATTGTTCCAAGTATAATCATCATATGTATCTTTGTTATCCACAAACGCATTGTTTGTTGTATTACTTAAAGACTTATTATTTCCTAAAAAAACTAAAGGTCTAAATACTTGAACATTTACTACAGCACGATTCATTAAATACTTAGATCTTACAGAAAGCTTGTTGTTAAATTTATAAGTAGCTGATAATGCTGGACTTATTTTATCTACAACAGCAGTGTTATATGTGCTTGCAATTTGAGATAAAGGATTCGAAACTTCAATAGCACCTGTTTGAACAATACCATAACCGTTTCTTAATGCCTCAAACCCAGCATCTGCAAGGGGAGTCGGATCTTTTACTAATGTAAAAGGGTCTGCATTTACTGCATTATAAAGTACAGCTCCTATTCCACCCTCAGCTAATGAATTCTTTTTTGAATGGGTATACATAGCCGTAGCAGATAACTTCAGCTTATCTGTTACATCATATTGAACATTTGCTCTAGCCGTGAGTCTATTATAGTTAGACTTATCTACCCCTATGATACCATCTTGAGTTAGAAAAGAGGCTCCAACAGAGTAAGCAAGTTTTTCAGCACCTCCACTAGCGTTAATGTTCGTATCAAACATTGGTGCTAGTTGGAAAACTTCACTTTGCCAATCTGTATTCGGCAATGCAACAGTAGAACTTATTCTTGAATCAAATACTAATCCAGTACCTTCTTGTACAAAATAATTACTTGTATTTGTAGCTTCGTTAATATAAGCAGCCAATCCAGCTCCATTTAAAAGATCTATTTTCTTAGTAGTTTGTTGCAAACTAAAATTAGAATTTACAGTAAATTTTAAATCCGTATTTTTTCTTCCTGATTTAGTTTCTATCAATATAACTCCATTCGCAGCAAGCACACCATAAATAGCAGCAGTTGCATCTTTTAATACATTAACACTCTTTATATCATTTGGATTAATTACCGACAAATCTGAAATTCTATTTCCATCTACTAAAATTAAAGGACTATTGTCTCCATTTGTAGAAACTCCTCTAATTCTTATGTTAAGTCCACTACCTGGTGAACCGGAATTCGAAGTAATATTTACTCCTGATACCTGACCCTGCAAAGCCTGTTCAATTCTTGTTGGATTTAACTTTTCTATAGATTTTGCATCTACAACAGATACTGCACCCGTAGACTCTTTTTTACGCTGAGTACCATAACCTATAACTACAATTTCATTTAAAGATTCTGCTTCAATCTCCAGAGAAACATTCATTGTAGACTCTTCTACGACTACTTCCTTAAATTTATATCCTAAATACCTGTATACCAAAACAGCACCTTTGTCAATATTCTTTAAGCTGTAGAAGCCATCAAAATCAGTTTGAGCTCCCTTAGTTGTTCCTTTAACCGTAATACTAACACCAGGAAGAACATCCCCATTATTTGCGTCTTTTACAATTCCCTCAATATTTAATGTTTGTGCAATCGACACAAAACTCAAAAGTAAGGCAAATAAAAGTGTAATTTGTTTTCTCATAAAAAAGTCTTTTTTTTAGTTCTTGTAAATCTAAAGATATATTATTGTTAAATCCTCAAAAAGACCCCAACAAAAAACATACACGGCACTTTTTTTTAAGAAAAACACTATAATTCCTCATGATAAATAAGACTTTTATTCCTAAAAAAAATAGATAAAAATAAAATGTAGTGGTTATGTATAGGTATATAATGCTTTTGAAGTAGCACTATATTTCTAAAATATAATTTGTTAAGTTCGCATTGTGCTCTAAATCCATCTTTTTACGCAATCGGTATCTTTTCACTTCTACACTTCTAGGAGAAATATTTAAAAGTGGTGCAATTTCTTTTGAAGATAAGTTTAACCTTAAATATGCACAAAGTCTAAGGTCGTTAGGTGTTAAATCTGGATGCTTTTCCTTTACTTTATCTAAGAATTTTTTGTCTGCGTTATTAAAAGCTTCCTGAAACATTTTCCAGTCATCTGTATTGTTTAAGTTTTTGTCAATAATTTTAACAACCTTAGAAACATTCTTTTCATTACCATCGATAAGTTCGTTTTTTATAGAATTCAAAAACTCGTTCTTCTTTATAATACTCATGGTAGAAGTTGCTAATTCTCTATTTTTACTTTCAATATCGTTTCTTAATTTTTCATTATTTAATTTTATGATTTTTTGAGAACTCTCCAACTCCTTTAATTTTAATTCTTTTTGCGCTCGAAATAAAAACTTCTCTTGTTTTCTACTATAATATCTTTTAGACAGTATGTACCATATAAATATTAAACAAAACAAAATTAAAATATAAACAATGACTGCAATATTTGATAAAAACCAAGGCTTTTCGATATTAAATTCAAACTGAGAAATATTATTAGTCGAGCTACCGGCCACTAAAGCTCTTACTTTAAAGGTATACTTTCCAAAAGGCAAGTTTTCAAATAAAATAGAATTGGAATCACTATAATCGCTCCAGTTTTTATGATATCCCTCAAGCTTATACTGGTACATAATATTTGATGTATTATCAAAATTAGGAACACTATAGTGAAACTCCAAACTATTTTCTGTATCCTTAAAAGTTGTATTTCTAATTAAACGAATATTTTTAGATGGTTTATTTAACTCATGGTTAAGTACCTGAGTAATACCTATTTCTAAATTTTCAGGAGCGCTAATCTTATTTAAATCAACTATTAAGTACCCATTAATAGTGCCTATTAGGTATTTTTCATTTTCTAAATGAATAATATTTTCAAAACCGGAAGGTCCCTTAAATAAAGATTTTTTAATAGGAATCATTTCTAGGGTTGCTTTATCACTAAGCTTACCTGGATTTAAAAACCTTAACCCTTTACTTGTAAAAGACCACAATTTATTAGCATATTCATCTAAAATTAATTTCCCGGAAACAAATACATCTTCAGGAATTAAAGAACTATAAACAGAATCTAATTTGAAAAAACTTTCATCAAAGTCGTATTTAAAAACACCTTTTTTAGATGCATAAAAAACATCATTTTTATGTTTTAATATACTTGAATGAATCCCTTTCTGCACTGAAGTGTCTTTTTTAGTTTTTAAAACATTCCTAAAGTAATCATCAATCTTCAGTTTATAGACTCCTTTATATTCATGATTTACAAAAATTTCTTTATTATCTAAAACAATAAAAAACCTAGCAGAATTCTTAAAACCTTCAATTTTGTTTCGTAAACGCCAACTATTTTTTTCTTTTTCTAAAACATACAAACCATCGTAATTTCCTTGAATAATTAAATTAGCATTTACACTCACAAAATCCCAAGTTCCTTGTGCATTAAAAATTAATGCTGCCTTTCTATTCTTTATTATAAAAGTTCCTTCATCATGCCCACAAAACAATGTATCATCAATCACTTTCAAACTCCAAACTTGTCCTTGTGTCTTTTCAATAAGTGTAAAAGGTTGCTTAGAATTTTGTTTTTTATAAAACAAACCTTGATTTGTTCCCAAATAAAGGAAACCATCATAAATAATAGAAGTATAGATAGTACCTAAAAAATCTTTCTGATTTATAAATATCTTTAAAGGTGATGTATAATTTACAAGGTTAATTCCGTTATCTAAACCAAGCCAAATATTTTTATCAAAGTCTTCGAAAACAGAAAGTATTGTATTATTACTTAGTCCTAAATTTTGATTTAATTGCGAACTTAACGCACCAGAATCTGTTATGTAAGCAACACCATTAGAAATGGTACCTAAAGCCATATTGCCGTCACTAAGAAATTCTGCACTATATACTGTTTTATTTTTTAAATAAGCGTTCGCAGAAATCTCCCATTTTTTCAGTTTATTATTCTCTAAAAAATAAAAACCTCTTTGATCTGTTAATAAAAATATTTTTTCATTTTTATAAAAAATTTCTTTTAAAGTAAACCTTTTTAAAATTGGATCGTCAGAGACTAATAAAGGTTTACCATTCTCTATTTTAAATAATCCTTTTTCTAAGTCTTGAAAATAAACAACACCATTGGCCTTTGAAATTTTAGTTAATACTCCCTTACCCTCTAAAGTTTTTAAAGTTTTATTTTTTAAATTATATAAATGAATTCTTTGTAACGACTTAAATAAAACCCAACCATCTAACTCGATAATTTCCCATATCTGTTCATCTTCGAACATTTTTATTTCTTTTTGCGCAACAATAGAGGTAAATTCTAAGAAACCATATTCGTCTTTTTCCCAAAAACCAAAATCTCTAAAAAAACCTGTAAAAATTTGATTTCCGATGCACCTTACAGATCTCATAATAGTTTCATTAGGTGTCGGGTATAACCACCATTTCTCTCCATTATACTCCAACAAACCCTTATTATTTGCTACGTAAATATATTTATTAGTTGCTTGAGATATAGACCAATTTTGATTACCTCCACCATAGTCTTCCGTATTAAAAACGCTTACTGGGGGCACCTCTTGTGAATAGCAATTTAACGATGAAATGAAAAGTACAATTAATATATTTACTGTATGTAAGTGTTTTTTCATTGTATAACTTTGTTTGGTGTATTTTTTAAATAAAAATTTGACGATCAGTACTTTAACATAAAAAAATCGTGCAATGTATAGTTTTTAAAGCTTAAAATTAGATTTAAATAACCATTAAAAAAAATAAAAGATAAGATATCTTAATAATTTCAAAAGAAATATTGAAAATTTAATAAAGAAAAAAGAAAGTATTTAATGCATTAAAATACGAGAACATTATGATAGAATTTATTAACTAAAAAATTTATCAGAATTATACCTTGTTAAAATAGTCTGATTTAATATTCTTATTATCTCCATCTTTAAATAGATTGTAACTAAACCACTCATGAATTGAATACGCTCCAATATCTCCATGTTTATTCAAGGCAATATAACCCACTTGAAAATTTTTAAACTCTTTACCTGGTTTGTTTACAATTCTACTAATTGCTATTTCACATGCTTCTTGTGGAGATTTACCTTGTCGCATTAACTCTACAATTAAAAAACTACCAACAGTTTTTAAAACTTCTTCCCCTAAACCCGTTGCTGATGCACCTCCGATTTCATTATCAACAAATAAACCACCACCAATAATTGGGGAATCTCCAACTCTACCTGCCATTTTATAAGCTAATCCACTTGTAGTGCAAGCACCCGAAATATTTCCATTTATATCAATCGCCAACATACCAATCGTGTCATGATTTTCTATATTGATTATTGGTTTATATTCTGCTTTTACTTTCCATGTTTCCCAAGCTCTTTTTGAAGCTTCTGTTAGTAAATTTTCTCTTTTAAAGCCTTTTGATACTGCGAATTGTTCTGCTCCTTCTGCAACTAACATTACATGTGGCGTGTCTTCCATTACTTTTCTTGCTACAGAAATTACGTGCATAATATTTTTAACACCTAAAACGGCTCCGTAATCACCTTTATCATTCATGATACATGCATCTAAAGTTACGTCTCCATCTCTATCGGGCAACCCTCCTTTACCCACAGATTGGCCTTTTTCGTTTGCTTCTTCAATTCTACACCCCTGTTCAACAGCATCTAATGCCGAACCTCCATTTTGTAAAATTTTTGCAGCTGTTTCAACTGCCAAAGTTGTGTCCCAAGTTGCTATTACTAATGGTCTGATGGGTTTTGACGTTGCCACGGATGCTTCTTTTTTTTCTGAGGTTTCATCACAACTCGCAAAGGACGATGAAACAGCAACCAAACCTAAACCTGTAACGGATGCTTTTTTAATGAAGTTTCTTCTTTTCATATTTCTTATTCTTTGGGTTGATTAGACATTGCAAGCACACACTTTCCTCCAGTGATAATTTCTTTATGCAATATATAATTTCTATCAATCACATTTCCAATAATTGTTAATTTAGAAACATCTGCATTTCTTTAGATTTCTTTTCCGTTAAAATGACTGATGTTTAACAGATATATATACAAAAGTGCGTTTATTTTATTTGAATTCCATCAACAAACAACCAACTTCTACCGTCATATTTGTAACCTAAATGCCATTTTGGGAGTATACCTAATTTCTTTGCGATAACTTTAATGTATCTAACTTTAAAACTTGTTGGATATTTAAAAACATAATTTTGAACAGAAACATCTTCTTTTTCTTTTATATTTAGGTCATTATATTTCCCCAAAGATCTAAAGCTCTTTCCATCAGAAGAAACCAAACAATCGACTTCAATAGGAAGGAATATCCAAGAACGTTGATCCTCTAAAAAATTAAGAGTGATTTTTCCTTCTTTATTATCAACCTTTCCTAAATCTACTACCGCAACTAAATCTGTATCAAAATAGCCTTGCCAAGTTCCTGTTCTAAAATCTTCAGCTCCAACAATTCCATCAATTAAAGCATCATCTCCACCTGCATTGTATTGATTTGCATATTCACTTTTTAAATTAATTTTGATATCTGGGTTAATCTTATAAAAATCGGTTGTGATGGTTTTACTTTTTAAACCTTTCTTTTCTGCATATACTTTTAAAATTCCTTTTTCTGAAATTTTAAAAGGTTCTTTATATTGCAGAAAATCTTCACCTAAAGCATAAAAAATACTTACTTCTTCATCTACATTTCCTAATGTAATTTCTGTACTTCCTTTAAATGCGATCTTTCCTTTTGCGATAAATGGAACAGCAACAATTAAGTGCTCATCAATGGAAGTCTTAGGCATATTTTTATCCGCTGTTCCCCAGTTTGTTTGCTTATCTGTCATTTCAAAAACCAAGCTCCCTCCGTTTATAATATCCTTATGATTGATAAATGAAAACTCGTAATTTTCACCATTTAGTATTGCAGATTTAATGTATTTATTTTCTAGTGAATTATTTATCGCTTTAACTGTAAACGATTTTCCATTTTCTAAATTAATCGTTGCTTTATCAAATAACGGACTCCCAATTATATATTGATTGCTTCCTGGTGTTACCGGATAAAACCCTAAAGAACTAAAAACATACCAAGCACTCATTTGTCCACAGTCTTCATTTCCTGAAACCCCATCTGGAGAATTCGTATACAATTCGGTTAAGATCTGACGTGTTTTTTCTTGGGTTTTAAAAGGTTTATTTACAAAATTATACAAGTATGCCATGTGATGACTCGGTTCATTTCCATGTGCATATTGGCCAATTAAACCCGTAATATCCACTTGATGGCTTCCAGAAGTTTTGTCTTCTGCAGTAAATAATTTATCTAATTGATTCTCTAATTGCTGCTTTCCTCTCAATAACTTTGTAAACCCAGTAATATCTTGAGGAACATAAAAACTGTATTGCCAAGAGTTTGCCTCTGTATAATTAAAATTTACCTCATAAGGATCAAAAGGGGCAAACCATTTGTTTCTAAAACGAGCTCGCATAAATTTGGAGCTTGGATCAAAAACATTCTTATAGTTTTGAGCTCGCTCAAGAAACGTTTTATAATCTTCTTTTTTACCCATTGATTTTGCCATCTCTGCAATAGTCCAATCATCATAAGCATATTCTAATGTTTTAGAAACTGATTCTGATTCTTTTTCAACAGGGATAAACCCTAGTTCTTTATACGATTGTAATCCTAATTTATCTCTAGTCGCAGAATGCTTCATCGCCGTAAAAGCTTTTTCTACGTCATAATTATTAATACCTTTTAAATAGGCGTCTGCAATTACTGATACTGCGTGATAGCCTATCATACACCCAGTATAATTTGCCGCTAAATCCCAAATTGGCATAATGCCACCTTCATCATACTTTGCCAGAAAAGTATTGATAAAATCATTGGTTCTCTCTTGTTCTATAATGGTGTATAAAGGATGGGCAGCTCTATAGGTATCCCATAATGAAAACACTGTATAGTATTCAAAATCCTTTGTTTGGTGAATGTTTAAATCCATTCCTCGGTATCTACCATCTACATCTTGGTATAGGTTTGGAGCCAGCATGGTATGATATAAGGCTGTGTAAAAATTTGTTTTGTTATTGAGATCATCTGCCTCAATAACTATTTTTTCTAATTGTTGTTCCCAATTTTGTTGGGCTTCTTTCTTTATATCCTCAAAAGATTTATTCCCAATTTCCTGTGCTAAATTTTGTTTGGCTCCTTGTTCATCTACTGCAGAAATTCCTATTTTAATAAAAACGGGTTCATTGTTAGGATTTATAAACTCAAAACTTTCTTTTGTTGGGGCTACTTCATAATCTCTTAATGCATCTT
>Ga0307995_1001768_pt1 | contig 13135 bp, 22 predicted proteins | sample EllFjometagen262_FD_203132 | JGI IMG/M metagenome (GOLD analysis project Ga0307995, IMG submission 203132) | Marine microbial communities from Ellis Fjord, Antarctic Ocean - #262 | ecosystem: Environmental > Aquatic > Marine > Unclassified | place: Southern Ocean | collected 2014-11-02
GATTGAGTTCATGCAGGAGTCCGACAATACTACCATGAAGGGGCTAGGACTTGCACTTGCAAAGTCTGTGTTCAACGAGGGTGTTGCACTGTTTGCATCATTTGTTATGCTTCTCAACTTCCAACGGTTCGGTAAGATGAAGGGTATGGGCAAGGTTGTCGAGTGGTCAATCCGTGATGAGTCTATGCATGTCGAAGGAAACGCAAAGGTGTTTCGTCAGTTCTGTGTTGAACACCCCAAGGTGGTTGACGATGATTTCAAGGGAGACATTTATACAATGGCTCGACTTGCAGTCAAGTTGGAAGACAAGTTCGTTGACCTTGCTTATAAGATGGGTGAGATTGAAGGTCTAGATGCGTCTGAAGTAAAATCATATATAAGGTATATAACAGACAGACGTTTGTTGCAGTTGGGTTTGAAAACCAATTTCAAGGTGAAGGAAAATCCTCTGCCTTGGTTAGAGTGGGTACTGAATGGTGCAGACCACACTAACTTCTTTGAGAACCGTGTTACAGAGTATGAGGTGGCAGGATTATCAGGTAACTGGGATGACGCATATGAGGCAGTAGATTGAAACTTATAGTATGTGAAGAATGTGAAGCAGAGTTTCGTATTAAACATGGTATGGATGAACACCATTATCAAATAACTCATTGTCCATTTTGTGGTGAATCAGCTTATGATCCAGAATTTGTTGATGAGATTGAGTGGGATGGTGATGAGTAATTTTTATATTAATGGAACAAGGAGAGGTCTTGGTCAAGCACTTAGTGTATACTATGACACAGTAGATACTCTAGAAGATTGTGATGTATTTATTAATTGCAAACATGATGGGTTTCAACAGGTTGAGTTATTGTATAAGGCTGCTGAACTTAACAAACGTATAATTAATATAGGATCAAATTCTCCTGATCAGCGTGGAAATAGGATTAGAACTTACCCAACTGAGAAAGCGGCACTAGACTTTGCTAACGATCAATTATATTATCTAGGAATAGATACAACAATTGTAAGGTTTGGTCGTTTTGATACTGCTAGGGTTGCTCATATTGACGCCCCAAAAATGACGGTATCATATTGTGTATCAGTAATTGATTGGATTCTTAATCAACCATATAGAGTAAAAGATATTACGGTTACACCATGAACATGTGGAAGTATTGGTGTAAGGCCATTGGTTCCAAATCATTCGATGAAGATGAAAAGGCAGACAATGTTGCGATAATCAGGACTGTTTGGGTTGTATTACATACGGTAACTTGTTTTGCTATTATTGCAAACGCTTGGAGACATTGGTGACTTGGCACTACAACGGAAAACCATTTACAAGCGAGATGATAGAAGATAACCTTGGGTTTGTTTATATAGTAACTAACAAAAAAAATAGTAAGTTATATATTGGCAAAAAAGGTTTAATGTCAAAAAGAAAATTGCCCCCACTGAAGGGTGCGAAAAGAAAACGCATCAAGATAATAGAGACTGATTGGAAAACTTATTGTGGATCAAGTGAAGAAGTAAAGTTGTTAGTAGAAGAACACGGACTAGACTTGTTTGATAGACAAATAATTAGACTATGTAAGTCAAAGGGCGAACTAAATTACTATGAAGCAAAACTTCAGTTTGAGACAGATTGTTTATTAAAACCAGATGAATACTATAATGCGTTTATCGGTTGTAAAATAAGTCGCTCACACCTATTAATTAAGTCTTAAAATACTCGAATTACCTAAATATCCATAGGAGAAATGTCTATGGAAATCTTCGGTGTTATTGCAGAGTTAGGATTTACCATCACTGCCGTACTCGGCGGTGGTATTTTTATCATTATTCTCCTAAAATATATATTAGCGTCGGTGGTGGATTCCGCTGCGACACTGAATACGTTGATTACGGCATTAGATAACCGTGTCAAAACTATTAATAATGAAATTGTGAGACTAGATTCTTTGGTATGCCATGTATTGGGTGTGAAGCCAGATGTCAGAAGGATGTCTGCTGCCGATGGCAAGGAGGATGCCAGAAAGGACTAGTTGTGTGGAGGAAATTATTAAGGCAGTTCAAGAACAGGGTATTACTGTAGTCATGGCTGTTGGTATGGGTTATTTCATATTCTTTATCTGGAAGTACGTTACTCAACAAATTTTACCAGCATTAGAAAAAGCAACCATGACAACTATCGCTCTTATTGATAGAATAAGAATGTTAGACAACGACATGATACGCATGGACCAAAAGATCAATACTATACTGGAACTTCGTGATATTGAAAAGGAGAAGAAGGATGAGTAAGAATTTTTTCAGCCCCAAAACAGGCCATCATGCTTCCGATGAATATTTCAAGAATCGAGCATTGTGGCATGATAGCGATCTTTTGAAAGCTTTCTTGTTGGGTGCATTTATTGGTTGTGTCTTTGGTTGGTTGATTACTGTTAGTTCATCATATGCAGCTGATCTTACTCATACATGGAAATCTCCTGCTTTCAGTGGTATAGGTTATAGCGCACATGTCCTAACTATTGAGAACCAAGAGTTCTCTAGGAAACAAGCGATCAAAGAAAAGAAAGAAGCAGCAGAACGTCAAGCCATACGAGATGCAGCTAATACAAACCTATCTAAATTTATGAAGAATGTTGAGTCTAGAATATATGCACAACTTTCAAAACAACTAGTAGATAGTATGTTCGGAGAAGACGCTTCAACTTCCGGCACAGTTACTTTTGAAGGTACAACAATCAGTTACACCAAAAGTTCTGAAACCGTAGATTTAACAATTGTGGATGCAAATGGTAGTTCGACTATTATCACTGTTCCTGTTGGCGACTTTACTTTCTAGTTGTGCGAGCATCCAACAACAGGATGCTCCTGTACCTAGTAGTGTGCCGTTAGTAGATGAACTATACAATATGCCAGCGCCAGAACGTAAAGTTCCGATTGCGGTATATAAATTTAATGACGTTACTGGTCAGAGAAAGTCTGGTAATAATCTTGCTTTGCTTAGTAGTGCGGTTACACAGGGCGGTGACATATGGTTACTGCAAGCATTAAAGAAGGCTGGAAATGGTGAGTGGTTTCAAGTTATTGAGAGGATGGAATTAGACAATCTTCTTAAAGAGCGGCAGATTATACGAAACACAAGAAAGTCGCACGAAGGAGATAAAGCAGAAAAGATTAGACCGCTATTATTTGCAGGAGTGTTACTAACAGGCGGTATAGTTGGTTATGATACTAATACAAGTACAGGTGGACTAGGTGTAAGATATTTGGGTATTGGTATATCTGATGAATATCGTAAGGATATGGTAACAGTCGCATTGAGACTGATATCTGTACAAACGGGTGAAGTTTTACTAGCAGTCAGCTCTCAGAAAACTATTCTGAGTACGAAGTTGTCTGCTACTGTATTTAAATTTTTAGATATGGGAACTAAATTGCTGGAGACAGAGGCTGGGATAACGGACAATGAGTCCACAACCTATGCAGTGAGGAAGGCAATCGAACAAGCAGTTATTGAAATTATAAAGGAAGGTGAGCAAAAAGAATTATGGAAATTTAAAGGGGAGAAAATCAAATGAGAACGAGCATACTTACAATACTCGCTTACTTCGTTATGTGCAGTGTGAGTTATGCGAGTGACGTTTATATAACACAGTCTGGCGCAAGCCTGACTGCAAACATCAATCAAGATGGACAGACCAATAAGTTTGGTGATGCGACAACTGATGTTACCCTAACAGGTGACAACCAGACGTTAGACATTGATCAGGTTGGTAGTACTAACACCATTGCTGCATCTGTCGTTGGTGCAACACAAGAGTTAACAATCAACCAGACAGGTAGTAGTAATACGTCTACCGTATCGGTTGGTTCTAACTCTTCATCTGATGACAACAGTATTATCCAGACAATCACTGGTAGCTCAAATACGACTACGGTGAATGTGGGTAATAGTGCTGCGTCTAGTGATGCCGATGTTGATCTTGTTGTTACAGGCGACAGTAATACAGTGACTATTAATGAAAATAGTACTGCAACAATGGCGAGTGGTGATAAGAAGGTGACAAACATCACAGCGATTGGTGGAAGTAATACTATTACATCTACACACACTGGTGCTGCTGACCAAGACACAACTCTTCATCATACAGGTTCATCTAGTACATTTGCTATCACACAGGGTGGTGCAAATGATGGTACTGTGGACGTGACAACAGTGGGGTCAGGGCATAGTGTTACGATTACTATGGACGATTAGTATCATTCTCTTTAGTACCAGTGCTTATGGTGCTATTGGGAATGTGGTGAAACACAAGGGGAACGCTTCTGTTGAGAGGTCTGGGGAAAATACTGATCTAAAGAAGGGTTCTGATATCGAGTTTAAGGACACGGTGAAAACTGGTAAAGGTGACGTTGGTATCAAGTTTGTAGATGATACCAACGTCGCCGTCAGCGCACACAGTTCTTTGGTCATCGATGAGTTTATCTATGATCCCAACTCTAAAACTGGATCGAAGTTGGTTATGAATATTGCACTTGGTACAGTACGATATGCGAGTGGTAACATTGCGAAGTTGAGTAATCAGAATGTAGATATCCGTACACCAACAGCAAGGATTGGTGTGTTGGGAACTGCGTTTAGTATGACGGTTGATGAAGTAGGAAAGTCTTTGATTATTCTACTACCCAACAAAGACGGGACAGTAGGTAAGATATCAGTAGAGAGTGGTGCTGGATTTGTTTTGATGACCAAGGCATTTCAGTCTACATATGTCAGCACTGGCGAAGGTAAACCGTCAAAGCCTGTAATTCTTGATCTTTCTCTTGACCAGATTAATAATCTACTAATCATTAAGCCACCAAAGAAAAAGATTATTAAAATATTGCAAGACTCGAAGAGTAGAAAGAACTTACTTGATATTGATTTCTTAGAGTTTAAGGATTTAGACAAGAACGAACTTGAGGAAGACCTTTTTGAGTTTAACGAATTGGATATTAATGATTTGAATGTGGAGTTACTTGGAAATATTCTAGATCAACTTGCCGCAGCCCTAGCACAATCAGAGTTGATTGATGGTAGAACAAGTGGATTTAATAAATCAACACAAGTCAACACAATAGTAGATGGTAACACTACAAGAATTATACGAAGGGTGGGAAGCAGTACGATAGATTTGAATTTGATAAACGACTATGGATACAAAATTAATTTAACACAGGGTGGAATACCAGTGCCGGAGATAACAACAAGAGATGAAGACGCTTCTAATATCATTACTATTTATCAGTCTGAGTAACATTGCACTTGCTGGCAACAGCGTGTTCATTGAACAGATTGGTACGAGTACAGACTCAGAGATAACCATAGATATTGATGGCAACAACAATGCTGTGAATCTTACTATGGAAGGCACCAACAATGATCTTGATATTACGCAAGAGGGAAACAACAATACAGTCAGTTGGATTTCCTATTGGGGATCAGGTAAAGCTTGGGGTGGTGACTTGGACGGTAACAATAATAACATAAAGATTGAACAACATAACACCACCGGCACAGATGCTAACAGGGTAGGGTTTCATATACAGAGCAATGGTAATACTGTTCATGTAGGTCAGGGGTGTTCATTCGACAACAGTTCAGACACAAGTTGTCAAAGCAGTTCGACTGTCGAATATGGTGGCCACACAGTCAATCTAGACTTACATTCTGGTGGTAATAATATCAAGGTAAGCCAAGAGACAGGTACAGGAAACGCTGACCATTATGCACAGATTTATACCTATGGAGGAGAGAACAACAATCTCTTTGTCAAGCAAAAGGGTAATGGAAATAAGACCCTAAATATGACTATAAGAACTGATGGTGGTTCACAGGATATTTTACAGAAGGATGACGGCGCACACACTGCCACTATAGATTTGACAGGATCATATCACACAGACTTATCAATGACGCAACGGGGAAGTACAAATCAATCATATTCCCTCACGCAGAATTGTCAAACAAGTGGGGGATGTTCTGTTTCAGTGACGCAAGGAAATTGAAATGAAAAAGTGGATTATATCATTATTCGTGATTTTAGTATTGTGTGGATTGCGTTTTGCAGACCCGTGGTTCCTAGATATGGTTCGTCTGAAGGCAATGGATCAACATCAACGCAATCAGGAGTCTCTGACTCTCTCTAACCTAGTCACAATAGAGATCAATAATCAAACAATCAGAAAGATGGGTCAATGGCCGTGGGACAGGAATAAGGTTTCTGTTGAACTGATAAAACTATATCAGGCGGGGGCAGCAATAGTGGTTGTCCCTATACTATTTGCAGACCCAGACAGATTTGGTAAAGATGCTGTTCTTGCGAGGACACTGAAACGAACCCCAACAGTTATAGGACAGATACCCAGCAATGACAAGAGTGATTCGGGTGTCGTTCGGGGTGTTGCAAATGTCGGTGCAGATTGGAAACCTTGGGTATACAGTTACCCCGGCGTGGTTGGTCCTATTCCAGAACTGGCAAAGAGCGCCAATGCGGTTGGTATGATGGTAATCGCACCAGAGAAAGATGGTGTGGTTCGTCGTATGCCTTTGGTTGTTGCAGTGGGCGGGAAGTTGTATCCATCTATCAGTATGGAAATCCTACGCATGGCTGCGGGGGATATATCGTTTCAGATGAAGACAGGTATTGCTGGTGTGGAGAAACTACGCATACCCAAATACAAAATGATTGACACAGATGCTAATGGTAATATCTGGTTGGACTTTAAATGGAAGACACCAGTGTATGCATTACATGAGAAATTACCAGACCTCACAGGTAAGATCGTTATACTGAGTATGACTGCTTCTGGTCTAGAAAGTCCCGTAGCAACCCCTGTGGGGGTCATACAGTCGCATAATCTTATAGGTGCATCACTTGCTACCATGATGACAGGACGCAATATAACCAGACCATTTTGGACTGACCTTGCTGAACTTGCAGTCAGTGGAGTGGGTGCATTGATCTTAGCATCAGTGGTTCTCACACTCGCATGGTATTTTGGGGCAGTATTACTACCCATTTTTCTTGTTGGATCGTTCTACGGGTCGTCCTACCTCTTTACAGAGTACAGTTATCTAGTGGATTGGTCCTATCCCGTCCTTACTATGTTTGTGGTCTGGGCCATTGCTGCGTTCTTACGGTTCATGGAAGAATATAAGGAGAAGATGGAGATCAAGAAACAGTTCGCAGGGTATGCCAGCCCTACCGTGGTTCGGTTGCTACAGGAGAACCCCTCTCTTATCAAAGATGGTATGAAGAAGGAGATCAGTATTTGCTTCTCTGACCTTCGTGGGTTCACACCATTAGGTGAGAGTTTTGGTGATGATGTCAAGGGTCTTACTGAAATCATGAATGGGTATATGGATGCTATCACACAACCTATTTTAGATTCAAATGGTATGGTAATCAAGTATATCGGTGATGCGAGTATGCATATTCATAACGCACCTATAGATGACCCAGACCACCCAACGAACGCAGTTAAAACTGGACTACAGATGTTAGATGCAGTAGTAAAGTTTAATGACAAGATTGTTGCAGAAGGTAAACCACCTATAGGGATGGGTGCTGGTATTAACACCGGACTTGGTTACCTTGGGGAGATGGGTTCTACTATGCGACACAGCTACGATGTTCTAGGAGATGCAGTATCGACTGCTGCTAGGATTGAGAGTAAGTGTAAGGAATATGGTTGTCTGCTGTTAGTAGGAGAGGCCACATATGACATGACCAAGGATGACTTCTTCTATCTCAAGGTTGATGAACTTGCAGTCAAGGGTAAGACCATTGGTATTCGTATCTACACCGTCCTGAGTGAGATGGATTGGATGATGAAGAATACGAATTGGGGCTTTGCAGAAAGTCAACACATAAAGATGCATGAGTATTATAGTAACCAACAATTTGACCATGCCATTCGTTTATGCAATGATTTGAGTGTAGAGTTTGATGGAAGAATGAGAAACTACTATACCATGTGGATTGAGAGATGTGAGTTCATGAAGACCCAACCACTTGAGAAAGATTGGAATGGTGTTTTCATCGCAACAACTAAATAAAAAAAATCAAAGAAATGTCTTGACAGGGGTCAATTTTTAGTGTATAGTATGCTTGTAGATTGGTTCTAAGGAAAGATATAAATATGGTTATGGATGTATACCTTCACACAGCCCTTGCAATGGGCGCAATTGGTGCCGCATATTTTGCAGGAAATTATTTTAGGAATCCAAAGATTGAGGATGTTGTAGAATCTGTGCTTGAAACTCTCGAATCAGAGGGTTATATTAAGACCAAAATGGATAAGGATGGCGACAAGGAGCTTGTTCTTATTGAAGATGTGATAAAAGACCTTGACAAATCCTAAAAATTAGTTTATAGTTATATAATGAGCGGTATGCATTTATTGCCTGTGTATTATTCGACTACGAATACTCGCAAGCGCAAACAGAAAAAGAAGTCGGCCTCTGTCCTAGAGGCAGAGCGTCAACACGCCAAGTTTCTCAAGAAGATGGGTATAGGCACTCGTAGCTCAGCTGGAACAGAGCAACGGTCTTCTAAACCGTGGGTCGCAGGTTCGAGTCCTGCCGAGTGCGCCAAATTAGAGTCCTGTAAACCTACTTACAATTCTTCTATGTCAAAGAAAGAAGAGAATGTTTATACTGGTACTGAGATTATAGGTATCGCACAGATGCACAAATCCAATGCAGTACCAGTTCGGGGTAAGAAACAGGCAGAAGAGATTGCCAAGATGAGGCGAGGATGATCACTGAAATCTTCGATGAGACTTTCAAGCTTGCACAGTCAGTAGAACCTGTTCGTGGTGCAAGGATTGCTGCAGCAGTGGTACGCAAGGGCAAGGTGGTTTCCTATGGATACAATCATAAAAAGACACACCCCTTTCAAGCTCAATTTTGCAAGAACAATCATGCAGTGTTTTTTCATGCAGAGGTCCATGCAATCAAGAATGCACTCAAGTCAATTGATGTAGAAGACTTGTCTAAGTGCGAACTATATATTGTAAGGGCAAAGAGAGATAAGGCAAACAGAAAATGGATTACTGGTATGTCAAAACCATGTAGTGGATGCAAAAAGTGCATTGACTTATTTGACCTAAAGAGTGTATACTATTCAAAAGAAGGAGAATTAGTGTGAGAATTGAAGTGCGTAATAATAATGTTGACAAGGCGATGAGGATTCTAAAGAAGAAACTCACCGAAGATGGGTTCTATAATGAACTACGAGAACGAGAACACTATACTAGTAAGGGTGAGAAGAAGCGACACGAACGTGCTGCATCTAAACGCCGACAGAAACGTAATCTTGAAAAGCGAATGGAAGAACAAGGATACTAATCCAATGGCACGCAAGAAGAAGATCACTGCTACTACAGACAACAGTGAGTGGAAAGCACCTAAGAAACGCAAACCCCGCAAACCTATGACTGATGAGCAGAAAGCAGCTGCGTCAGAACGTCTTGCAAAAGCGAGAGAAGCCAAATTAGAAAAGAACCCTAATTATGGACAGACTAACATACATGCAAGCTTACGCAAGCTTGATGATGAACATCAGTTGAGTCCTGCTAAAGTTAAGCAGTGGATCAAGGTTCAACAGGATTATGCAAAGTCTGAACGTGCTGCTGTAAGACAAAAGGTAAAGGGCGCAGACGCAAAACTTGCAGATCATGAGGGGTACATTCGCAATATGCAAAAATACCTTCGTGATGGTGTTTGGGTGGACATGTTCTACGGAGAACAGCAACAAGGTAAGATTCGCAACAGATGTGTTGCAATGGCTTACTACTGGTATGGACCACGCAAGGGTCAACCAAAACGAGACGTAGGAACATTCTATCCTGATTTGGGATTGGTGTGGACACAAGAAATGCTTGAAGAGGAATATGGAAATGAGCGACCAAGAGACGACGCCGCCGGAGAACGTGATAAAGGGACCGTGGCTCGCAAAAAGCGGAAGAGAAGTAAAGCTTCCTGATGAGGATATTATTGCTATGCAACAGGACAGGCAATTCGCTGAGGAACTTACTCAGAGTTTGATGGTCCAGATGATTCATACTATGAGTGAGAATGGTATTGATGTTGGTGAGAAAGAGTTTATTCGTGACATGGCAATGGTTATTTCGATGGTGAACGGTTCAATATATAGAGATATGGGAATGGCTCACATAACACAGAAGTTCATGGAAGAATATGTTGATATCAATATTAATGAAGATAATGTTTTTGAGACAGAAGTTGACTTTGAAACAATTACTGAACTGGCAAATTTAGTAGAGGAAGATGATGATGACCCAGAAATTTCATGAACCATTTAGTCCAGCAATTCTAGAGACTGAGGTGACAAAGCGATTTATAAAAATCGTTAATGATGTATCTGATGATGTTCTTTCTAGTGAAGAAAAAAGTAAGAAGTGGGATTGGTCTGGCCGACTCGTTGGTAAGGTGAGTAAAGAAGTTCTAATTCCTCTTACTAGCGCTGAAGATAAGGCATATCTGCTTAAAACTGTGAAACAGGGGTGTCTTGATTATCTGAATCATATGCTTGATAAGCGCAGAAATAATCCTTGGACTCAAATGAACTCTGCAAACTGGAATAAAAAACCTACATTAGATAATATTCATCTAGATCATAGTTGGGTAGTTAGTCAGTATGCTGGTGAATTCAATCCTTTTCATCACCACAATGGAGATTTCTCTGGTGGTATCTATCTCAAGGTGCCAGAAGGTATGAACGATGAATGGGAAGAAGATTTTCAAGATCACTATCCTGCCAAGGGATTGATTGAATTTGCATATGGTGAAACACAATCTTTTAGATGTGACAATTTAAAATTCAAACCAGAGGTTGGTAAGTTTCTAGTATTTCCATCTTGGTTGAAACATCTTGTGTATCCATTCTCAGTAGAGGGTGAACGCCGCATGATGAGTTTCAATGCGTCAGTCGTTGGCCAAGGTGAAGCGCCGACAAAGAGTTATAAATAGAACGAAAGAATAATTATGATATTAGTTGACATGAACCAGATTTCAGTTGCATCCGTAATGATGCATCTGCACATGACAAAGCAGACTAAACCCGATGAGGATATGGTTCGCCATATGATCCTCAATTCACTACGCATGTATCGCATGAGGTTCTGTGATGAGTATGGTGAGCTGGTTCTCTGCTATGACTCCAAACACTACTGGCGGCGGGACTATTACCCTGAGTACAAGCACAGCCGTAAGAAGGGTAGGGAAAAATCCACAAATGATTGGGATGCCATCTTCGAAGTGCTAAACGCAGTCAAGGCAGAACTGAAAGAGTTCTTTCCCTACAAACATCTTGAGGTGTATGGTGCAGAGGCTGATGATATCATTGCTGCCCTATGTGGTGAGCTGGAGTTCGACAACGGTAAGACGTTGATCCTGTCAGGTGACAAGGACTTCATTCAGTTACAGAGGTTCCGTAACGTGACACAGTATAGTCCAATCACTAAGAAATTTATCAATGGTGTTGATCCAGATATCTATCTGAGTGAGCATGTTCTAAAGGGCGATAGCAGTGATGGTGTTCCTAACGTGCTGTCACCTGATAATACCTTTGTTGATGGGCTGCGACAGAAACCCCTAAGCAAAAAGAAAATCCAGACTATGGTTGGGGGAGAGTTTCCTAACGATGAGGTCAAACGGAATTTCCAGAGGAACAAGAAACTGATTGACCTCAAAGAATCACCACCTGAGTTGTTCTTGGAGTGCATTAAGGAATATCAAGAGGCACCAGATGGTGACCGTAGCAAACTACTAAATTATTTTACACAAAAGAGGTTACGCAACCTCGTTGAATCGATAGGAGAATTCTAATGGCGATAGACACATATACACGCAGCTTTGCAGAGATTTTGACACAGGTTTCTAAAATTAAATCAAAGAAGGAAAAGGTAACCTTTTTGAAGCATTACCAGACAGATGCACTTCGTATGATTTGCAAGGCATCCTTTGATCCCAAGATTGAATGGGTGCTACCAGAAGGTGATGTACCATACACGGTGAATGATGCTCCAGAGGGAACAGAACATACTCAGCTTCATCAAGAGGTACGCAAATTGTATCACTTCATCAAGGGTGGTAATCCTGCTCTAAAACAAAACAAACGTGAGATGATGTTTGTTCAGATGCTTGAGGGACTTCACAAGGATGAGGCCGTGCTGTTGATTGCTGCAAAAGACAAGAAATTGCACCGTCAATACAAGGGTTTGTCTGATAATGTGGTCAAGGAAGCATTTGATTGGGATGATGATTATGTCCGAATCGAACATGCCACATATCCTCAATCTAAAGGACTCGCAAACGGTTAACTTTTTTTGAGTTTCCTTTAGAATCAATGGCTTAGCGGCTACGATTTTTCTTGACAAAGCCTGATTTTTGGTCTATACTTAGGTATAAACTGAGAAAACAAAGGAAGAGACACGATGAACAACGAAATGACCACCCTGATTGAGAACATCAAAGAAGATTACCTTAACTGGACCACCCGCTGTGCAAACAGTGGTGCCGGAGGTACTCTCAGCGATGTCAACAAGATGATGATTGCTGAGTTCAACGAGAAAATTACCTACAAGAATGGTAATAAGTACATCAAGGTATTTACCAAAGGTGGTAGCGTTTGGGGTTTTGTTGTCAATACCGACAACGACAAGAAGTTCAAGAAGGGCGACATTCTGAAAGCAGCTGGTTATGCTGCTCCTGCTCGGAACAAAGCACGGGGAAACATCGTTGACGGTGGTTACACCATCAACTGGACTGGCCCCCTTTACCTCTAGGAGATTGATTATGAAGAAGATTGCAACAATCGCTATTGAAACCATGTTCATGTTAACCCTATTTGCGGCAGGGTGGTTTGCCCTCGTCGTACTTTAGGGGTTGACAGATTCTATTTCGTGTGTTATAGTAAGATATAATCAAGAGAGATTGAGATATGAACTACGTCAATGTCATAGGTTCCACGAAGAAGAAACGGGCTCTCGCTGAGAACGCTGTTACCTTCTGCATCAGTGAGTTGATGCCTCGTATGCGTACCCTTGAGATTGAACTCAACCTCAAGAA
>Ga0307995_1001770_pt1 | contig 13124 bp, 11 predicted proteins | sample EllFjometagen262_FD_203132 | JGI IMG/M metagenome (GOLD analysis project Ga0307995, IMG submission 203132) | Marine microbial communities from Ellis Fjord, Antarctic Ocean - #262 | ecosystem: Environmental > Aquatic > Marine > Unclassified | place: Southern Ocean | collected 2014-11-02
ACAAAACAATTTTGGTTAATACGCAAAAAGTCCAGCTTAAATAGCTGGACTTTTTGTTTGCTCCCCCTCTAGGACTCGAACCTAGGACCCTCTGATTAACAGTCAGATGCTCTAACCAGCTGAGCTACTGAAAATCATATACTTATACAGTAATTAATTATTAACTGTCTAAGAACTGCCATTAAATGAAATACCCAAAAGTAAATTTTGATAAAACTAAAAAAGTATTTATATCCTTTTACATTAATGATAAAAGGCACAGAATTTTTAATGGAAAACGCATAAACTCCACAACAAACCCTAATTCATTTCCATTTTCAGAGCGAAAAACTCAAGGGAAATTACTGGCAGCTGAAGTATATAGATATATTCTTGAAGGTGGAGTGTTCAAAGAGTATAGGTCTCCAAAAAAATTAATAGGGGTTCAGTCAGATTTAGAATATTTAAAGCAAGCACTCCAAAATAAACTAAATGGAGAGTATTCTAATAAATATAAAACTATGATTCAGTTTGTTTTTGATGAAATAACCAGAGAATTATATTTAAAAAACATTGATTCTAAGAAGGTTTTAAACTTATTAGGAAGATACATATCCAACACTAGCAGAAATACCATTAGAAGACATTTAAATGCGCTCATAAATGAGGCTAGATTCCTAGGAATGAAGTCAAACCCTATGGAACTAATAAAAGGTGTAAAATCAAAAGCTATTTTGCACAAACCCTTCAATGATGTTAGATTGATTCTTGAAGATATAAAGGAGTTTAATCATAACTTATATTTGTGTTGCTTGATAACATATGGATGCTTATTGAGACCACATAGAGAGGTAAGAGAACTTTGTTGGGGAGATTTTACAAATGACTTAAGGTTTATAAAGCTTTCAGGAGAAAGAAATAAATCAGGAAAGAATAGAGTGGTGCCTGTTCCTGTATTTATTAGAGAGCTCCTAAATGAAAAGGAGGTTGACTGTAATATATTTTCAGGTATTAAAAAACCGCATAATCAAGATTATTTTAAAACTCTTTGGAGTAGGTTTAAGAAACAATCTAATGTTTTAGAGGAAGGGCAAACCCTTTATTCATTTAGACATTCAGGAGCAATAAATATTTTTAAAAGAACTGGCTCCCTAACTAAACTTCAACAATCATTAGGACATTCATCTTTAAAAGTAAGCCTTACTTACTTGAGAGGCTTAGAGGTAACTGATTTGACTGAAGAAGATATGCCAACAATATAAGTAATTTGGTAGTTTTGTGTTACATATATTAAGAACACACCCTAAAAGCACTTACCAAATGAAATACAAACTATATATACCTGAAAATTTTGATTTAAACAAGTTAAAATTAGTTCATAATCCAGAATTTAATTTTCATGATTATAAGGTGTTTTACATTTTAAACTTAATGTACATAATCCCTTGTCAGGATAATTTAGATTTTGAAAGTTTAAAAGATTGGGTTCCTATAAACACTACGCTATTACAAGAAGTTGGAATTAGAGACTTTCCCAAATACAAAGAATGGCTAATAAAGTGCGGGGTTCTTGAGTGTGATGAGAGTTATACTCCAAATGAACAGAGTAGACTATATAAGTTTACAACTAAATATAAAACAAAAATATCAGGAGTTTATATTAATAAAAAATCCTTTATAAATAAAATAAGCGAAATGCTAACCCCTTTTTATAATGACGCATTAGATAATGCAGAATTAAGCATCTGGTTTCTTAAATTAAGAATAGACAAAGAAAAATCCTTAAGACACTTAGAAAGGAAATATATTGAAGATAAAAAACAAGATGAAATAAAAGCAAATAATAAATTTAACTCTGGAAAAATAAATGTTGAAAGGATAAATGATGGAGTTTTCTTTTTTAACATTGACCAAACCTCTGGAAGACTCCACACTAATTTAACAAACTTACAAAGCGATTTAAGAAATTTTATAACTTATAATGGAGAAAAATTAGTTTCTCTAGATTTCAGAAATTCTCAACCCTTTATGGGTTTATGTTTATTCTCCGAAAAATTTTGGAACAATAAAGTCAAAACACAAATAACTATAAATACAATACTAAATAATACAACTAATAATTTAACTATTAATACTCCAACCCCCCTTATGTTAGCAGAAATGAAAAGTAGTGATATTGACTCATATATATCTTTAGTATGCTCAGGCATGTTTTATGACAAGATACAAGAAGAGATGTTAAACTGTGCTAATCCTATTACTTTTAAGTCTAGGCGCGAATTAAAGAGTAAAGTGTTTTCTGTGATATATGCGAAAAACCACTATACAGGAAGAATAAAAACATTTCTTGAAGAGAATTTCCATAATGTAATGAGTATGTTTTCATTTATCAAAAAGGATAATTACAAAACCCTCTCATTATTACTTCAATCTATAGAAAGCGAGCTGTTCGTTAATAGGTTTGCAAAAAGAATATCTGAACGTGGTATTGTTTTGTTTACAATTCATGATAGTATTGTAACTACTCTTGAAAATGAAATAATTGTAAAAGAAATAATGTTAGAAGAAGCTGAAAGGAGTATTGGCTATTTACCTACAATACATAATGATTATTGGAGGAGTAATAGTGCAATAGTTTAAAGCAAATTTAGGGGTACCCAGTAAAATAAAACGATTTTAGTTTTGATTTCTCTTTCAAAAATAATAGGTATTACTCCATTGCTAAACAAAAGTAGAATAACCCATTTAATGTGAAATTATAATATGGTTGTTTGATTTTTTTAAACACCTTTCTTTATTTTAGTAATCTATGTATTTATATAAGAAATAAATGCAAACGCAATGCTATAAGATAACATACATATATATACTACACCAAAAGAGAGACTCCAAAAAAATAGTTAGGCTTACTAAAAAGATTTTATACCAATCGAAAGGTTACTTATAAATAATCATACTTCTTTGTGGATTTTTTTATAATAAACAATGTATTACACAGATAAACAAATAGTTGGAGTTGAAACATTAACATACAATGCGATACAATGCATCTTTTATGCGATTTAAGGAGCTTCCCTGCACAAACAATACAAACACCTTATGGAGTTAAAAAAACAGCTTAAAAGCCAACTATAATTGTTTGTAAGTTACTGACAGTTAAATTGTTGAGTGTAATTTTGATGTTTTTATTTATACAGTTTATACTTATAATTCTTAATAGCTATATATAATCAATCTTATAAAAATAAGCGGTTAATTACTATTGGAGCTTAAAACATTTTATGGTTTAGTTTATTGTGGAAAAAGTACAGGTATAGCTCCTCCATATAACAGTTGTATTTTTCATAAAATGATAGTAATTCTGTTTGTAATAAGACACTATGTTTTTTGAGAAATCTTTATAAAACAATTTACTAAATACAGTGTAAAAAAGATAAGCTTTTGATAACTAGTGTTGAACGATAATTCCCCTCAGTATAAATAAGGATAAGTCAATTCAAATAGATTTCTTATTTTTCAAGAAATAAATTTACAATATAATTATGAAGTTTTTTTATGAAATAATTCCGTTTTGGGATGAAGCAGGGCTTACAGATTCACTAGGGCTTACAGATTTCTGGTCTTTAATGATGTTATTAATTTTTATTGGATACGTTAGTTATTTATCCATTAGATATTTAAAAATTAAAGCAACTTTACTTGAAAGTGAATTTAAGGCATCTGATAAAACAAAACAAATTTGGAACCTGTACAGCAATACATTTGTGAATAAAAAAACATCTGTTTCGGCAAACCATTTTGTAAATGACGAAAATATTTTCCCGCTTTTTATGAATGTTGGTGCGATTAATAATGTTTCAAATTTATTAGTTGGGTTAGGTGTTTTGGGAACATTTATTGGCTTAACATCCGGAATAACTGATTCAGAATTTGGAACAACTGAAGAAATAAAAGAAAGTATTGAAACACTATTATCAGGAGTAGGAACCGCTTTTATAACCTCAATATGGGGAATGTTTTTATCGCTCTTATTCACTACCTACTTAAAATTAATTGCCTATTCAATTTCCAAAAAAATAAATATATTATGTTTGAATTTTGATAATTCATTTAAGATGAGTGCATATGAAATACTATTACTTGACAAAGAAGTTCAAAAAGATATTTTAGATGAGTATTTTATTATTAACACAGATGAAGGTAAAAAGGAATTAAAGAGTGTGGTTAACTCTTTGCTTGAACAAGCTGTAAATCAATCATCTTCACTAAGTAGGTTGTCAGATGACCTGTCTGAAACAATTGAAGAGATAATGGAGAAACTTATTGAAAGTAGTAATAAAAAGATGGTTGAATTAATTGAAGGTAAGTTAGTTCCAGTTTTGGAAGAATTAAAATCAATTAAAGAAGACTCTGGAACCGAAATGATTGAAAAGGTAATAAATAATTTAAATGATTCAATGAATGAAATGATGAGTGATTTCAAAGAGTCAATCTCTGGAGATACTCAAAACCAGATGGAAGGGCTGGCAGAGCAATTATTAATTGTTGCTAAGTCATTAGAAAGTATTCCTGAGACTATGAATGTGGTTAAAGAGGCTGTTGAGGAGACTATTAACAAATCGACATCACAAGCATTTGAACAAAATAAGAGGATTTCGGAGGATTTTGTTAAATCAAATGAACTGGTGCATGGTTCAATTAATGATTTATATACAAAACATACTGAGAATACTGAAAACCTTGACGAACTAACAAATAAGATTTCAGAAATATTAACTGAAAATAGAGATGTAAATAATCAAGTTAATGAAATGTTATCAAGCGCTAAAAACGTAACTACTTTACTGAACAGTTTTAATAATTCCATAAATCAAAGTGTTACAAGTTTGAATAACTCATCAATTACATTAGACGGTAATTTAACGGAATTTAAAAGTATTATTGAAAATCAGATAAACTCTACCAATGACTTGTTAGATAAGCACATTTCCGTTTTACAAAACTCTAAGGTACTTTCTGAAACATATGAAGAGAATTTCAATTCCATTTCTGAAGGGTTACATACAATTTTTGATGAATTACAAAAAGGTCTGACAGAATATCAAAATGTAACATCTTCAACTTTAGATGAATATTTAAATAAATATACTACTGCATTAGACAGAGCTTATACCAATACAAATAATATAGTTAGTACACTTGAAAAAACTGTAGAAGACTTAATAGATAATAATAACTAATGAAAAATAAGTTATTTTCATCAGAGGAAAATCAGTTTTCTCTATCAGTTGGAGATTTAATGGCTGCACTATTAATGATATTTATATTATTATTAGTCGGAACTATGTTGAGGCTACAGGAGGAGTTTGATGAAAAAAGTTTAGTTGCTGAAAAATATGAGGAACTGCAAAAAGGAATATATAATGACTTAAAAGAAGAGTTTAAAGAAGATATATTGAAATGGCATATGGAAATAGAAGCTGATTTAACGATAAGGTTTACTGAGCCACAAGTAAAATTTGCATCAAATAAATCAACTCTAAAACCAAGATATAAAGAGATATTATCAGAGTTTTTCCCAAGATATATTAATATTCTTTATTCTGAAAAATATAAAGACCATATTGAGGAGATTAGAATAGAAGGACATACATCAAAGGAAGGTATGCGTGGACATACAGATACTGAGGCTTATTTTTATAATATGAAATTATCACAGAATCGAACTAGGTCAGTATTGAAGTATTGTCTTTCTCAACTAAAAGATATTAAGCTTAAAAAGTGGACTAAAACTAACACTACTGCCAATGGTTTATCTTCTGTTAAAAGGTTAAACACTTTAGAGACTATATCCGGAAGAGAAGAAAATAGAAGGGTCGAATTTAAAATTAAAACAGATGCAGAGAAACAAATAAGAGAAATGTTAAAGACACCTGATGAGCATTAGAGAGATTTTAAACATTAGCTTTAATGAGAATTCAATTGCAAAAAAAGCACATACTGTTTTTCACAAAGAAACAATTAGACAGTTAAAATCAAGAATAAATAAGTTATCTCTTGGAAGTGATATTAGCCTCCCGAATGAAGAAAAAATTAAAGAAGCATACGAGTACTTTATGGGGGTAAAAGATTTAGGTTATGAGATGATAATCCAAAATTATAATAAGAAAAATATTAGAGGATTATTAGGCGCATTGAGTTATTCTTCTGATGATAGTGAACCTTCAATATTCATGCAGGAGGAAGAGTTTTCGATAGCACTACAAATACTCTCATCTAATAATTTGTGGAGCGATAGGTTCTTGTCGTATTTTCAAAGAATTCTCTTAAGTGAATGGAATACTATTCCTGAAAGAAATAAAAATGTTCTTAAGAAATTAATGAGAGATAAGATAAGTGTTATAGAAAGGGAGACTGCTTTTTTGAGTGTTAGAAATGTAATAGATAATTCCGAATATTTCCTAAATAAAGATGCGACAGATGAGGTTGCGATTGCTCTTATAGAGAAGAAAATTCATCTTTCACAAATTTCATCTTTATTAAAAGTGAATGAATCTGATATAACATATGAGTTTTTCACTAATGTGATACATAGCTATCTTCAGTTATTACCAAAAGAGTTTATTAATGAAGATTTTATTAATAGTATAACTCAGATTTTAGAATCTCACAATAAGCATGAGGCCTACCTTATAGTTTTCTCAGAATTAATTATAGATTCTAAATACAATAAGCACATTGAAAGTACTAGAGCAAAAGCAATTAAGTATATAGGTGACCCTATTAATTCTCAAAAGTGGAAAAACTCTAAGCTGTCTGACTCTCAACAGCTCAATGTCGATAAAGCAAGGAGGAAATTAAACAAGATTATAAACAGAGATTTATTGAATTATGTATTTGAAAAAATATTTAAAGATGATAAAAGAAAGAGATATTGGCTGAAGTTTATAGATAGTATTGATGAGGTTTATATAGTAGGAAGTAGGTTTAATAAAGCTTCTCTTGAAGGAGATGAAGACAAAAGGGAGTATATTAAATCAAGGTATAAGCTTATGAGCTCTAGTGAGGGTACTTGTGCTATTATCATGAAGTCAAAAGATTATGTGTTTGTTGAATTTTCAGTCACTTCTAATGCGCTATATATTTATAAATCTAATGAATTTAATTTTAATTTAAATATACTTGGAAATACATCTGACTTAAAAAGAACAAATATGGAGGTATGTGTTAGGTCTAATGGCAAAGCTTATTTTGACTTTAGACCAAGCGGTAGGTTTATTCATCAGCCTGAATTTGGCTGGGAAGAAAAATTAGACTCATGGATGAAAAGATATTATGAAAATTAAATATAACAATAAAAATATAGAACTTGATTTTGACTTATTAAAGATTGAAAAAGAAGATTTCTCTCTGTACAATATTTTAAATGAGTTAATCATAAACGGAATACTGCATTCTTTAAATGAAAAGCATATTATAGATTTTGAGCATTTTACTTTCCCTGAAAGTATTGATGAGTTTAGCTATAGTAAATTAGGTTTTCCAGATTACTATAAGTTTGACATCTATCTATCCCATTTAGGGAGTGGATTAGCTGATGTAAATCTTAAACTAAAGTACTCTTTCCAAAATTTTTCACATGGGGATGGTTCTGGGGAAATAATATATAATAGACAGGACAGAACAGGTTTAAGGTTAAAAAATAATAAAGGACTTAGTAATCTATTAAGCTATTCACAATTTAAGCTTATAAATCAGGTTGATTTATTTAACGAATCTGAATTCAGCAATATACAACAAAGATACAAAGCTATTGCAAAAATTCAAGACCTTGCAATTAATGCATCTTCAACTATGTCTAAAATACTTAAAGAAACTATTTTTCATACTTTAGAAGATATAGATATTCGAATAAAACAGATTGACGAAAACGTATTTAAATTCGAGCCAATTTCAAATAAGATTAACTCAGAAATTTTTAATAATAAAATTACAAATAACGGAATTAGAAATATAGTAAAATATATAGATGGAGATATTCAAAATAAAGTAATCTTAAGTGATGGAGATGATGATAAACTTAAAGAAACAATAACGATAATCAAAGATTATAAAACCGTCAACTCAGAGGAACTTATTGAGATTAATGAAAAGATTACAAAATTTTGGGATATTGATATTGTAAATCTTGATGGGTTTAGTGATAGAGTAATAGAACTAGGTGTATATAAGCCTAAGTTTTACCCATTTATTCAGCCGTATAAAAACACATGGATTCCTGGTATAGTTGTTGATGACAAAAAGGAGGGTCAAAGAAGAATTACAATAAATAATTTTGATGAATTATCTGAATTAAAAGCAAAACTTTCAGATGCAAAAAGCAATAATAAAAAGGATGTGGATTTTAAAGATACAACTATTGATGTTGTTAATTTAGAACCAATTATTGATAATGCAGAAAAACAGTTAAATTCACCCATGACTCCTGTTACGAGAAAAGAGCATGAGACAAAGAAACCGCTTGACAAAAGAGTATTGATAATTAGTGAAAATACTGATGAGTTAGATTATGGAAATACGGATGTTTTTGAGGATATTGAATATAATTTTGCTCCAATAAATAACCTTAAAAATAATATTACTCTAAAAGAACATCAGAAAAATGGAATATCTTGGCTTCAAACAATGTCAAATTTCGACAATAATGAAGGTGTTTTATTAGCTGATGATATGGGACTGGGTAAGACGCTACAGGTTTTATATTTTATTGAATGGTACACTAAGAATAGAAGTAAAAAACCGATTTTAATTGTTGCTCCTGTTTCTTTGCTTGAGAATTGGGAAAATGAATATGAAAAATTCTTTAATAATAAAGAATGTAATATAAATACTTTGTGGGGAGAATGCGTTTATGATTATATTGATGAAACTGATGCTTTGAAAACTCAATTAAACTTTAAAAGTTCCAGTATTTATTTAACTACCTATGAAACTTTAAGGAGACATCAGATAACACTTGGAGTTGTTGACTGGGGCTTACTAATTCTTGATGAGGTTCAAAAGATTAAAACTCCCGGAACACTGGTTACAAATGCAGCTAAAGCAATGAAATCTGACTTTAAGATTGCAATGACTGGAACGCCTGTGGAGAATAGTTTAATGGATTTATGGTGTATTATTGATTTTTGCAGACCAGGATTGCTTTTTAGTGCTAAAGACTTTTCAAATAAATACATAAAACCACAAAGTGATAGTGATACAGACCTTGAATTATTATCTAATACCTTAAGGCAATCAATAGGCTCAACTTTAATGAGAAGATTGAAAGAGGATGTGGCAAAGGAGCTTCCAAAAAAGATTACTAAAAAGTACCCTGTAAAAATGAAACAGGTTCAGTTTGACATCTACTCTAACGAAACTAAAAGACTTCAAGAGAACCCTTCAGATATGTTGTCAGGCATACTTAAGTTGAAAAGTATTTCAAACCATCCTTATCTGAAAACTCATCAATTAGAAAATATTCCTACGGATGAATTAATAGATACTTCTGTGAAGTTAGAAAAATCAGTTGAAATAATTAAAAGCGTTAAAGAAAAAAATGAAAAGTGTATTGTTTTCACAGAAGATAAGGCAATGCAAAGGCTTATAAGGCGTGTCATTAGTCATAATTTTGATATTAATCCATCAATAATAAATGGAGATACTCCAGCTAGAAAGTCAACAAGTGATAGAATGAAATTATCAAGACAACAAGAAGTTGATAAATTTCAAAATAAAGATGGTTTTAATGTAATCATCATGTCCCCTTTGTCTGCAGGTGTTGGGTTAAATGTTACGGGTGCAAATCATGTTATTCATTATTCAAGGCATTGGAATCCCGCTAAAGAGCAGCAAGCTACAGATAGAGTTTATAGAATAGGACAAACAAAAGATGTTTTTATTCATTATCCAATAGCAGTTTCTCCAGATGAATCAGATTCTCCAGATGAATCAGTTACTTTCGATAAGTCATTAGATAAATTACTAGAACTTAAAGAAAATCAATCAAAGAGAACTTTATTTCCTTCTGCTGAAATCTCTCTTACAGAATTAAATGAAAAGCTAACACCTGTTACTGATAGTGAGTATAATGAAATAGGCATTTCTACAATTGAAAGTTTAGACCATTTGAAGCCATTATTGTTTGAAGCTGCAGTTGCATTACTTCTTGAGAAAAAACTTGAAGGTAATGCTTTCTTAACTCCTAAAACTAACGACAAAGGAGCGGATGTATTATTTTTTGGAACGCAAAACTTTTTAGTTCAAGTAAAACAAAGTAAGGCCTATTTAGGTATATCTTCAGGACAAGAGATTTTTTACGCATTAAAAGAATACAAAAAGGAGTATGGTAAGACATTTATTCCTTATATTATTACAAATTCATATCTAAATAATGCAGCAATTGAGTCAGCTAGAGCAAATGAGGTGTTGTGTATGAATAGAGATGATTTATCTGGATTAATTAACAAATTTCCTCTAACAATTTCAGAGATTGAGGAGAAGTTTGAATCAGACAGAAAAGGACTTAATAGCTAAAAATAAAATTGAGAGGAATGCTCTTTAAAATATTGTTACCATCTTCAATCATTATTAAAAATTAGATAATACATCAACTTTAGAAACTTGTTTTGATTGATATAAACCATCAAATTCATATATTATATAGTTATTATGTACATTTAGCTTTCTAATTTTCTTATTCCTATAATGTTTTAAGTCATCTCTTTTTTCAAATATCTGATACATTAAATCCTTCCAATACGCTTCTGAAGCATATAGCAATTTACTTAATTGGCCCACCAAACCAACCAGAGCAGTTAGCAATAAGACTTAAAGAATATTCTTTTCTTTTTTAAATTTTCAATCAAGCTACCAATTGCATGGCCTTTAGTCCCACCCCCTTCACGTTTCCACATAACTAAATACTTCTCAGAGTCCACTATTAACTCATCCAGGTTTTTGAGTATCAAAGTTCTTTGACCAGATATTGAATATGGTCTTAATTGATGTGTACAAGCCATTCTCTTATTTGTTTTACTAAATAACTCTACCTCTTTCACACTTAAAAGAAAATCATCCTTCAACTTTTCTTCCCAAACATCTAAGCCCTCTTTATCTCCTGAATCTGAATTCACATTTTCTTTTCTTAGAAAAATCCAAGATATAAGAAAAACAATAATAAACCCTACCAAAGTTAATTCCATTTTTAATTTTTTAATTTTCTAACTATTCGTTTTATCATATCAATTGAAAGCAAAATCAAAAGACCCAATTTTTTATATAAAAATAGTTCTTCATATAATTATTTTTGGGTAACTATTATTTACTCTTTTATATACTTTCCACTCCAATTAATGGGTCTCCCACCAAACCAACCAGAGCAGTTTTCACTTCCAAGTTTAACATAATTTTCATTAAAAAGAAATACAATGAAACATGGCTCCAGTCCCTCATAAAAATCCTCCCCATCAAACAACCTTCCATTATCATTAAATAGCCCCATATTACTATCTAAATAAAATATAAAATCATCACCCTTCATTTCTCCAGAATAAGAAATGACACTATTAACAAAGGGGTCATAAACTTCTTGTAAGCCACTAATACTAAAATTATAGGCATTGCTATCAATGTGAGTTATTACTAAAGAGTAATAGCCATCCCCTTCTTTAATCCATTCTCCATTTAATTTATTTTTAGAGTATCCATTGTTTAGTTGTTCTTGTGATAGTAAGAAGATAAAATAGAGAATAAACAATACAAGTAATATTTTAATTTTAATCATATCTCTAAGATGTAAACATCATTGGCGTTTCTTTTAATGTTTTTAAAATGAAAACCTCCATCCTCCAAAGCATCTTCAATTAAGTCAAAGGATTTACAATTTTTTGGAAGCCCTTCAAACACTAAGGTGAACCAGGTTATTTTACACACATCTATTTTAGTCCATTTAGGGAAAAATGCAATATTGAACTTATCTATTAATTTATAAACTTCATCTGAATTATTAGGTTTAATATATGTGCTTTTCCAGACTCTTATCAAATCGGCAGAGAAAGGAGCAACCATAAATTTAACTGTAACTTGACTTTCGGTCTTAAGCCTATTCTTTAATATTGAAGAATCTATTGTTGCAGATTTATTCATTTTATTGTTATTTTAAAATTACTAATCATTTAATTCATATATAATTTTTCTTCTGGACTTAAGTTTAATAACTTGGTTATTCATTTCACTACAGGCATCAATCAACTTTAAAACTACCCTTTTCACTTCTTCATCTTTAATAGAATTAAGAATTGATAACGCTTTTTCAAAATCAGATTCATATCTATAAAGCTCTGCAAGAAAGAGAAGGCTCCCAGTTTCCTTTTCTTTTTTACTCTCTAAAATATTAATAGCTTTTTTAATGGAGTCTTTATATATTAAAGAATATTCTTCATTTGATTCATCTTGCTCTATTAGTCTTAAATTAATGCTTTGGATGATGAAGATTAGTAGAGCCTCTTCTTCTTTTAAAAACTTTGGATTTTTATTAATAAGTAAACTGTATATTTCTTGAAAACCTACGTTCAACATTTCACTTCTTTTAGAACCTTCTATCTCCTCTTCAATTACTGCACTATAGCTAACTGAGAATACTTCTGATTTCCAAAAATAATTAGAGCAATTTTGACATTGAACCACAGGAGAGTTCAAATCTAAACTATATAAACCTAGCCCATTTCCGTCAGAATATAAGTCTGTGTAATTAATACTCATGAAGATATCTATTTCAACAGAAATATCACAGGAAGGACAGTTGCTACTCACTTTCTTAATTGATGTCATGTGGTCTAGTTTTTTTAATTTTTAGTCTTTCATATAGCCTTGAGCCAATAAAAGTGATTAAAATTCATCTATATTACTAGATATAGCACCCCTTGTAGTTGCGTTTTAAAGTACAAAGAATATTTTAAATAACAGGAATTAAGTAACATAAATTAATGATAGTGACTGAAAAAATTTAAAAAGAACGAGTTAGGAGCAATTATAATTTTAGTAATGAAGAATAGAAAATGATTATAAAAACTATCATATATTTTTTGTAAATTTACAAGCATATT
>Ga0307995_1001772_pt1 | contig 13122 bp, 15 predicted proteins | sample EllFjometagen262_FD_203132 | JGI IMG/M metagenome (GOLD analysis project Ga0307995, IMG submission 203132) | Marine microbial communities from Ellis Fjord, Antarctic Ocean - #262 | ecosystem: Environmental > Aquatic > Marine > Unclassified | place: Southern Ocean | collected 2014-11-02
TAGGAGTAGTCTTCTCCGACTCGGCCGCGGGGGAGTGAGCTGATGCGCTTCTCTCGAAGATCTGTCGCGATTCGTAGGATTGGAGAGTCCATTGCTTGGCGATGCACTTGCTCGAGCAGGCCATCTGGATCCTCGAAGTCTGCATCCCATGACCCTCTCACTGGGGGGAGCTGCTCTCGATCCCCAACATAGAGGAGTCGCCCTCCCCCGTCTCTGACGGCCTTGCGTAGGTCTCTCCCGATTTCGCCATCGACCATGGACGCCTCGTCACACACCCATATCTTGCTGAGGCCGGGCAGCTCTTTAACGTCATCGAAATGGAGCTCGCCTCGGCTATCGGCCCTTACGGAGCGGTAGATCATGCTGTGGATGGTGGAGACCTCCTCTCCGGTTTTCTCGGCAAGTCGTGCGGCGGCCTTTCCGGTTGGGGCGAGCCAGCCCACACTCCAGGATGCTTCTCGCATCATCTGGGCGAGGAAGAACATCATTGAGGTTTTGCCAGTTCCGGCTGCCCCGCAGAGTGTGAGTACGGGCTTAGAGCTGTTGGTCAGGAGCGCAAAAATCTTTCCGATTTCGCGATACTGCTCGTCGGTTGGTGTGAAGTTTGCTTGGAGCATGATTCCTCTCTGGATGCTTATATCGGTATCCCGAGGCAACCCGATTGGTCAAGCGAATTATCCACGCCCATAGGGATCTGCGGGAAGAACGACCTCAAAGGTTTTTGAGATCTGCTCATGGCTTCCTTCAAGGACGGCCTGAACGAAGATGAGCTCCCCGATGGCGTAGGTGCTTGCCTGGGGGCCTGTCTTAGGCCAGACGATGACCATGGCAAAGTCCCTGGAGGTGAGGACGGCCTCGCCCACCTTGAAGGGCCACGGCGTCTCTTGATGGCTGCGCCCCCACTCCGCGCCTGCGCTTCTCGCATCTTCTGGGCTCTTGAAGTGGGGTGCGAGCGCCATCGCGGGCTCGAGGTCTACGGGGTATGGAAAGTGGCGATCGAAGGGACCTGAGATCTGGGCCATGGGCCCAAGTCTGAGTATTTTCACGACAGCCGTGGAATGCTTCATGCTCGTGGAGCCTGGTCGGTAGAGGCCGCGAACAACCCGCTTCTCCGGATCGAAGAGCGGCGTGCAAATGAACTGACCGGGTCGAAGTTGGATGCGGTCAGGGTCGACAGAGATAGGCACTGGGCATCCCTTGATGGGGTTCAGGAATCTTCTTCAAAAACGTACTTTCGAAAGCCTTCATTGTAGGCATCTTCGGGATCGGCTGGGGGCTCCCAGCCCTCTTCGAGGAGATCGTGGAGTTCGCTCTCGGAGAGCATGGCAACCGAGAAGAGGTCTTCACCCTTGCAGTCCCTGCACTCGATATGGCTCGAAGCGGGCCCCTTCATGAAGGTGAGACAGTCATTGCATTGGGCGTGATCGTAGTCGGGACCATCGCTGCCAAATAGCTTCTCATTCATGGGGATCTCCATTCAGTCTCCATCTTATTGGATCAACCGAATACGTCAACCCATTGCATCAATCGAATTGCTCTGTTAGAAGAGAATCAGGAGAACTTCATCCAATGCCCACCCAGACAGATTTCGCACGCAACCTGAAAACTTGGCTGGCCTGGATGGGGCTGCAGCAGGGGGATCTCGCAAGGATTTGCCGAGTGAGCAGCTCGATGCTCTCCCGCAGCTTGCGCTACGCTGAGCCCCAGCCTTGGCTGCTCGCCCGGATCTCCCAAGCGGTCGGCCTACCCTCTTCCTTGCTCACTTCCAGCAAAACTGACGGGGATCTTCTTGTTTCCCCAGACTTCGGGACACCCAGAGATTCCAGTCTGCTATTGGGGGATTGGATAACCCTGGCCGGCGCAAGCTTTGCAGCCGCGTATCTGCCACCGAACACCGACACTTATTGGGCAAGGCTGGAGCCTGGGATCTGGGAAGAGGCGTCCAACTTGCAGGCCAAAGAGCCCATCGAGGCTGAGGGGCCGACCTACATGGTTCGTGCATCCAACCCCGGGGACCTGGTAGCCGGGAAACGGGCAGACGGAACCATTGGGTTCGTCTCTCAGCTCTCGGATGATTTCTCTGAGCTGTTTGTACCGCACCCATCCGAGTAGCTCGGCGTCATCGCCTTAGCCATCTACCACCATGACGACCGGAGGCCCCGTGTCGCAGATCCTGATCTACGCGAGCCCGAGCTATGTGCGGGCAAAGAAACTCAAGGGAACCTTCTCGAAAACAAGAGACCTGAGAGCCCCCTCTTCCAGAGGCCTTAGAGGCGTTGTCGTGCTCGCAGTTAGGGGAATCAGGGCCACCCACATGCTTGGACGCCACGGCTCTTCCTGGGCGACGTGGCTTGGGGGAGATGACGTGGGAAGGTGGCCGGATGCGCCGGGCCTCTGGATGTTCGATGGAACTCTGGTTGGAGAGGATGGCGGCGTAAAGAAGAGCGAGCCGGAGGAGCCGGTCCACAGGATCGAGGCTGGGCCCCTACAGTCCGCTGCCGCATTTCGCTGCCTTGGGCTCCACTGGAAAGATGGGCTGCAACATAGAGAAATGGATGAGCTCTTGTCTAACGCCAAGAAGTCTTATCGCGATCTGGCGAAGAAGCTTCATCCAGACCTTCTCCCAAAGGGCATGCCAGCCCAAGAGGTAGAAAAGAATGTTGTCCTCTTCAAGGAGGTCGGAGAGGCGTGGTCATTCATCTCCACGCACTTTCATTCTGGGGGCAATGACGACGACCTCATCGGTGAGGCGGAGAGCCTGCTCCAGGGGCCCAAGTCAAGCGCAGGCTCAGTGCCCAATCGGCATCTGGATATGGCGGGGAGCCGGCTCTTTGAGAGGGAGAGCGCGATTCTCCAAGGGTCTCTTCGCCGACTGCAACCGGAAGAGCTCTCTCATTTCTCCGAGGCCGGAACCCCCTGGCAGAGCGCACAATCTAAGTTCCATGGAAGGTCAACATGAGTGCAAGAGAAGTCATGGCAGAGCTTGACGCGCATGCTGAAGGCCTCCTGATGGTGTCGGCGAAGGACGCTCATGGAGACACCATCATGCTGCCTCTTCCCGGCCCGACCCCCCGTACCCAGGAGCAGTTTGCTGCCTTGGTCTACTTGGCCTCAAGGCGCAGGGCGGTCTCCGGGGATGCTGCAACGCGCTATGGCATCTACCTTGTCCGTCTACAGCATCTCAGGATCGACCTCTTAGAAGAACAGCCAGGGCAGCGTCTGGGGGCTGCTATCGGGTGCGCTCGCCTCATGGGTGCAGACCTTGATTTAGAACGGAAGGTCGCTGATCTTGGGCGCAGAATCTGGAAGGACGCAGGCGCCTCCGCTATTTTGGCGAGGCGGATCCTCCTCGAGAAGTGGAAGTCCTACGTGGAGCGCCAGAGGGTGCGCAGAGAACACTCCAATGTCTGGGGCGGCTTCATTCGAAAGCATCTCCCCAAGCACCTCATTCCCTATCCGCACCAGGAAGAGGCAGGCCAGTTTTTGAGGGAGGCCCATCACCAGGGCATAGTCGCAGACGAGCAGGGGCTCGGTAAGACGATTGAGGCACTGCTGGCCATCCTGGATGCCCATGTCATCGGGAAGAGGGCATTCCCGGCCCTGATTGTTTGCCCGAGCACGGTTCATGAGACTTGGATTCAAGCCGCGGAACTCTGGCTTCAGACTCTGAACATCCGGACTGCCGCTGCAACTAAGGACACGGACCTTACCGGATATGAGCTGGGCTTTCTGCGCACAAAGCTCAGGGGCATCGAGGGGCGCATCCGAAAGGGGCAGCTCAAGAACCCAGCGGCAATCGCTCGTCAGATCGGCTTGCTGAGAGATACGCTCCCCCCAGCCCAGCTGGACTTGTTGGTAGCTGACGAGAAACGCCCCACAGGCTGGAGGCTCGACGAGCACCTCGTCGAGGCATACCTCCAGCGACCCCTGGTTGTGGTCTCGACGCCATCAACGGTGCTCCGGTCGAACCAGGCGTTGCAGACAGTGTCTTGGGGATCGATCATCCTCGACGAGTTTGAGCAGTTTCTGATCAACCACAAGAGCGCGACATGCCAGCAGCTCACAATCCTGTCCCGGAGGGCCTCCGTTCGGCTCGGCCTCTCCGGAACACCTCTTCCAAACGGCCGCCCGATTGGCCTCTACTCCATCTTGAGGCTCACGCGAAAGCTTCCTCGGGACCATCTCAAGTTTGAGTCATATGGACGGACCTTCTGCAAAAAGGGAACGGGTCGCAAGTTTGTTGGTCGCAAGACGGTGTGGGATCCCAAGCTCAAGAAGACGATCAGCAAGACGGTGACGGCGCCCGACTTCTCAGGCAGGAGCAATCCCGTTGAGTTTGCACAGCACATGCGCAACGTGCAGCTCAGGAGAACCAAGAGGGAGGTCTTCCAACATGGCGAGCTGCCGCCCAAGACACGCCAGGGAGTCCACCTCAAGCTGGACTGGTCACACCGCCTCAAGTTGGCCCAGGCAGAAGACGCTTGTCGGTTTCGGATTGCCGAGAGAGCTGCCGATCTCAGATCTGAACTTCAAGCCAAGGCGACGGCATTCAAGGAAGCCCTGATAGAGAAGCACCAGGCCGTCCCAGACGAGGCAATCGAAGGCCAGTTGAGGAGCAACGGGCTCTCCGAGAACCAGATCGAGAGCCGGGTTCAAAAGACCTTAACGGCGGAGACCGCCATCTTGATTCAGGAGCTCAGGGTCACCCTGGGGCTTATTAAGGTCGACCTGTCCCTGCCCTACATCCTGGAGCAGATCGCAGCAGGAGAGCGCCCCTTGGTCTTCTGCGCGCACACGGTCGTAGCCGAGAGGCTTCTGGATGAGCTCAAGGCTGCCCTGGGGAGCGATACGGACGTTCTCTTCGGCAGCGGGAAAGTCCCCAGGGCTCAACGCAAGCCGCTGGAGACAAAATGGAATGATGGCTGCGGGAAGGTTTGGGTCTGCACCCAGGCATTCTCTGCTGGGATGACTGCCCTCGGTGGCCGTCAGGTGATCTTTGTGGAGCGGTTCTGGGATCCCAAGATTGAGCTGCAAGCGGAAGACCGGTGTCATCGTATTGGCCAGACCAGGCCCTGCTTTGCCGTCTACACCCATGTCCGCGGGACGGTGGATGATCACATGGTCCAGCTCGGGGCGTGGAAGGAGGTAGGCATGGAAGGCCTCCAGGGAAATCCGAATACTCGGGTATTGGAATGGATTCTGGAACGCGGAGGAGCAGCATGAGTGGGCCAACGAGTGTGACCATTATGAGAGACGGCAGTGGAGAGGTGCGTTGCTCCAGCTGCTTCTTTGAGACAATTGCTATAGACCACGAGGCATCCAAAATGAAGATTACAGGCTTGGTTCGACGCACTGGCAGCTGCTCAACCTGCAACAAGAAAGCAGAGTGGTGGGGAATGCCCGAAGCGAAATCAGGCCTCAACAAGGCCCCAAAGCGCCCCTCCCGAAGCCGCCACAGCGGGCGCAAGAACCCGGGATCCAAGTGATCCAAGTCCAACAGGGGAATCAGGTCGCTGAGGTGGGCTTCGAGCTTCCAGGGCTCGCAGGATGCTTTCACATCGGCACGAGGCTGACGCCTCTGCCCCTGGAGCACTACGTGTTGAGTGGTGGCCGCCAGGTCGCTCTACTCTTCTATGGCACCTACCCCATGCTCGCCCTTTGGCTTGACGAGGAGACCGCCATCTGGCGCTCAATCCCGCTTCCAACCAAGGCCGAGATGAAGAGGCTCGGAGGAGGTCTTGCATCGAGGAGGCAAACGGTTTGACCAATTGACTTGGTTTCGTTAGGCTCGATTTAGGAGGTCAAATGGATCTTAGTTCCCCAAGCGTCCAGGCGGCCTTCTCTACGATGGGCTGGCCCGGGCCAAGGCCTCATCAGGTGTCGATCCTGGAGGCCGTCTTAGAGCACCAGGGGGATGTTGCGGTTGTTCTCTCCACAGGCGGAGGAAAGTCGGCGCTCTATCAGATCCCAGCCATCGCACGGCCCGGGTGCGCCCTGGTCATCAGCCCGCTCATCGCGCTGATGATTGACCAGGTATCAACGCTCAGAGAAGCCGGCGTTCGCGCATTCACGCTCAACTCCAATATCTCGGACTCCGAGAAGCGAGAGTGCCGCAATGCGGTGCAGGCGGGGGAGGTTGACCTCCTCTACGTCTCTCCAGAACGCCTCTTTAACCTGGACCGGCGCTTCTTCGAGAACCTCCCCGTCAATCTCATCGCTGTAGACGAGGCCCACTGCATCAGCGAGTGGGGCTACGATTTCCGCCCATCGTACCGCCGCATCCCGGCAGCGCTTCGTCGACTCTTTCCCCCAGGGGAGAGGCCTCAGACCATCGCGCTGACGGCGACCGCCACAGACCACGTCTTTGAGGACATTTGCCAGAGCCTGGACCTCAAGGAGCGGATCTTCAGAGGAGATCCATCCGGAGAGGTCCTGCCAGTCCCGAAAGACCCCGATTCCTATACCCACGTCTTCCGAGGGACAACGAATCGAGACAACATCTTCATTGGCGTTGTCCCCAGACACCTGTCGGTCGAAGACATGCTTCGCCGAGCTGCGCAGGAAGGATTCCCTATCCTCGTCTACGGGAGCACGCGCCTGTCCGTTGAGACCGCCGCAAGCGAGGCGAGGGCTATGGGCTTCTCCGCTGACTTCTATCACGCTGGCCGCAGCAAGGATGAGCGGTGGGCTGTTCAGGCGGCCTTTGCCAAGGGGCGAATCGAAGTCTTGGCGGCAACAAATGCCTTTGGAATGGGCGTGGACGGAACGATCCGAAGCGTTGTCCATCTCAATATGCCAACCTCCCTCGAGTCCTTTGCACAGGAAATGGGGCGGGCAGGACGAGATGACAAGCCCGCCCTCAATATCGTTCGACCAACGCTGGAAGCGCTGGAGGTTGCCCAGTCCTTCGTCCAAATCACATGGCCCCTCTTTAGGGATGTGGCCTATGTCTGGACTCGGATGCGGACATGGTTCGAACGGGGCAAGCGGACCAGTCGACCCGAAGGGCCTGGGCGCATGCACCGGTCCCTGTCTTGGATCTCAGAGCACATTCTCCGAGGCGCCTACCGCTCCTTCAGCCCAGATGAAGTGGGAAGCTGCGTTCGCCTCCTCGTGGGCGCTGGGCACCTCAAACGCATCGGCTACTCCGAGCTGCCCGTCAAGGTGGTCCTGAACCAGAGGCGTCACGAACTTACAGGCGTGCGCCAGCTCCATGTCATCGCCAACCTGGAGCTCTATGCCAACGCCAACATGGTCGTGGAAGGCACCGTCGCCTTCTTCCGAGACTGCATTGGAATGGACCAAGAATACGCAAAGGCCCTCAGCGCACGGGACGCCATCCGAATTGAGGATTGGGGGAAGCGGGAGTCAATCTTGGAGCTGGTGGACAACTCGAGAGAGTGCAAGGTAGATCCAGACCTGCTGCAGCTCATCCGGCAGAGGCAGTTTGTCCGAATCGGCCACGCTGACAGCTTCCTGAAAAACAAGGCAAAATGTCGGCGTCGTTACCTGCTTAGGTATTTTGCGGCATCGGGTCAGATTGGAGGCCCACACTGCTGCGACTTGTGCAACAACAGCAAGAGGCCGCCCGAGTGGTTCGATGGGAGGGTCGACCCCTGATTCGTCTTACGCCGTATCGCCTCTGGCGCATGGTGGGGTACAGGTGCTATACATGAGCCATGGGAAGCACCAGCCAGTCATCTATGGTTTCAGCTCGCTGCGGAGCGGAGCAACACAAGCACTACGAGAGGGCAGCAAGAGAGCTCGGCGTGGACCTCACGCAGCTCATTCTTGCCTCACTCGACGTGTCGTCTGGCCGCATCCTTGGCTCCGGATACAAGGGCTTCCGCCTCTACTTGAGCGAAGAGATGGAGATCGTTGGAATCGGTGAGGTCCCCCCGTTAGACGATTCAGGTGTTCCAGTTCAAGGCCTGGTCGTCGTAGATCTCGTAGCCAAAGACTGGTTCCACAAGAAAGTGGTCTCCAGATTCTCCAGGTAGATCCCGGACCACACCTGAGCTGCAAGCGCCCACTGCCCTATCGACATCGCCCTGGATGCTATGGACCGGACATGCAGGGGGCTGGATGGCCTTAGCTCCGGGTGTCTTCGCGCGGGCCGTTAAGATCCTCCACTTCTTCCAGCCCATACTCCAAGTCTCCAGCGTGGGCGTGCGGGTCGCGAGGCCGGACGGTCACAGTCACCCTCCCGTCGGGGTATGTGTGGTGCGCTACGTATCGGAGCCGCCTGCCGCCGTTAGGGCTTACGCCCACCTTGATTCGGATCGTGGCGAACTTCGCCTTGGGGTTAAAGTGCTTGATCATGGTGTGCTCCGTTGCGCGTAGCCGCCGAGGCTCGCATGGTAGATCTACGGGCGATTGGCGACCTCCACGCTCAAGTCGGAGAGGCCAAAGTTACGGGACCGTAGCCTTTAGTCAGACCCTACGAGGGCCTGACATACGGCGACGAGAAGCTGGCCGTTTGACAAGCCTCCAAGCTTGGCCCGAGCTGCTTCAATAACCGCCTGCTCCTCTTCGTTGAGACGGGCCTTCCATTCCCGCCTCTTCGTCCCATTTGGACTGCGGGCCATGCGATTCTTGATCATTGGTTCTTTCCTTGGTGGGTCTACCCAGAAAGGCCCCACCGAAGCGGAGCCGATGGGGCCGGGCCGGGTAGCCTTAGAGCTGGGCCCGGTCAGCCATCGGGAACACGGCGTGAACATCCAGCACCCCGCGCCGGTCCCTCTTCCTGGGGTCCGTGTCCACCAAGGTCTTGCCATCGCCATCAATCAAGATGACGTGACATTCCCCGCCGTACCCCAGACGCACCATATACACGGTGCCGGCAGGGTCTTTTGAGTAGGCTGCGACCAACCCACGCAGAGTGCCTGTCGTCTTGCCCTTGGAGAAGGCGCTGTTCCGAGATCGAACTGCCCAACCATTCCGGCGCAGGACGCCAGCCCTCTGCGCCTTGTAGCCGCTGTAGTGGTAGCTTCCTGGAGCGATGCCGAACCACCCCAACACCCACGAGGTGCAAACGGTCTTGGCCCCGCCTGCCATGGTCCAGATGTGGGCTGGGACACCGTCTACTGCGTTGGGGTTCTTGGCGTTCATGGTGTGCTCCGTTGGGGTTGGTGCCAAGTTCCTCTCGGCATGTAGGACCACTAACGGGCCCACTACGCCTTGTCTAACTAAAGGGCCCACTTTCTTTGATCTTTCTCCCAAGGGTCTCCGCCGAAGCGGAGCCGATGGGGCCTTTCTGGGTGGCTGTTAGTAAGGTGCGCGAGCAAGGCGGCGGTCCTCAAGTTCCTCGCTGAGGAAGTGGATAGGGCCTTGATATTCTTGGGCGGCATAGAGCACTTCGGCAAGGAACTTCGCGGTGTCGCTACCCGTCAGTATGTCGCCTGCGGTGATGTTGTAGCGGTCCACACAGCTGGCGATTACTTCTCGGCGGTACTCCAAGAGTGTCGCCTCTGCTGCTTCCATCCTCTCAACCTCTGCCTGGAGCACGGCCGTGGGCGCCGTCTTCAGGGCGGCCCAGCCCAGAGTAAAAGTTGGGAGTGCGAGTAGGTGGGCTGGGATGTTCATGGTGGGTGCTCCGTTGGGGTCGGTGCCGAGTTTCCCCTCGGCACACAAGCTACATAGCGGACCCACTAACTATACGCAACTAATGGGCCCACTTTCTTTTAGGCGTGCCATCAAAACAGGAAAAGCCCGACCGAAGCCGAGCTGCCACTGTGAACGAGCCACTTTCCTTGGTCCTTCTCTGCCTACAGCGCAGCGACCCTCGAGGGAGCTCGTGCGCTGGGTCAAAGAAAGAGGGCGCTAAGCTTTCGCCCAGCGCCCTCTGGCCGTCACCCACTTCGTGACCCATTTAGGTTATCACGTCGCCCTGTGCGTTGCCACTTCAGCTGTCAGCGCCGACCAAGCGACTCGCGTACCCGCCGTGCATTGCGGTCGAGATCGAGGCCGAGATCGGAGGCTGCCTCTAAGAACTCCCCCAAGTCCGGGGTGGTCAAGCTCTCCATCGTCTCTTCCCAGTCTCCGGCCTCTTCCGCTTTCGTTCCGCCTGAGCCCCACTGGTTCGGGGGGTCTTCCTCCAGTCCAGAGTCCTCCATGGAGAGGCCGCCGATGCTGAGTAGTCCGTCAACTGGGTCCTCTATAAAGTCTCCTAAACGACAGCGCATTCCTCTGGTCCCAAACCAGAAATTGAGGCTCTCATTGTCGGAGATATCGATCCAAAACACGGTCCCACTCAACAGCTCACCCTCCAGCTCCGTGCCATGACTCCGGCCGGAGAGATGGATCGTTCCACCACTATTTTCGACCACGTCTTTTATCATATCGACGACCTCCTTAAAAAAGGCCGACTGCTCTTCGCGAAGCCACTCTACATCCCTCTCCAGATTAGACGATAGCCGCTCAATAAACGTCTCCGTCTCCTCGAGCGTTTCGGACCATTGAGGCACGTCCTCTGTGCCAATCTCCTCTACATCTATCCCCAAGTCTTTGGCGTTTCGCCCAATGTCCACCGCCTCCTTTCTCTGCCTGGAGTTGGCCCATTCCTGATCCGTTGCGCTCTGAGGAGCGAAGCGTCGAATCTTACCGGCCAAGACATCCGCCCGATAGAGCAAATCTTCGTAGGCCTCGCAATTCTTGGTCTCCATGCGCAGATTTTTCCCGGCCTCTCTTAGTGGAGCGATGTCACTTTCGGTGAGCATGACTTCAATGTCTGGCAGATTGTGTCTGAAATCGGCTCCAAGTTCAACGTCCAGATCCCTGAGCACTCCCATGATCTTGAGCTGATCCCCAATCGCCTCTACGGGCTCGTTCTCAGGGCCCTCCAAGTCATAGATGTGCCCATCCTTCCCGAGGGCAATTGGGCTTCCTGTCCCACCCCCAGCCAGAGCTTCCCAGGTCCCCTGGATGTCTATTGTGGCCACACTTTTCCCCTTGGCGTCCCGCAGAGATAAGATGACGTGCCCATAGTCTCTCACCTTGGGCCAATAGCCGCCAACACAGTGCCCCATGGTCTCCCCTTCAGCCCCGAGCTGCTGCCGGGTGACCAGGCGGTGCAATGTGTACCCGTCAGGCCAAGAGGCGATGACGACTCCTGGAGGAGCGGCACCGTCGGCTCTGAGTCGGGCGAGCTCATCGTGCCAGTCCTTGGCTGCGGTGAATGCGTCTTGGAGATCCATGATCCAGGCCTGGCTGCCTGCGGGTGACCCCAGCCAGTCGATGAACTGCCCCATGTCAGTAGCCTTGGGCCACTTATTGCGTCTGGGGTCTTCTACCCCAGCTACGTGCAGCCTCTCCATCATCTCATACCTGTAGGCTTGATAGAGGCCCATCTGTAGACGGGTGAGGGGGCTATCTCCACGGGGTCCCTCTCGGTATTTGATGGTGTCCAATCTCCGTGGGTCCATCTGAAGCTCTTTCAGCCAGCGACTGAAGTGGGCCGCGGCCCATGGGATTATAGGAGCGAGGAGCCCGATCTCGTAGTCGTAGGAAGGGCTCCAGGGCGCGGCTGGGATGAATGGTGTCCCTCGCAGCTGGGCTTCAAGCTCCGGGTGCCTCCCCGAGGTTGCAGGATCGAGCAGCACGGCCTCGATGGCCCTCCCGTCGGCACTCAGTTTAAGGTCGTGGCTGAGAAAGGCTTTTGATGGGAACTCTTGGTGGAGAGGGCCTCTCATTGTGCCTTCGCCCGATTCTCTTATGTGCCCATCATTCGTAGAGAGGGATGATCCGAGCCAGATGGTGGCCATCATCGTGGGAATGATCCCGTGTTGTTTCAGGCTCCAGATGAGCCTGGCTGCGTATGGGCCAACAGACGCTTTCTTCTGCAGGCCCAAGCGGCCTTCGAGCTGCTGTAAGCGCGCTTTCTCATCGCCGGCCTGCTGGGATGCACTGAGGGCTGCGAGGATGCTGGTGAGAGCCAAGATCATTGATTGAACCTACGCAGGACCCTCAGTGCATTGCGATCGAGATCGAGGCCGAGATTGGCTGCGAAGTTGAGGAAGTTAGGCAAGTCGGGAGTGGTCAGGTCAAGCATAGCATCTCTGCCATCGTTGTCTTTGGCCCAGACTGGCAGGTTGGGCTGGTATCGAACATCGTCTGCATAGGCGATGCCGTCGAGCAGCATCAGCCCCTTAGCCGGGTCGGTTGAGTAGTCACCAAGCTCGCTCCTATCGCGTAGCCAGGGGCGCCCCCCGCCCATCTCCCAGAAGATCAGCGCATCGTCTCGAATATCTATGTAGGCCTCTGATCCATTCGGCAGCGTGATGTCCAGCCTGGATTCTCCGTGGAGATTGTCAGTGTCCCCCCCGACCTGCTGGACAAGGTTATCTATCTCCTCAAGAATGTCTCCAAACCCCGCCTCTTCTTGGATGAACTCTATGTCCCCTTCGAGGGATGATGAGGCATCATTTAACCAGTCCCTCAGTCCGTCAAGGTCGCCTCCACCGATCTCCTCAACGTCCATTCCGGCAGCCGTGAGATCCGCGTGGAGTTCTATCGCATCGGGCATAGTCTCACTCAAGATCTCCGCCTCGGACGGGCTGGTATCAGACTCACGCCACCTGAATAATGAGGCATTCTGGATGATGTAGATCAGGCTCTCTACCTTGTCGAACAAACCCCTGTAGGTCTGAAGAGTCTCTTCATTCTGAGCTGCATGCTTCCCGACTTCAATGAGCTTGGAGAGATCATCTTCGCTGATGAAAGCTGGCACATCAGGCAACTTGTCTGAGCTGTCGCCCAGCTCGACACCGAGGGCCTTCAGTACGCCGATGACCTTGAGCTGGTTTTGAAGCCCAACGACCTCTTCGTTCTCAGGGCCCTCCAAGTCATAGATGTACCAGTCATAGATGTCCCCATCCTCCCCGAGAGCAATTGGGCTTCCTGTCCCACCACCAGCCAGAGCTTCCCAGGTCCCCTTGATATCCAGTGTGGCCACACTTTTCCCCTTGGCGTCCCGCAGAGATAAGATGACGTGCCCTTCGTCTCTCACCTTGGACCAATAGCCGCCAACACAGTGCCCCATGGTCTCCCCTTCAGCCTCGAGCTGCTGCTGGGTGACCAGGCGGTGCAGTGTATAGCCATCCGGCCAGGAGGCGATGACAACCC
>Ga0307995_1001774_pt1 | contig 13120 bp, 11 predicted proteins | sample EllFjometagen262_FD_203132 | JGI IMG/M metagenome (GOLD analysis project Ga0307995, IMG submission 203132) | Marine microbial communities from Ellis Fjord, Antarctic Ocean - #262 | ecosystem: Environmental > Aquatic > Marine > Unclassified | place: Southern Ocean | collected 2014-11-02
ATGGTTATTTAAAATATAGTTTGTTAAAACAGAAAACGGGCGCAAATTCGTTTCCTTTTGCAGTTTCTCTTTTTGGAAGTATTGCTGCTAAGAGTCAGAAAGCAATTGCAGGAAATGAAAGAACTTTAGCTGAAAGCCTGTTTTATGTAGGGCAAGTTTTAATTGCTAAAAAAGTAAATTCTTCATTTTCAATTCAAGTAACACCAACATATGTCCATAGAAACTTAGCAACTACAGATGCAGACCCGCATGATATCTTTGCGTTAGGTGTTGGTTCAAGAATAAAGTTGAGTAAACGAGTTTCTTTAAATGCAGAATATTACCAACAGTTTCAAAAGCTTGAATCTATTAATACCAGAAATTCATTGGCTTTTGGTATAGATATAGAAAGCGGTGGCCACGTTTTTCAAATTATATTATCGAATACCATCACAATGGTAGAAAAATCATTTATTACAGAAACAACGGGTAACTTTTTTGGCGGAGATATTCACTTAGGATTTAATCTTTCTAGAACCTTTTAAGCAAATAAGAGTTATTCTATAATTTCGTAATCAATACTTAGTTTACGAAAAGCTCTCAATGCAGAGCCAGAATTTTTACCATCTAATTCAATATCAACGGCATCTCCTTCTAAAAGTATTTCTGCAAGTTCTGCAGCCAAAGAATCGTTAATGGTAGCCGAAAATTCTGCAATACATCTTGCTATTGCTCTTTTATCTGGTCTTTGTGCATCGCAAGACAATAAATTTACTTTCATAAGGATTGTGTTTGTATTTGCAATATACAAGAGTTAGGATAAACAATTAGGGTGCTTTGACATTATTAATACAAATAGCTTCGGCACTTAGTCTTTCAATTCAATTTTTGAATTACTTTCTTTTAATAAATTTAGATAATCTTCAATTTTAAAAACATTACTAGTAAACCTAGAAGTTCTTTTCCTACCTTCATTTTGTCTCACAATAGACCTTGCATAGCGTCTTATTTCATCTTTAGATGTTAAGATAATTCCAGGAATTGGAGTGCTTTTTTCATTCTCATCTTTAGCAACCATTGTAAAATAAGAAGAATTACAATGTTTGGTCTCACCTGTTCTAATGTTTTCGGACTCTACTCGCAAACCTATTACCATAGAAGTTCTGCCTGTATAATTTACAGAAGCTTTTAAAGTTAAAAGCTCTCCAACTTCGATAGGGTTTAAAAAGTCTACTTTATTTACAGAGGCCGTAACACAATAGTTACTAGAATGTTTAGAGGCACAAGCAAATGCAATCTGATCCATTAAATTTAAAATATGACCACCATGTATTTTTCCACTAAAATTAGAATGTGAAGGCAGCATTAATTCTGTAATTTGTAGTTGAGAATCTTCAATATTTTTAAATTTTTTAATCATTTGTATTTTATTTTTTTTTGAAAGGAAACTTTTTTATTAAAATATACAACTAAAAAATTTTAATTTTTTTTCTCCAAGCAACCTTTTTACAAGCAGTGAAGTCTTTATAGTTGTAAAGTATATATTGTTTTTTTTAAAGGAATTTTGTTCGTTAGAACAAGGTTTATTTATTCTAACAAATTTATAACTACAATACTGTTTAATGTTAAATAGAAAATATTTAACAAATAATATGGTAAAATACAAAAATTATTAATTATTTTTATAAAAATTAACATTATGGAAAAAAAATTACCTTTTATTTTATTTTTAATGTTGTCTATTAGTTTAGTAGCACAGACAACGAAGACAGTAACCATTGATTGGAGCTTTGACTCTACACCATCAGCTACGGGCAATGCAAATTCTAGCAGAACTATAGAGGTTGGTGATACTGTAACTTGGAACTGGTATGCAACTGGCACGCACAATGTAAAGAGTGCAACATCTGCTAGTGAAAGTTTTGAAAGTTCATATTTTGGAAATGGAGGAACGTATTCAAAAACATTTAATTCGATAGGATCAAATGATTATGTGTGTTCTCCGCATCCAAGCACTATGTTTGGTACTATTACTGTTGTTGCAGAAGGTTCTTTAAGTACCTCAGAAGCAACACGTTTAAAGTTTGAAATGTATCCAAACCCGGCATCAGATAAGGTACGTATTCAATTGCCTTCTGGAGCTGAAAATGCTACGGTAGAATTTTATGATTCTTTAGGTAGATTGGCGCTTTCTAAAAAAGTGACGCGTATTAACAATAAAATGGATGTGAATGCTTTAAGTAAGGGTGTTTATATTTTAAAAGTTTTTACGGCAGATCAAATTGGAAGTCAGAAATTTATTAAAAATTAAGTATTCAATAATTTTTAATCTTAAAAAACCAATTGTATTTATAGCAATTGGTTTTTTTTGTGCCCTTTTTAAAGTAGATTTGTAGTACAATAAAAAAAAGCATGAATTACATCTTATTTGATAGTGACGTTAGAGATACACTATTGCCATTTACATATACAAAACCCGTTGCAGATATTAGAATCGGAATTTTAACCATTAGAGAAAAATGGGAGAAACGTCTTGGTTTAACTACCACTACAATTACCGCAGATTATTTAGAAGAAAAATATCCGATGGTAGAAATGGAAGAGAATATTCTTATAAATGCTTCTTTTTGTCCTACTGAATCTTTGGTAGAAAAGGTAAAAAATCTTTCTAAAAATGAAGCTATTTTTAAAGGTGAAGATGTACTGGCATTTCATACAACACAAAGCCAAGAAGAGGTAGATTTTGATACGTATACCCAAATTGAATTTGATGAAGAATTGATTCAAATAAAAAACACTTCAGATATTTTTACGCACAATGGTAAAGCAATTCAGCAAGATTTTGATTTAATTACGGAAGAAAGAACTTCTGAAGCAATACCAGCTGGAATACAAGTTATAAATCCAGGAAATGTTTTTATTGAAGAAGGTGCACAAATTTTATTTTCTACTTTAAATGCATCAGAAGGGCCTATTTATATTGGCAAAGATGCCTTAGTTATGGAAAACTCTTCTATAAGAGGCCCTTTTGCAATGTGTGAAAATGCTGTTGTTAAAATGGGTGCAAAAATTTATAAAGATACTACTATAGGGCCTTTTTCTAAAGTAGGAGGTGAGATAAGCAATGCTGTTATTTTTGGGTATTCTAGCAAAGGCCATGACGGTTATTTAGGAAACTCTGTGATAGGTGAGTGGTGTAATTTAGGAGCGGGTACCAATAATTCGAATTTAAAAAACAATTATTCTGAAGTTAAATTATGGAATTATGAAACCGAGCGTTTTGCTAAAACAGGTTTGCAGTTTTGTGGTTTAATGATGGGAGATCATTCTAAATGTGCTATTAATACCATGTTTAACACAGGAACGGTAGTTGGTGTGAGTGCAAATCTTTTTGGAAGTGGATTTCCAAGAAACTTCACTCCTTCTTTTAGTTGGGGAGGTGCAGCAGGGTATGAAACCTTTCAAATGAATAAAGTTTCTGAAGTTGTTACAGCAGTAATGAAACGTAAAACCTTAGTTTTTGATGCAGTAGATCAAAAAATTTTAGACCATGTTTTTGAGGAAACAAAGCAATATCGAAATTTTTAGTTTTTAGAGTGCTTTTTTTATGCAGTTCCAATGTTCACTTTTTGTGCGCTTTCCATACTAAGTTTTGCTGAAATTTTTAATTTAAAAGGTGCACTGTAACGTCTAATTACTTTGTCATTTCTGTACTTCTGTTTTTAATAACCGATTTTGTAATTTTTTTATAGTTTCACTTTTCTTTTTTCCATTATTTGTGCTAAATCACTAGAGATTTCTATAAAAGTATATTTTTATAATAATTTTCTGTTAGCATATGAATTTGATTGTAAATATCGAAAATTTAAACTCGAAAACTCTTGAGAAAATTTGCAAACTCTATATTCGCTTAATGCTTATGTATATCACTGAATGATACATTTATATGGGAATCCTTTAATTATATTCAAACTTAAATTATATCTAGCAGTCTTTGTTTACGAAATTAAAACATCATATGTCTTTGACGTTTATTGGTAGTTCTATGGAATTAAATTCCTTTATTATTATTTCTTTAATAAGCCAGTAAGTCTTAAATTTAAATATTGGGTAATTAATTCACTTACGGAATATTCTTTATCATTAAAAATATTTGGATTTGTAACCACTTGCAACACAAAAATTTTGTCTAGCTGACTCAATAAATCTATAGAAATAGTATTGAAAATTCCTTTTTCAATTCCTTTTTTATATTGTTCTCTTAATAAATTTATATAATTATCGGTAAATACTTCTATAACCGACCAAGAGGTTGGGTAACTTTTTTTAATACTTTGCAAAAAAGAAATAGATATACTAGAAGTACCCTCAGCGAAGGTTTTTACCAGTAACTCATATAGTTCTACGGTTTCTAAATCTTGTTCAATAATATTAAAAACAGAATTAGATAAAGCATCTACTTTTGTTTTGCATGCTGCTAATAAAATTTCTTCTTTACTTTGAAAGTAGCTGTAAATAGTAGATTTACTTTTTTTTGCAAGTATCGCAAAATCATCCATTGTTAGTTTCTCAATATCTTTATTCTGTAAGTTTAATAGCAATATTTCTAACCACTTATTTACTTTATTAGTGATCTTTTTTCGACTTTTATCAATTGATTTTCTTCCCATTAAAACTAATTAGAGGATAAAAATAAAGATTATTTTCATACCAGTACTATTTATACTTATTTAGTTTTTTCTTTTTTTTTCGACAAAATAGAACTATACTTGTATTAGTAGTTCGATTATTTAAAATAAAAAAATGAGAAAATTTAAATATTTTGGTGCATATTTAATTCCTTTATTTGGTCTTTTTACATTTAAATCTACCGGTATTTATGCTTTTTTTGGTTTGCTTTTTTTATATGTTTTAGTTCCAATTTTAGAACAAATACTACCTCTTAGCTCTTATAATCTGAATAAGGCAGAAAAAGAATTAGCTAAGGAATCTTTTTTCTTTGACCTAACCTTGTATTTATTAGTTCCATTGCATCTTTTTGTTATTTATAGTTTTTTAATTACAGTTTCTAGTCCTGCTATATCTACCTTAGATTTAACAGCATGTGTGTTAATGATGGGCACAATTCTAGGTGTAAATGGTATCAATGTTGGTCATGAATTAGGTCATAAAATTAACCATCCGTTTAAAATGTTTTTAGCACATGTTATGCTAACTACTTCAATTCAAAATCATTTTGTAACGTATCATAATAGCGGTCATCATAGAGATGTTGGAACGCCAGAAGATTTATCATCTGCTAAACAAGGAGATAATTTTTATTATTTTGCTTTAAGATCTCAGATAGGAGGCTATTTTAAAACTTGGAAATTGGAGTCTAAAAGATTAACATCTCTTGGAAAGAATAAATTAATAAATCCAATGATTATCTATACATTAATCCCGCTACTATTTTTTACTACAATTTATTTTTTCTTTAATTTTAATACGATGGTAATTTATGGTATTACTAGTATTTATGGTATTTCTGTCTTAGAGGCTCAAAATTATTTTGCCCATTACGGTTTAAGAAGAAAAAAACAAGAAAATGGAAGGTATGAAAGAGTACAACCTAAGCATTCCTGGAATTCAGATCATTTAATTGGAAGAGTGTTGTTGTTCGAGTTAACAAGACATTCAGATCATCATCATATGGGTGCAAAGCCTTTTCATATTCTTGAATCAAAAAAAGATAGCCCTTTGTTACCTTTTGGTTATCCAATGATGTTAATGCTGTCTTATTTTCCTTTTATTTTTAAACCAATAATGAAAAAGCATTTGAAGCTTTATGGTATAAAATAAAAAATTTTATATTTCTGATTATAGGGCCACTATTAATCAACGTTTTTTAAAAAAACATATTTCTTGAGATAAGTTTTAATTTTTTTGTACCTCTATTTTTACATCTGAGTATCAAAAATCATTGGGAATTCCTTTGGAATTTCATCTAATGATTCCCCTAAATTCTGTCTCAAATCAATTTCTATTCCACGAGAAATGGTAGAAATAGGAACATCATTTGCAGAACCTTCAAATGGATTTTCTCCGGTTCTACCAATTTTTTCCATTGTGTGAAATATCCACGCTACAATGCTATAAAAAGGAATAGAAAACCAAATAAAAAGAGACCCAACTGTGGGGTGTGTGAGACTTATCTCTTGTGCTATTTCCGCGAATTGTGGAACAAGCCCTAAAGGCAATAGTAATACAAAAATCCACATAAAATAATGATTTAAAGTCGCAAATTGTCTTGGATACGGGAAGTTTTTAATCCGCTCAGATTTACCTTGTAAGGTAAACATCTCTTTTAAAACGCCTTCTAATTCTAAAAAAGAAAACTCCCAAAGAATTCCTTTTTCTTTCAGTTCTTTGAGGTGGTGAGATTGCAAATAAAGTAATGCGGTTTGCTTATTTTTTTTACTCATTGTATACTCTAAATCTTGTTTTGAAAGATAAGGTTTCATATCGTCTAAGACATTTGAACTCCATTCAGGTGGCGCAAAACCAATCTTTTCAATTAATTCTTTATTTGCTTTTTCATGTATTACAGTTTCCCAAGGTTTAGAAGCTCTCATAGCATGTCTTAAAGCTGTCATCCAAGCAATATGTCTATAGGTTAGTGTTTTTATTTCTTTTTGTAATTCTTCTTTTGAAAGTGTTTCTGTAGCATACTCATTACTTATCATATCTTGAACAAACATTCCAAAAGTTTTAGAAGTATTTACAATACCTCCCCATATTTGTCTAGCCTCCCATATTCTGCCGTATGCAGAATTATTTTGAAAACCAATTACAAAAGAAACAGCAGTACCTATTAATGCCAATGGTGTCCAAGGTATTTTTAGCCATTCTAAATCTAAAAAATAGTAAAGGCCTACAAATAATGTAATAATGGTTATGAATAAAAAGGTCTCGTAACGAGTCCATTTTAACATAGTCTTAATGTTATATACTTTTTTTGTGTACATCTGTTAAGGGGTTTAAAGCACGAATATTTTTTTAATACTTGATTTGTTAATTGTTTTAAGTAGCTAATTTATTAAAGAGAAGATCCGCTAGGATTTTCGTAAATTGACCTGTACCAGCAATTAATTTTATACGGTGTTGGCATTAGTATTTTTTCTAAACTTCTTAATTAACCTTATTAAGAAAAGGAATATTCCAAATAGAATTGTATATGGAATAATTAGTGCTAAAAATTTTATAAAAAAAGATTGTTTTGATTTAATTGTTAAATTCATATCAAACAAACCTCCTAGTTCATATTCTACTCCTGCTATACCGCTACTTGGTGAACTTATTAAAGTTCCTTTTTTATCAAACAATAAATAAGTTGGATAACTATTAATTCCTAATTTATTAACGTATGATTTTTCTTTAATATTATCATTCTGAAATACCCAATTGACGTTATTACCTTCGATGAATTCAAATGGCTTAGGTTTATTTTCCAATAATTTTAATGTAAGTTTCCTATTGTCTATGCTTAAACTCAATATAGTTAATTCAGATTTGTATTTTTTTAATAATTCAGGAAAATATTTCATTTCCTCAACGCAAGGTTTACATCCTGAAAACCAAAAATCAACTAATAAGTATTTACCCTTGTAATCATTAAATGATTTTTTTTCTAGAAATTGATTTTCTAGTTGATATTCAGGTATAATAGTATCAATAGATATTGTATTTATTTGTGTCAAGTGGAAAAAGAAAATCCCACACATAACCAAATAGATAGAAATATAACCAATTATATAAAATTTTACTAATTTTCTCATATTAATGCCAACTTACCGTGCATGGTGTCGTAGTATCTCAAAGGGTGCTATTCACTATACATACTGTTGTGCAACGTTTTATATTTTGTCTTTTTAGTAAAAGTTTAATACATCAAAAACTTTTTTTAATAGAAGTTACACTGAACCATGGATTGGATAAATAGTTGTTAAGAAACATTATTATTGTATAGTAACTTGGATTATATCACTAGATGATTTAGATTCTATAACTTCTATTGTGACTCCTTCGTAAGTGTAAATATCTCCAGCTATCATAGGTGCATTTTCTTTCATGCTACCAGTATTAGAATTTGGTTTTACCCTTATAGGACCTTGACCTCTTGGTATAGAAGTATCAATAACATAAACTAACGCTCCTTCTTTTTGCATGGAAGAGTCGAAACCCTTCTTTTTTCTACTCTCGATTACAATAGCTTTGTTTGCGTTCAGAGGCACTGATAATGCTTTTATTCCTCCTTCAGTAGCTAATTCTTGTATTTCTATAGTTATTGACCCCTCTGAATGGCAATAAATTTGTGAATCATCAATCCAGCCTAGTAACCATCTTTCATATGCAAAAAAGCCTGGTGCACTTCCTGTTTGTATTCCCATAACTCCAAAATCACCAACGTATCTGTGAAAATTAAAGTTACTGTAACTGTATAAATCAAGTAGCCCTAAAGAGTGACCCATTTCATGTGCAAGCCAAATACCACCCCAATAATTAAAATCGAATCCAGAAGTAATTCCAGTTAGAATACTATTTCCATCTGCATTTATAGCGAAATTATCATTTAGGGATCCAAAAGTTGGGCCATATTGAATTTCGGAAGCATCAGGATTGGACATTACTAACACAATATCTGTTTCGCTAAAATCAACTTGGTCATCTGCCAAGTCAACCGCTTCTTGAATAAATGAAAGATGTCCAGAAGAAGAACTTAGAGCTTCCGCATACTGTGATGAAACCATACTAAGTCTTAACCAAGAATGGTATGGTAGTAGTTTTATTTCCATTTTACCATAGGACATCTCTTCGTAGAATTCAGTATTAATACTTTCTAATAAATTAAAAATAGAAGTTGTTGTTTGAGAAGCGACAGCATCAGGGAAGTCTACAAATAATATTTGAATATTAACTTGTCCTAGTGATGGTGATGGGCCATTATTAGGGAAGCCTAAATCTACATAATCATTTGTAAATATTTTATCAAGTTTACACAATTGCGTTTCTGGCACATCATTTCCGTCAAATAAAGCTAATACATCGATCAAATTTTCTTTTTCTATAGTTTCACTATCATCGTCTTTAGAAACAGTAAGCGATACTTTAAAAGCACCCTGTTCACTATACGTTATTACAGGGTTTTTTTCAGTAGATGTTGCTGGGATACCTCCTTCAAAAGTCCAACTCCAGCCAGTTGGTTCGCCTTCAGATAGTTCTGTAAAACTTATTTGATTACCTTCTATGATTTTGTTCAGATTTAAAGCGAATTCGGATTTTAACGGAACTACGGAATTAGTATCTATATCAGTTAAATTTGAAGAATCCTTTGAACAGCTAGAAATAAGTAATGCTATGGCCAAAGTAAATGCTATATTTTTTCTTAAAAGGAGTGCTAAATTTTTCATAATCATTGGTTAATTTTTTTTTAGTTTTTCAATTAATTATTCTCTTTTAGATTACTATATAGAACCTAGTACTGTCAACGTTTAGTATAAGAAACGTAGGCGATTACGAAGTACGAACCTTTCGGTTAAGCACAAACTTTGATACGAGCAAAAGCCTTTATTTTATTGCTGTTTCGCCTATTTTTTATATACATTGTTAGCTGCTGTTGTTCTATGTTCTCAAGTCTTATTTTTTCTATTTTGCATCCATTTCATAGCCAAATAGATTATACTTATTACAGCAATAAATATAACCATTGATAATATTTCCCGTTTACTTAAACTTGTAAGCAACCAAATAATGGAGACAACACCTATAAACGGGATTACCAATCCTCCAGGCACTTTAAATGTCTTTTCAGAGTCATCTTGCTTCTTCACCCTTAATTTGATTGTAGCTAAAACAACAAACAGATAAATAAGAAGTATAGCGGCACTTGCCAATATAGCCAATTGCTGAAATCCTCCTGAAATTGAAAAAAGAAAAATCAATGCAGAAAAGCAAATTATCGACCAGTATGGTGTAGCAAATTTTGGATGAATTTTACCAAGAAATTTTGGAAAAAGACCATCTTTGGCACCCGCAAATAATACTCGGGGCGTATTTAATATATCGGTACTTACTGCACCAAAACAAGAAATTGCAGCAGCAACCAATAACATAGTACCTCCAAATGAACCAATAATCCTCTCTGCGACCGCTGCTAAGGGTGCATCTTTGACTAATTCCATCTGCGAACCTAATACTCCTTGTGTTACTGTCTGCAAAAGTAAATATAGTATAATTACCACACCACCGCCAAGTAAAATACCTAACGGAATAGTACGTTTTGGATTTTTTATTTCACCACTCGCACCAAGGGCAGTTTCGAAACCGACAAATGCAAAAAATAAGACAAGAGTAGTGTTACCAAATGTATTTAATGAAGGTAGATGTTCCCAATGTAGATTACTTGAATTAATATGACCCAAACCGAATATGATAATTCCAATCAAGGGTAGTAATTTTATAATCGTAATCCATTTTATAAAAGCAACGCCCTCTTTTGCTCCACGAATGTTTGTCACGACCAAAAAAGAGATAAGTACAAAAAAGAATAATCCGCGTATCAATGGATTTGAAAAAATTGGGAAAATTACAGCAAGTGAATCAGCAATAATATTCATTAGAGCGGCACTTCCTAAAATACTCCCGCCAAAAACGGCCAACCAGTTCACTATAAAACCGAAAAAATCTCCGAATGCAGCTACCACGTAAGCATAACTACCTCCAGTCTTTGTTATTCGTGTTCCTATTTCGGCATAACAAAGCATTATGGATGCCATCATAATACCGCAAAACACATAAGCGAAAATACTGAATACACCCAGTTCGACTCCAACAATTGCAGGCAATGCAAAAATACCTGCACCTACTGTTATATTAATAATATTAAGTGACAAACCGGTTACACCTACTACACGTTCTAATTCTTTATCATTATTAGTTACAGCCATGAATTTTTTAGTTTATTTTTTTGCAAATTATATGAATGATTTATTGATTTACTATCAATGAATTTATGCTTTCGATTCTCAATTGTAGCTAACGTTTAGTATATGGCAAGTAGGGCAGTAGGAAGCGATAAACTTTCGAGTTTGCACTGAGCCATATTTTTATATTTTGTTTTTAACTTATTCATTTTAAAAGCCAAATTAAAAATTTGGCGGTGTTCGTAATTAGCACTGAACTTTCGTTAACCACCGAACGCCCTATTTGCTATATACATTGTTGTGCGGTCGTTTTCTTTCGTTTTATGAGAATAACTTGTCAAACTCACCAAGTTTATCTGTTTCCTGTTTAGAAAACTGTATTTCAAGGCTTTCTATTATACTGTCATTAATAATTTCGGTGCCTTCAATTAACTTCTTGAATTTTTGGTTTAACCAGTCAGAGTTCCATAATTCCTTATCTCTGTCAAATATTTTTTCACAAAGGATACCAGAGTAGTTAAATCCGGGGTCAATTTTTAAGGTCAACCTTTGAAGCCAAATGTTTAAATAGCTTGTGTTTGGGAGTTGTCTAAATTTTAGTCTGATTTTTTCTATTAATTCCTTTTGAAGTTCTGTACTATCAATTTTTGAAATAATAAAGCTTAGAGAAGCAGAGACCAAAGCAAAAAGTCTAGGGTTGTTAAATGCTAAATTAACTAGAATACTAATTAAAATTTCTGCGTTTTGTATTTCCAATCCTTCTTCCGATTCATCTTTATATCTTAACCAATCTAAAAATAGCTTTGTTTCTTTGTAAAGAGATCCAGAATTTGGGAACTCCTTTCCCAATGCAGATAACTGTATTAGCCATTGCTGAATATTGTTAGTCTTACGTTTGTTGTAAATCCAATGAACTTTATCTGGCTTTAGGGAACCAAGTATTACATCATCAGTTGAGTAAGTTTTAGCAGGATTAATTTTAAAATTAAGTTTTGATAGAATTTCTGAAAGTACTTTCGCTATTTCAGATGAAGTAGTAGGGCTATTTGTGAAAATTCGATAATCATCTCTATATCGTACAATCTTATAATCAGAGATATTAAGTTCATTCAATTTTTCTGATATGAGTAAATCACCATAACCTAATACTATTTCTGCTATAAAATCCATCAAAACAGACCCTTGTGGGATTCCATTTGTTTGACCAAATGACATAGCTTGAATGTGTTTATCAACGGAAACACCTATTAAAGTTGAATTATTCCTATTCTCAGGCTTTTTAGCATCTTCTTTTGTGTGTATTGCCCAAGGTATACTGTGAGTGTATATTGAACTATAACAATCTGAAATATCTAAATGTAACAAGTGATTAAAATCCAAAGCAAGTGATAAAGAACGTTGTTCAACCTTTTGCCACCATTCATAAATTTGATTTTGCTTATCAGACTTTTCATTTTCTTCTGAAACTGGTAAGCTGTGACATTCGATTTTATTGTTATGAGAGAATTTTTTAAATCTTTCTTGAATTAAATTCCAATTTGATTCATTAGTCAATTCATGGACGAGGAAAACATACATTGCAGGGTGAATTAGCTGGAAAGGTCTCCAAGCATATTTACCATCCTTATTATTCAGGAATGTGTAGTTAACCCCTTCAACATCCTTAGGTTTTGCGCCAGTAGTACATTCTTTAAGGATTTTACCGGTCAATTCACTATTTAACGAATTGAGAACCTTTTGAAATCTATAGTATTCAGGTAATTCAAATCCACAGTAACTTTCTTCTTTTAAAAAGAACAATCTTGCTTCCTCGGAATTTAAATTTAATACTGTCTCCATTAATTTCTTTTATGCCGCACAACATCTTATATGCTGCACAAAGTTCCCGTTTTTAGGTTTTTGTTGCCGGATAAGAGGAACTTTTCTTCCTTTTATTCTTTATTTAATCGACTTAAAATACATGTGTTCGTGCGGGTGTATTATTCACAGTATTTTTAATAAATATAAACATGTAACAGAGAATTTTGCATTGAATTCAGGTCAAAAAGTATTTCTAAACAGTCAATTACAGCATGGCTGTTTTTTGATCGTTTAATGTGTAGCAACGTGTTTGTATAAGATTAGGTGCATTTTTAGATGCACGAGTGTTGCTAAATAAAAAGGGAGTGAAATTAAAACAA
>Ga0307995_1001775_pt1 | contig 13118 bp, 12 predicted proteins | sample EllFjometagen262_FD_203132 | JGI IMG/M metagenome (GOLD analysis project Ga0307995, IMG submission 203132) | Marine microbial communities from Ellis Fjord, Antarctic Ocean - #262 | ecosystem: Environmental > Aquatic > Marine > Unclassified | place: Southern Ocean | collected 2014-11-02
ACAGGAATGCCTACATTCGCGAAACACATGGCAATACCGCCACCCATGGTGCCGCCGCCGATGATGGCAACCTTCTTAATGTCTCGAAGCGGAGTATCTTTAGGTAAGTCTTTGATCTTCGCCGCCTGACGCTCAGCAAAGAAGATATGTCGCATAGCTGCCGACTCTGGAGACATCACCAATTCACTGAACAATTCACGCTCTCGCGCCAAGCCCTCATCCATAGGCAGATTCACTGCCGCCTCTATGCAAGACACAATCTTGTCTGGAGCTATCTGACCACGAGCGCGCAAGGCAAGCTTCTTTCTTGCAGCGTCGAAGAAACCAGGCTCAATAGTTGAAGCATCGATGGTAATGTCGCGAATTCTCTTTAATGGAGCACCGGATTCCAGCAAGCCCTTAGCATACTGAATCGCTGCCGCCTGAAGATCATCGCCTTCGATGACTTCGTCTATTAAGCCCATGCTATTTGCCTTGGCCGCTGCAACTGGATTACCGCTGGTGATCATATCAAGCGCTGCCTGCACGCCTGCTATTCGCGGCACACGCTGTGTTCCGCCAGCACCTGGAAGAAGACCTAACTTAACCTCGGGCAAGCCAACCTTTGCCGATGCAATAGCGCAGCGGTAGTGACAGGCAAGGGCTACTTCGAATCCACCGCCCAGGGCCGTGCCATGAATAGCAGCGATTACGGGCTTCTTAGAATTTTCTATAGCCGAGAGCACTTCGGGTAAGCCGGGTGCCATCGGTGGCTTACCAAATTCCGTGATATCCGCGCCTGCGATAAAGGTACGACCCTTACAGCGCAATATCACTGCTTCAGATGCATCTTCAGATGCGGCATTCACTGCATTTAAGATGCCTTCGCGCACAGCTTGTGAAAGTGCATTCACCGGTGGGCTGTTGACACTAATTACGCCAATATTTCCAACTAATTCATAACTAACGACATTCGACATGTTTAATTCCTGTGTTGCTGATTTGCGTGTAAGAAGTACTACTCAATTTTTAGTTCGTATTTACTCGACGCGCTCAATAATCGCGGCGACACCCTGGCCGATTCCGATACAGAGGCTTATAGCCGCATAACGGCCACCGGTTCTTTCTAGCTGACGCATCGCCGTGATGGCGATTCGCGCACCTGATGCTCCCAGTGGATGACCCAGCGCTATCGCACCACCATTTGGATTTACTCGGGAGTCATTAAAATCGACTTCCAACATCTTCAGGCAACCAAGAACCTGCGCTGAAAATGCCTCGTTAATCTCAATAATATCCATATCTTTCAGTTCTAGATTTGCCCTCTCGAGCGCCTTGCGAATTGCGAACACGGGACCTAGTCCCATGACGCGCGGCTCAACACCCGCTACTGCGCCTGCGATAATGCGTACACGTGGCTTGACCGAATATTTTTCGCCGATAGCGGCACTACCAACAATAAGTGCCGCAGCACCATCATTGATACCACTAGCGCTGCCTGCAGTGACTACACCGTCGGTAGATAACGAGCGCAGCCCACTAAGAACTTCGAGTGTAGAAGAAGGTCGTGGATGCTCATCAGCATCGACCGTCAGATCCGGCTTCTTTCGGCCCTGAGGCACGTCGATAGCAATGATCTCGTCCTTGAAGAAACCGTCGGCTCGGGCTGCTTCGTACTTAGCCTGCGATGCAGCGGCGAAGACGTCGCTCTGCTCTCTCGATATATCCAGATCGCTCGCAATATTATCTGCTGTCTGCGGCATCGTGTCGTTTCCGAACTCGGCTGCGTACGCCGGGTTTGTGAATCGCGCACCCAGTGTGCTGTCTGCAATTTGCTGTCCGCGATCGAACGCTGTCTGCGCCTTTGACATAACGATAGGCGCGCGGCTCATGGACTCAACACCGCCTGCAAGAAATAATTCGCCCTCGCCTGCTTTGACTCCTCTCGCTGCATCTAGCGTTGCCGCTAAACCCGAGCCGCAAAGCCTGTTCACCGTTAATCCTGCAACGGACGTTGGCATACCTGCTCTGAGCGAGGCAAAGCGCGCAACATTGCGACAATCCTCACCAGCACCATTGGTATTACCCATAATGACATCTTCATAGGCCGCAGCTTCGAAGGCGTTTCGCTCAACAATCGACTTGATTGCATGGGCTAGTAAATCATCTGGACGAACTGGGGAAAGCGCACCCGCATGTCGACCGAAGGCGGTACGACCACCGTCATAAATAAATGCATCACGCGGAGAATTATCAGACATGTTTCGCTCTCACTCTGTTTTTGTATAAAGGGGAAATAGTTTTAGGACAGTAACAACTAAGGCTCATTCTGACTGAAATTTCTCTACTTCTAATAAGATCACTGCGAGGTCTGTCGGCTCACTCGCTCTGTCGGCGTTGGTTCTCCCTGAATCCAATACCAAACCTCTCTCTGCAGCGGAAAACACCACTAATACAGACGCGAGGCCGGTCATTCTAGCATAGCCATTCGGCCTAGGGTATTAGCCCGAACTCCAGTAATTGCGCCGCATCCAGTCGCTTCCAGCGGACAATTATGCTAGCTTAAAGCCGATAACTCCTGTGCATTGCAGTCCGCTGATACGAACACATCACGAGGGCTAATCTGCTCAGATTTTGACTACACGACTAATTCAGGAACTCAGGCAAAAATTCAATGATACGAGACCCAGAAACACTCAAACAACTGGTCGATCTAGTCGAACGCTTCGTGACCGAAAGATTGATCCCCGCCGAAAACCAAATGGCCGAAGAGGGCAAACTATCTGAGACGCTACTCGAAGAAATGAAGAACTTAGGCCTGTTCGGCCTGACCATTCCGGAAGAATACGGCGGCCTGGGGCTGACCATGGAGGAAGAACTCCTCGTCTCAATGGCGCTGGGCCATACCTCCCCCGCTTTTCGCTCCATTTTGGGAACGAATAACGGCATAGGATCTGCCGCCATCGTGTTCGCGGGCACGCAGGAGCAGAAGCAGAAATACCTACCCAAGTATGCCAGCGGTGAATGGGTCAGTTGCTTCTGCCTAACAGAGCCTGAGGCCGGTTCTGATGCTGCGTCACTGAGAACCACCGCAAGGCGTGAGGGTGATCACTACATTCTCAATGGAACGAAGCGGTATATAACCAATGCGGCAGTAGCCGACACCTTTAACGTCATGGCGCGAACGAACCCCGACATCAAAGGCGCGCGTGGCATCTCATCTTTTATAGTTGAGAAAGGCACGCCCGGCATCACTTTAGGACCTATCGATAAAAAAATGGGGCAATCTGGCTCCATGACCTGCGACGTGATCTTCGAAGACTGCCCGGTTCCCGCAGTAAACATCATCGGCGAGGAAGGCACGGGATTTATTACCGCGATGAAGGTGCTCGACCGCGGACGCCTACACATATCAGGCGTTAGTGTCGGCGTAGCTAAGCGTCTCATCAAAGACGCACTGGACTATGCGATGCAGCGCAAACAATTTGGTGTGCCCCTATCCGACCAACAACTCATCCAGGCGATGCTTGCCGATTCGCAGACAGAAACCTACGCGGCCGAATGCATGATTTTAGAAACTGCTCGCAAACGAGACAATGGCGAGAACGTCAGCACCGAATCGTCGGCCTGTAAGTTGTTCGCAACAGAAATGGTTGGCCGAGTGGCCGACCGTGCCGTGCAGATACATGGCGGCGCGGGCTATATGTCAGAGTATGCAGTGGAAAGATTCTATCGCGATGTTCGCCTGTTCCGACTGTACGAGGGCACGAGCCAGATTCAACAAATCATCATCGCTCGCAATATGATCAGGGACGCACAGTAGGTAGACGTTGAACAAACAGAGCACCGCACAGAAGAAAATCTATGAAGTGATTTTCGGCTACGAGTCGAAGGCTGGCAGGTGGTTCGATATTCTGCTTATGCTGCTGATAATCATCAGTGTCTCAGCGGTGCTCCTCGATTCGATAGCCTCAGTGCATGCGCTCTATGGCAAGCTGCTCTATCAATTCGAGCTAATCTTTACCGTTCTGTTTACCGTCGAGTATGCTCTCCGACTGTACAGCACGCCTGACAAGCGCCGCTACATATTTAGCTTCTACGGTGTGGTAGATCTACTTTCTATACTCCCAACCTATATCGCCTTGTTCTACCCGTCAGCGGTTTATCTCATCGTTATACGCATCATGCGAGTGTTGCGGGTATTTCGAATCTTAAAACTTATGCGCTATATGGGTGAGGCGAACATGCTGTATGCCGCACTACTGCAAGCACGGCGCAAGATCTTCGTATTCCTGTTTTCTGTAATCACGCTTATCATCATCTTCGGCGCACTCATGTTCATCATCGAGGGCGGGGAAAATGGTTTTGATAGCATTCCAGAATCAATCTATTGGGCGATCGTAACAATCACCACCGTAGGCTACGGCGACATCGCGCCACAGACCCCGCTTGGACAATTCGTTGCCGCAATAGCAATGATTTGCGGTTACGCCATTATTGCAGTTCCAACCGGTATAATCGGCGCAGAACTCATGCAGCAGGTTCAGGACCGCGAAAAGGCCCCTAAAAAACAGGGTAGCGAATGCACAAGCTGCAAGGCAACGGAGCATGACTTAGATGCACGCCACTGCAAGTACTGCGGCAATCTAATACAGCAAAAATAGTCACTGCAGAACCCCAATTTCCTCTTCCCAAATCAGTAATAGCACTCGCCAGAATCGCCACTCATTAATACCCTCCACCTGCTTGACATACATCAAGGGCCTACAGGAAAATAAAGGTTGCAATACAGTTATTGAAGCACGACTCATAGTAGGGCTCGAAAAGGGCTGAGGAGAACACATTATGTATAACACTATTCTGGTAGCGGTAGATCTATCCAAAGATTCACTAAGGGTGCTCGACAAGGCCACTGCCGCGGCAAACGGTGACAACAGCAACATCCATTTAGTGCATGTCGTGGAGCCTGTTGCAGCAGCGTATAGCATGGATATCTATGCAGTAAACATTAACGAGCTACAGCAAGAAGCGATAGCAATATCAGAAAAGAAGCTAAAAGAGATCGCTAAGCGACTGAACATAGATGAGAGCAAAGTGCACACGCTTCTTGGCGCACCTGGACCCGAGGTTAGAAATCTCGCCGTAGAAATAAATGCCGATGCCATCGTCATAGGCAGCCATGGTCATTCCGGCTGGAAGATCCTACTTGGCTCCACCGCCATCAAGGTATTGCATGGCGCGACCTGCGATGTGTTAACTGTTTATGTAGGAGAAAATTAAGGAAACGAGAACGAGAACTATTTAGCTGCGAGAGATTGCGGCATCAATCGTTCAGAAACTTAGCAGCGACACCCGCCCCGCCCAGGTATCACGCCAAGGCGGTATTTCCGAGCCTGTCTATTATCCAATATACAAATTGTATAGCCATCCATTTAGTGGCACAATTCTCGTTATAGACCAATCGCGGACCAACTCCGAAAGTTCGAGAGTAATTATAGTGGCCAATTCAGTAGAGAAAAATTCAGGTATTGAAGCAGATAGGCTAGCCACGACCGGGAATCAGATTCCTGTACGGCCAAGTGCGACCGTACTCAAGATTTGCCCTCACAACTCCGCCGTATCCTGCGCCAGTTGCCGTCTGAACGAACTCTGCCTCCCTATAGCTCTAAACAAGTCTGAAATACACAAACTAGATGCCATAGTAGAAAGGAACCGACCCTTCAAGAAAGGTGATCACCTCTACCGCCAGAGTGATGAATTTAAGTCCGTATATGCAGTTCGCTCCGGCAGTTTTAAGTCTTACTTTCTGAGCGATAGCGGGCAGGGCCGGGTTACCGGATTCTATCTGCCAGGCGAGATTATCGGCATGGACGGCATTGCGAGTCACAAGTACGCGAACTCCACAGCTGCGCTAGAGCATTCTTCCATCTGCGAAATTCCTTTTTCACAGTTGGAAAAACTCAGCCAAGAACTGCCCTCTCTGCAGCACCATTTTTTTGCAATAATGGGCAATGAAATAGCGAAAGACCAGCAAGTGCATACACTTCTCAGCAGCTACAGCGCCGAGGAACGCACCGCATCTTTTCTTCTAGGCCTATCGAGCCGCTATTCTCGCGTATCGCTATCTCCAACTCGATTCCTACTCTCGATGACTCGCGGGGATATCGGGGAATATTTGGGGTTAACTGTAGAAACTGTCAGCCGAATCTTCACTTCCTTGCAGAAGAAAAGATTGATAAGCGTAAACAATAGAGAGATCGAACTACTGAATATCGAGAATCTTCGAGAAATCATCAGCGGCACTTAAACAGCCTGCCTTAGACCGCCTGCACGAAAGAATCACCGTAGTTTTCATAAACCACTGTAACTTCGCCTCTAATTGCCTTGCAATAAATTCGCCGGTGCATATTGATCGGTAAGCACGCGACGACTCATATCCCAATCAACGCGAGTAGATAGCCGATTTGGATATTCGAGCAACGGCACGCCATACTTCTCCAGCGAGGGCGCTAGAGACTGCGATCGTATAATTAGATTTCCGCGAGGTGGCAACGGGTCTAACTGCGTAATTATCATGCGATTGCCACTGGTGGGCAGCTTGAAGTTGAAGAACTCACCAAACACCCGCTGATAGGTTACCGATTCATGATCATAGAAGCGGCTGGTAGAGAATGTATTCGCAACTAACACGGCATCTTCCGTCATGATTTGCTTAACTTCCTCGAGGAACTCCTGAGTCAGCAGGTGCTCCGGTATGTAGTCGCCGCCGAAAGCATCGAGAATTATGAAGTCGTACTTCTTTCCAAGAATACCGGCGCGCTTTACGAACACCCTAGCGTCGTTCACTGCCACCTTCATGTTCGCATTCTCTTCAAAAAAGAAGAACTCCTTCGCGACATTAACCACGGCTTGATCGACCTCGACCACGTCGATCAGCGCATCGGGAAATAAGTCATTGAATGCTAGGGGGAGAGTTCCCCCGCCAAGTCCAGCAATAAGAATTGCCTTCGGCTGTGGTGTCAAAAGCAAGCCGGCGAAGCTCATCTTGGTATAGCTAAATATCAACTCATCGCGGTTACTCATATCGACGCAAGTTTGATTCCTATCGCCTCGATGCACATTGAATATCAAGCAACGCCGATCGCCCGTTTGCACAACATTGATATCACGATACAGCGATTTTTCTTCATGAATCACTTCTTGAGTTTTGAGAGTCTGTGTAACCGCCATCAGCCCACAAAGTGAAAATAGTAGCTTAAGTCTGTTTTTCATGGCCCGAAACCTGAGAGTCTGTAGCTCTTTTTTGCAATAAATAATCGATCAGAAGAATTACCGCACCCGCCAGCAGCAGCACAGCAACGGCGCCCCAGAGAATCTGATTCACATCGAACCATAAGACAAAATAGAAGCTAGTTGCTAGCGTTCCGCCTGCACTACCGATCGTAGAGACGAAGAACAGCAAACCTGCCATATGACCGCTGTGCTCATGCGAGTCCACCATCAGGCGCACCGAATACGGTGAGATCATGCCAAGTATGCTCGTAGGAATGAAATACAGAAAGATAGAAGCAAACAATGACCCATAGCGAGGGTCTTCTATCGTCAGAAATATCGGCCGCATAATCGCATCAGCGAAGAGGATAATAGGAATTGAGGAGATTGCAGCACCGATAAAAAAGAGCGCAAAAGTCTTGGGGTTGGGGTTGCGCGTCGACAGCCGGCCGCCGACTAGGTAGCCCACAGATAACGCCAACATGAAAACAGTAATGAGGCTGCCCCAAACGGAAATGCTTCCTCCAAAATACGGCGCCATGATTCGCGCACCCAACATCTCGACTGTCATGATGCAGAATCCGCTTACAAAGGCGACACAGATTACGACTATTTTAGGAAGGCTGACTGAATTCACGGGCTACTCGTATCGATGAATACTGGAAAACGGTAAAAGTACCATTGAAGCGCACGACAATGAAGGGGTTTCGCGACAAAACGCCCTTCTGCTGGCGCCAGATAACTTAAGCCATGCTGCGAGGACGGGAATCTGCCCGGATGGAATCGATTAAGGAAAGCGGCTAGCGGGAGCCCAAGTTCCGCCCGCCGTCGATAGCAATTATCTGCCCAGTCATGTATTTGGAGGCGTTCGAGGCCAAAAATAGCGCCAGCCCTGCCATATCAGTTGGGCGACCTATTCGACCTAGCGGATTTTCTTCTTCTATCTTGTCTCGGAATTTACTTAGCGTATGATCCATCATCTGACTCTCAAATGCGCCTGGCGCGATCGCATTCACAGTAAGTCCCTTCGGAGCCAATCGCACCGCTAAATTCTTGGTGAGAAAATGCACGGCCGCCTTACTCGCTCCGTAAGCAAAATTGTTCATAGTAGAGACACGTAGTCCATCTATAGAGCCTATATTGATAACTCTACTCGGCTCTTCAGGGCTAGAATCTTTGCAAAGTAGCGGCATTAAATCGCGAGTTAGTGTGAATATCGCTTTCACATTGATGTCCATGACCTTGTCATAGCCTTCGTCTGGATAATCTTCAAAGGCGGCGCCCCATGCAGCGCCTGCATTGTTTACGAGTATGTCGATCTTCTCTTCGTGTTTTTTAATTTCATTCACGAAAGAATCTCTACCTTCTTTGGTAGATAGGTCCGCTGGGATAGCAATGCACTCCCCATGCGCCGATAACTCCTTGGCTGTTGCCTCACAAGCATCTGCTTTACGAGCAGTGATATAGGTTTTCACACCATTGACGACATAGCCTTCAGCGATCATCCTGCCTATACCTCTGGAGCCACCTGTGACAATTGCCACCTTGCCGGCTACGGAAAAGAGTTTATCGATTTCGAAAGTCATTTTGATTCCTTATTCTAGCCACGTGCAAATATATCGCATCTCAACAATGCTGAGATGGAGAGTTTCTATGTGTGTGTCTTCCTGAGAGTTCTTAATTCTAGCAATTTACAAATAGCACTGATCTACAACGCGCCAATAGACAGAGTTCTTATGTGGTTACTTCTCTAGCAATTTACATATAAGGCTGTTCTACAACGCGCCAATAGTTAGAGTTCTTACGTTTTTACTTCTCCAGCCATAATCAACTCACACATTTGCTGCAGGACATGGGTTTTCTTAACCATCATCGCGAAGCGTTTGTCCTTGGTGAGACCCTGATAATAGCGATAGTAGATCTGCTGACCGATCACCGCGAGTCGAAATAGACCGAAGCAAAAGTAGAAGGCAAAATTATCTACAGCAATCCCCGTCTTCTCTTGGAAGCGAGCGACGATCTCCGCTCGAGTAGGCGCACCTTCGATATCACTTGGCATCGTTCTATATTGGCGAAAGAAGTCCGGATCATCGATTTCGACCCAGTAACCAAGAGTGCAGCCTAGATCCATTAGTGGATCACCAACGGTAGCCATCTCCCAATCCAGAACACCAATCACATTCAACGGGTTCTCAATGGAAAAAATCGCATTGTCCATCTTATAGTCGTTATGAATAACGCTGGCCTTGCCACTCTCTGCCGGCATATTGTCATGCAACCACTGCATGGTTGAATCACAGTTAATCGTGTCCGGCGTTACCGCATCGCCCCAGCGCTTGCACCAGCCTTCCACCTGACGCTTAACATAGCCTTCGGGTCGCCCGAAGGTGTCGAGCCCAGCTTCAACTAGGTCGACAGAGTGTAGCTCGCTTAGCACGTCGAAAAAATTGAAGAGCTGCTGACGAATCTGGTCTGGGCTAAGGTTTAGGCTTGTCGGATATTCTCTGCGAATCACCAAACCTTCGATATAGGACATCAGATAAAAATCACAGCCGAGGATTTCATGATCATCGCAGAAATGAATAGGTACTGGTCCGTAGGAATAGACATTCTTCAGAGCCGATAGAATTTTAAACTCTCTCGACATGTCATGAGCTGATTTTACTGTGCTCCCGAAAGGTGGTCTGCGCAGCACCCACTTTTCATTCCCACTACTCAACAAGTAGGTAAGATTGGAGAACCCTCCGGGGAATTGCTTAACCTCTAAGGTTGCCGCCGCACTGCCGAGCACAGGCTCCAAGTATTGACGAAGGCAATCGAGATCTAACTCCTCACCCTCGCGTATGCTGCCGGCTTGATCGACTAGTTCGTTATTCGTCAACGCGAATTCCTTTGCTTTATCGGTAGGTGATCATTTCTTGCAAGCCCGATCTTTCGAGATGGGGCAAGCTATTGAACTGGGTCAAGGATACCTTTCCTTGCCCGTATTTAACACGGCTCACGGAACTATTGCGCACCATCCAGTTTGTCGTAATAACTGCTTGATCGGGAAATTGTAATACTCTTTGCAGCACCATGGCTATGACACCGCCAGAGGTGGAAATTAGGACCCGCGAGCCGCTGTTGTGTCTGGCCATGATTTCATCGATCGCGGTATAAACGCGATGCTGAAAATTTTCCCAGTATTCGAAGTTAGCATCTTCAGAACCTGGTTTTAGCTCACCTTGGATCCATTTTGCACAGGCTGCCTCGAATACTCTCTGAAATAGGCGTTCATCTTTTATAGGCCAAGAGAAAGGCGTATCGAAGCCATCGTCTGCAGCGTGTTCGCGAAGATACACGCGCATCAGGGGGTCGCCGTTGTATTCATTGAAAGCGGGATTTTCGATAGAGGCCGTCGGCGCGCCTTTGACTAAGGACAGTAACTCGTTAGCCGTCTCTTTCTGCCGCAGCAGCGTGCCGCTATAGACATGATCGAACTGCTCGCCAATGTCCTGCCAGTGCCGGCTAAGAATCTTAACTTGCTCGACACCTTTCTCGCTTAGCTTGTCGTAAGAAGCCTTGCCGAATGACGCCTGTCCGTGACGAACTAATATTAATTCGCTCACGGCGTGGACACCCGATTACGGGGGCTATTAGAGAGGGTCATGAAAACTTCTCTTAGAGCGACGCGAATCGCTGGGTGTGGAAATCAGTATTGCCAAACATGATTTCCGCAGCGGTGACCGACTTAAAAAGATGGCCCACATCTAACTCCTCAGTCATGCCGATGCCGCCATGAATCTGAATAGCTTCCTGACCAACTTTCTGTATCGCTTTACCGATACGGCTCTTCGCAGCAGAAACCGACTTGGTTTTCTCTAGCGCGTCTTCGCCACCATCTAACTTCATCGCCGCCATGATCACGATTGAACGCGCCAATTGGCATTCGATAAACATGTCTGCCATGCGATGCTGCAATGCCTGGAAAGTACCGATAGCCGTACCGAATTGTTTGCGCGTCTTACTGTACTCTACAGTCTTGTGTAGCAGCGATTCCATTGCTCCAACTGCTTCGGCGCTCACTGCTAGCGTGGCGCGATCGACGCTATCTTGCAATGCCTGCAGGGCAGAGCCTGACGCTCCCAGCCTTTGTGAAACCGGCACGCTCACATCTTTCAAGCTAATTTCTGCAGACTTCTTCCCGTCCATATTGGCGAAGGATTGAATCGAAACGCCGGCGCTTGCTGCATCGACCATAAACACCGAAATACCTTCGCTATCCGTTGCCGCACCCGACTCGCGCGCCGCAACCAACAAGATCTCGGCGTTCGAGCCATTCAATACTGCGGTCTTGCTGCCATTGAGTACAACAGTGTCGTCCTCTACAGTTGCCGAAGTCTTAATATTTGCGAGATTAAAGCGACCGCCTTGTTCTGCATAGGCACAGGCTAGCTGTAGCTTGCCTTCCATAATCTTAGGGAGTAGCTCAGCTTTCTGCTCCGCGCTGCCCTGCTCGCTTATCACTCCGCCGGAAAGTACGGCAGTTGCAATGAAGGGCTCGACCAACATCGCCTTACCGAATTCTTCCATCATCACTGCGAGGTCTACGGCAGATCCGCCGAAGCCACCATCGTCTTCCTTGAAGGGAACGGTCAGCCAACCTAGCTCGGCGAAGAGATCCCAGTTTTCCTGGCTGAACCCTTTCTCGCTAGCAATAATCTGGCTACGTGTATCGAAGTCATAACTTTTATGAACAAACTTCTGTACGCTTCCTTGCAACATCTGCTGCTCTTCAGTGTTCGAAAAATCCACAATAATTCCTCTTTAAATCATTCTACAATTTCAGCTCAAAATCTTAATCGATTCTCAAAGACCTAATACGGCCTTACTGATAATGTTGCGTTGAATTTCATTCGAGCCACCGAATATCGATAGCTTTCTGTTGTTAAAATAGGTCAGTGCTGCAGCCGCGGTGTTTCCGGGGCCAATTGCCTCACCTTGGAAGCCATCTTCAAACTGCTCAGGCACAAAGGGTAAGCAGTTATAGCCGGCCAGATCGACGAACATTTCATCCATTCCCTGGGCCAGTTCTGTTCCTACAATTTTTAGGATCGAAGATTCAGGGCCAGGAGCCTTGCCTACGCTCAATGCTGCCAGAGTACGTAGCTCTGAATATTCCAAGGCCTGAAGTTCGATTTCAAACTCTGCGAGCTTCGTCCTGAAGGCTGAATTCTCAAGCATCGTGCCACCGAAGCCATCGTCGGTATTGCCGGCCAGTCGCTTCAATGCGGCGAGGCGACGCTTGCCACGAGGAACGCCCGAAATATTCGTGCGTTCATGGGTTAGCAATACTTTGGCATAGGTCCAACCCTTGTTCTCTTCGCCAATCAGATTGCTGGCAGGCACTCGTACGTCATCAAAGAATACCTCATTGACCTCCGCATGACCGTCTAACAACACGATCGGTTTAAGCGTGATGCCCGGCGTCTTCATATTGATCAGCAAGAAACTAATGCCTTCCTGTTTCTTAACGCTGGTGTCAGTGCGCACTAGACAGAAGATCCAGTCTGCATATTGACCATAGGTATTCCAAGTCTTGCTGCCATTCACAACGTATTCGTCGCCATCTCTCACGGCAGACGTCTTCAGTGAAGCTAGATCCGAACCCGAGTTAGGCTCTGAGTATCCCTGGCACCACCAGACATTGCTCTCTAGAATGTCTGGAAGAAACCTCTGCTTTTGTTCATCCGAACCATAAGCCATGATGACAGGTGCCACCATTTTCATCCCAAAGGGGACAGGCTCTGGTGCACCGATCAAGCCCATCTCAGTCGCGAAGATATGCTTCTGAGTTGCGGTCCAACCAGTGCCTCCATGTTCAGCAG
>Ga0307995_1001785_pt1 | contig 13077 bp, 13 predicted proteins | sample EllFjometagen262_FD_203132 | JGI IMG/M metagenome (GOLD analysis project Ga0307995, IMG submission 203132) | Marine microbial communities from Ellis Fjord, Antarctic Ocean - #262 | ecosystem: Environmental > Aquatic > Marine > Unclassified | place: Southern Ocean | collected 2014-11-02
CCATTAAAATTTTACCCAGTGCCTTTTGCGCTTCACCTTTGTCTTTTTCAATAAACGGATTCAAGTATGAAACCGCTTTTTTCATGACCCGAGCAGACTTTACTACTTGCGGTAAAAACATTTTTCCTGCGCCAAATAAATCTCCGACCACATTCATTCCAATCATTAAATGACCTTCAATTACTTCAATTGGTTTCTCAGATTCTTGTCTTGCCGTTTCTACATCTTCAATAATAAAAGCATCAATCCCTTTTACCAAAGCGTGTGTAATTCTGTCTTGAATCGAATTTTCTCGCCATGACAAATCCACCCCTTTTTCTACTTTAGAACCTTTTACCGTTTCAGCGAAATCTAACAGCCGCTCTGTCGCATCTTCTCTTCTGTCTAAAACAACATCTTCTACGCGTTCTAATAAATCTTTCGGAATGTCATCATAAATCTCTAACAAAGCCGGGTTTACAATTCCCATATTCATACCGGCCTGAATGGCATGATACAAAAACACAGAATGCATCGCTTCACGAACACCATCGTTTCCTCTAAAGGAAAACGAAACATTGCTCACACCTCCACTTACCGAAGCATTTGGTAAATTTTGTCTTACCCAACGGGTTGCTTCAATAAAATCGATGGCATTTCTTTTGTGTTCATCCATTCCTGTGGCCACCGGAAAAATATTTAAATCGAAAATAATGTCTTCGGAAGCAAAATGGACAATATGCACTAAAATATCATAGGAACGCTGGGCTATTTCTATTCTTCGCTCATAGGTATCTGCTTGTCCGGTTTCATCAAAGGCCATGATAATTACGGCCGCACCATAACGTTTTATTTGTTTTGCTTCCCAAATAAACTTTTCCTCTCCTTCTTTTAAGGAAATCGAATTTACAACCGACTTCCCTTGAACAACTTGCAAACCCGCTTCAATAATTTCCCATTTAGAACTGTCGATCATCATAGGCACTCTGCAAATATCTGGCTCTGCTGCAATCAAGTTTAAAAAACGAACCATTGCTTCTTTTCCATCAATTAATCCGTCATCAAAGTTAATATCGATAATTTGCGCACCACCATCCACTTGATGTCTCGCAACCTCTAAAGCTTCATCAAACCTTTCTTCTTTAATTAAGCGCAGAAACTTTCTTGAACCTGCAACATTTGTGCGTTCTCCTATGTTGGTAAAATTGCTGTCTTCATTTAGAATCAAAGGTTCTAAACCAGACAATTTCATGTATTTTGTTTGTTTCACTTTCATCTCCATTCTTCTATTTAGAAATTCTTACCTGACCAGCATCAACGACCAATGCTCTCGGTTTATACTTCGCAGCAATGTCTGCAATCACCCGAATATGCTCCGGGTTTGTGCCGCAACAACCCCCTATAATATTTATCAAATCTTTCTTTAAATATTCTTCAATTTGCGCACCCATTTCTTCTGGAGTTTCGTCATATTCTCCAAAAGCATTTGGCAAACCTGCATTTGGATGCGCAGAGATTGCAAAATCTGTTTTACTCGCAATTGCCTCCAAGTGTGGTTGTAATAAATTGGCGCCTAGCGCACAATTAAATCCAATAGATAATAATGGAATGTGGGAAACTGAAATTAAAAAAGCTTCTGCTGTTTGTCCAGATAAAGTTCTTCCAGAGGCATCTGTAATCGTGCCACTTAACATCATTGGAATATTGATACTTCTTTCTTCTTTTACCTCTTCAATGGCAAACAAGGCTGCTTTTGCGTTTAAAGTATCGAACACAGTTTCTACCAACAGAAGATCAACTCCACCATCAATTAAAGCGGCTACTTGTTGTTTGTAAGCAATTCTTAAATCGTTAAAAGTTACGGCTCTATACCCAGGGTCATTTACATCTGGCGACATGCTTGCTGTTCTATTGGTTGGGCCGATTGATCCTGCTACAAAACGAGGTTTGTGCGGTTCTTTTGCCGTAAATTCAGTGGCAACTTCTTTGGCTATTTTTGCAGATTGGTAATTTAATTCATAAACCAAATCCTCCATTTGATAATCTGCCATTGCAATGGTAGTTCCAGAAAAAGTATTGGTTTCTATAATATCTGCACCCGCCGCAAAGTATTTTCCGTGAATGGTTTTAATTGCTTCTGGTTGGGTTAGTGACAACAAGTCGTTGTTGCCCTGAAGTGCCGTTGGATGGTCTTTAAAACGCGCTCCTCTAAAATCTTCTTCCGAAAACTTATAGGATTGCAACATGGTTCCCATTGCGCCATCGAGCACAAGGATTCTACTTTTAATTTGTTCTGTAATTTTTGACATTGGTTGATTTTTAATCAATATATGTCATCAGGAAAGGTGTTTTTTTTCGCTGTTATCTGTCAAGAAATACTTAAATAAAATAAGTCTTTCTTGTAGAATGTAGCACCTTTCTCATAAATGAGAGGTTGCCAAGGCTTCAATGGGTCTAATCCCTCTGCCTTTCGTGATAACGTAATCAATAAGTTAATGAACTGAGTTACAAATAAACGAATTATTTTTTTATTTGCAGAATAATATGTGTACAAAAATCAACAAGGAAGCACGCTTCCTTGCTCTTTTATTCCTTTTCAAAAAGCGCAGAAGACAAGTATCGATCTCCTCGATCGCAAACAATAGCAACAACAACTCCTTTTTCTAATTTTTCTGCTACTTTTATAGCGGCCAAAACAGAACCTCCACTGCTCATTCCTGCAAAAATTCCTTCTTCTGAAGCCAATCTTTGCGTCATTGCTTTTGCTTCTTCTTCATTTACCTCAATAACCTGATCTACTTTTGTCGCATTAAAAATTGCGGGTAAATATTCTTGAGGCCATTTTCTAATCCCTGGAATTTTAGCACCTTCTTTAGGTTGTGCGCCAATGATCTTTATCTCTTTATTTTTTTCTTTTAAGAAATCTGAAACGCCCATTATGGTTCCTGTGGTGCCCATTGCGGCAATAAAATGCGTTACTTCACCTTCGGTATCTCTCCAGATCTCTGGGCCTGTAGTTTTGTAATGAGCTTTAGAATTGTCTGGATTGTCAAACTGATTCAATCTAAAATATCCTTTTTTATATTTTAACTTTAAGGCATGATCTCTGGAACCTTCAATCCCGAATTCTTTTGAGGTTAAAATTACTTTTGCACCATAAGCGCGCATGGTCTTTACTCTCTCTATCGTGGAGTTTTCGGGCATTACCAAAACCATATTTACGCCCAATACTTTTGCCATTAAAGCCAGTGCTATTCCTGTGTTTCCGCTTGTTGCTTCCACTAAAGTATCGCCTTTTTTAATATTTTTCCTTTTAAGGGCCTCAGAAATCATATTGTAAGCAGCTCTATCTTTCACGCTTCCCCCAGGATTATTCCCTTCTAATTTTAGTAATAAAGTAACCCCTTCTTTTTTGAAGATGTGTTGCGCTTCTACCAAAGGTGTATTTCCTACGAAATCTATGATGCTTTTTGTTTTCATATACTTAATTTCTTTGAAAAATTTTATTTTCTGATTGCACAGTAACTACCGAATTTGGGACTGCAGACTCCATAATGCAAACATTTGCTCCAATGACAGAGTGCGCTCCAATCACCACATCACCACCTAAAATAGTCGCATTTGCATAAATAACAACATTGCGTTCTATGGTTGGATGTCTTTTCACAGAGGACATGCTTTTTTTTACTTGAATTCCGCCTAAAGTAACGCCTTGAAAAATAGTTACATTGTCTTTAATAATCGTTGTTTCTCCAATGACAATTCCAGTTGCATGGTCTATAAAAAATGAATCCCCAATTTCTGCTCCGGGATGAATGTCTGTTCCCGTTACCCCATGTGCGAATTCACTCATCATTCTAGGTAAAATAGCAATTTCTTGTTTTAATAATTGGTTACTTAGGCGATATACAGCTATAGCATGAAAACCAGGATATGATAAATACACTTCTGTTAAACTTTTACATGCTGGATCATTTTTTTCAAATGCAATTGCATCTAAATCTAGTTGCTGTCTTATTTCTAAAAAACTATTTTTATAAACCTCCCACAAATATTCACTATTATGAATCGTTAACTTTTTAGAAATACTATGAAAATTTCTTTCTAACTCTTGTTCATGTTGCTCTTTATAAGCAAGATCAAACAAAGAATAAAAGAGTTGTTTTGTAAAAAGTGCCACCGTATCTTTTATAGAAATAGAGTACTCTTTCAAAATCGATTTTTCTAAAATATGCATTATACTTCGGGTGCTAATTCTATTTCTAATCCTTCTAACTCTGGAGTCATTTGAATTTGACACCCCAAACGACTATTATCTTGTACATGAAAAGCTTCTGCTAACATGGCATCTTCATCATCATTGATCGCTACTAATTCATGTTCAGATTTTATGTAACATTGACAAGATGCGCACATTGCCATTCCTCCACAAACTCCAATAGTTCCCTCTTCTGCTAATTCATATGAACGGACTACTTCCATAAGGTTCATAGCCATATCTGTTGGTGCAATAACGGCATGAACAACTCTATTTCTATCGGTTATTTTTATATTGACATCTTGCATTATTCTATCGCTTTTACTACTGCTTTTGGAGCCTCTTTTCTAGTTCCATCAAAACCATTTACACCGCCAACGGTTGTATATTTCATTACATACTTTTTATTAGGAAAGATTCTTTTATACGCACTTTGGCACATTAGAGTTGCCTCATGAAAGCCACAAAGAATCAATTTTAATTTACCTGGATAGGTGTTTACATCTCCAATGGCATACACCCCTGGAATAGTTGTTTGATAATCTAGGGAGTTGTTTACTTTAATTGCATTTTTCTCAATCTCTACTCCCCAATTAGCAATGGGGCCTAATTTTGGTGATAATCCAAATAATGGAATAAAATGATCTACATCTAAAATGAATGCTTCTTCTCCTTTTTTCTCTATCACAACTCCAGTTACTTTATCACTTCCTAAGACTCCCTTTACTTCTGCCGGAGTAATCAAATTAATTTTTCCAAGATTTTTTAATTCTTGTACTTTATCAACACTATCTAAAGCTCCTCTAAACTCATTTCTTCTGTGTACTAATGTAACTTCAGAAGCGATATTTGATAAGAAAATAGACCAATCTAAAGCACTATCTCCCCCACCAGAAATCACAATTTTTTTATTCCTATAAATTTCTGGATCTCTAATAATATATTCAACTCCCTTATCTTCAAATTCTATAAGATTAGATATAAGCGGTTTTCTAGGCTCAAAACTTCCCAATCCTCCAGCAATGGCAACTACAGGTGCATGGTGTTTTGTTCCTTTATTTGTAGTAACAATAAAAGTTCCATCATCTTGTTTTATAATGGTGTCTGCACGTTCTCCTAAAGTGAAACCAGGCTGAAATTGCTTAATCTGTTCCATTAATTTATTGGTTAAATCACCTGCTAAAATTTCTGGATATGCTGGAATATCATAAATTGGTTTTTTAGGATAAATTTCTGAACATTGACCTCCTGGTTGAGGCAATGCGTCAATTAAATGACATTTTAGTTTTAACAATCCTGCTTCAAAAACAGTAAAGAGTCCTGTTGGACCAGCTCCTATAATTAATATATCTGTGTGTATCATTTTTCTATAATTCCTGTGTAGGCAGAAATCTGTTTCTTTTATGTTCTTATTCTATTAAACTTTCCGTTAGCTTATTAAGGGTTGTTACTTTTTTTTCGAAGCCTCCTTTGATCTTTTTTCTGTATTCATTTAAGTTTTCTACCAATTCATTGATATCTTCTGGAATGACTTCTTCAAAAAATTGACGCAATCTTTTTGCTGTTGTTGGCGATTTCCCATTAGTAGAAATCGCAACTTTCACATTTCCTTTTGTCACGATTCCGCCTAAATAAAAATCACATAAATGTGGTGTGTCTGCTACATTTACCAATAAATTTCTCTCTTTACAATCTAAATATACTTGCTTATTTACTTCATGTTTATCTGTAGAAACAATAACCATGTGCCTATTTTCTAGCTGTTTTATTTTATATGTTGTCTCAACGAATTCGATATTGTGTTTAAGACCTAATTCTCTAATTTCTTCTCTAATTTCTGGAGCGACCAATTGTACTTTTGTATCTGGGCTTGACTTTAATAAGAAAGTCAATTTTTCTAAAGCAACATTACCTCCTCCAATAATGAGAACTTCTAGTTGAGTAACTTTTAAAAAGATTGGATATAATTGATTCTGTTTCATAATTACTGACTTTCAACTTGACTTAATACACTTCCATTATCTTGTAATTCTTGATAAAAAGACTTCAGTTTATGGCTTTCTTTTACCACTTCACCAATGATAATAATAGCAGGAGAAGAGAGTTTTTTCAAAGAAACTTCCTCTTTAATAGTATCAATAACCCCTAACCCTAATTTTTCATTAGATAAAGTTCCGTTCTGAATAATAGCTACTGGTGTTTCTCCTTTTCCTGCTGCCTGAAATAACTTAACAATTTGGTTAAGCTTATTCATTCCCATTAAAATGACTACAGTAGCTGAAGATTGAGAAGCAAGGTGAATATCTTTCGTTAATTCTCCTTTAGAATTGGTCCCTGTTAATACCCAAAAACTTCTTGCTATATTTCTTTGAGTAACTGCAATTCCTAATTTTGCAGGAACGGCAATTGAAGATGAAATTCCAGAAATCACTTCTATAGGAATTCCAAAACTATCAACATAATCAATCTCTTCTGAACCTCTTCCAAATACAAAAGGATCACCTCCTTTTAAGCGAACTACATGCCCATAATTGAATGCGTTTTGTACAATTAATTCATTAATTATTTCTTGAGAGTATCTTTTATAACCTTTCCGCTTTCCAACAAAAATATGTTTTGCTTTTGGCGCATAGTTTAACAAATCATCATTTGCTAAAGCGTCATACATTACAACATCTGCTTTAGCTAAGGCTTTTACTCCTTTTACGGTGATTAAGTCTGCATCTCCTGGACCAGCTCCTACCAGTGTTAATCTTGGTTTGTTTTTATGCATGACTTACTTTTTTTGCTCTAAAAACATCTACTTGATTATAAAATTCTTTGCCTTTTTGTAAATAGTCAAGCGCAAAGGTTTCTGAAGGTTCATTCAGATTTATTTGATAAATCATTTCGGAAAATGAAGTTGATAATTTAATTAATCCAGTGGTTACAAAATGTTCATCAAAGTTTTTAATAATTGAACTTTGTGTGTTGTTTTTAATTTGTTCTGAGGTTAATAAGGCCTTTGCTGTATTCACCATAGCTGTATAAGAATGGTAAATACTATCTGACCATTGTTGTTCTTTTAAAGCTTCTTCTGCATTCGTTATTTTTTCTTCACTTTCAAATAACAGCGTTGCAATCAAATCAATAATTACACCTGCACATTCTCCTACTCCAATGGCTTTTACATATTTTTGATTGTGTCCCCAATCCACAAAATCATCTTCTGTTAAATTAGTCGTATCTGAAAGATGCTTCAATAAATCATAGAAATAAGTTTTTCCATTTCGATCGTAATAAGCTAAAAAGTCTTCCGTTTCTTTACTACTTTGTTCAAAGTCATTTAATAATAATCGTAGTGCTTCTGGGCCTCTTTTACTTGGGATTTTTAATACTTTATCTGAAAATCGCCCTTGACCATTTCCTATGACTCCTCCTCCCAATAAAACTTGTAATGCAGGAGCTACTAATGCTCCAGACTTTACAGTCATTCCTTGAAAACCTATATGAGCAATATTGTGTTGCCCACAAGCATTCATACATCCACTAACTTTTATAGTAATGTTCTTATTATTAACATATTGAGGATACTCTTTATGTAAAATTTCTTCTAGTTTCACAGCTATTCCTGTACTACTTGAAATCCCCAAATTACAAGTATCTGTTCCTGGGCAAGCTGTGATATCTAGTGTACTATTGTATCCTGTTTTTGTGAATCCTAAATAGTTCAATTCTACATAAAAAAGAGGTAATAATTCTTCTCTTACATGTCGTATTAAAATGTTTTGTCGCAAGGTAAATCGCAACTCGTTTGCTGCATATTTTTTAATTAAACCGGCTAACAGTCTTGCTTCTTTTGTAAAAAAATCTCCTAATTGCACTTTGATTCCAATAGCAAATAACCCTTCTTGTTTTTGTTTGATAACATTCGTTGATTTCCACAATTCATAGGCAACTTTATCCTCTATGTTTAGATGTGGTATTTTACGTTGTTCAAATACAATAGGTTGTTCAAAACTTGAAGTATCAATGACATATTTTTTATAAGACAACGCTTTCTTTTCTTGATCTACCAACTCTAAAAAAGCATCTAATCCGATCTCTTTTACTAAAAATTTTAGTCTTGCTTTTGCTCTTTTAACACGTTCTCCATATCGATCAAAAACTCTTAAAACTCCTTCAATGGTTGGGATTAATTCATCTGCTTCCAAAAACTCATACATTACATCTGCATGACGTGGTTGTGAGCCCAAACCACCAGCTAATAAAACTTTAAATCCTTTTATTTCTTTACCGTTTTTCTTTTTTATTTTAGCGATAAACCCCAAATCGTGCATATAACTTAATGCGGTATCTTGATCTGTAGCCGAAAAAGAAATTTTGAATTTTCTTCCCATTTCTTGACAAATCGGATTTCTCAAAAAGAATTGAAATGTTGCATGTGCATGAGGCGATACATCAAATGGTTCATTTAAATCAATTCCTGCTGTTTCTGAAGCTGTTACATTTCGCACAGCATTTCCACAAGCCTCTCTGAGAGTAATATCATCTTTTTCTAATTGCGCCCATAATTCTGGAGTTCTATCTAAACTTACATGGTGAATTTGAATGTCTTGCCGTGTTGTGATATGCAAACGTCCTCTAGAATATTCATCAGAAACGTCAGCAATTCTATTCAATTGTTCGCTAGTAACTTTACCATAAGGTAATTTGATGCGAATCATTTGAACACCTAATTGACGCTGCCCATAAACTCCCCTAGCTAAACGAAGACTTCTAAAACGTTCTTCATCTATCTTTCCTTCATGGAACAATTGTATCTTTCTTTCTAATTCTAGAATGTCTTTTTCTACAACTGGATTTTCTATTTCGCTTCTAAAACTCTGCATAATTGTTATTTTATAAATCCAACTGCTACAGTATTGTTAGATTGATTATCTATAAGAATAAAAGATCCATTGTCTTTATGGTTTTCAAAAGAATCGTAGAAAACAGATTTATTTAAGGTTAAATCAATAGATGCGATATCGTTAATATTTAAAACACTTGTATTATTTTCTCTATCTAATAAATCAGTTTTGACCATATAGTTAATACGTTTCACTTTTGCCAATACTTTATGAATACCGTGCTGAAGTGTATATACTTTATCTAATGATAATTGCTCTCTATTTAACCAACATACTGTACTTGTAATATTTCTACTAACTTTGGGAGTTTCATTTGCTTTTACGAGCATGTCTCCTCTACTAATATTTACATCATTATTTAAAGTAATTGTAACTGAGCTTCTGTTTGATGCTTGTTGATATTTTTTGTCATGAAAAAATATCTCCTTTATGGTTGTCTTTGTTAATGATGGATAAACAATTACTTCGTCACCAACCTCAATACTTCCTCCATATATTTTTCCAGCATAACCTCTAAAGTCATGAAAATCTTTTGTTTTTGGTCGGATCACATATTGCACTGAAAATCTGGTTTCCTCTTTATTATACAAAGTATCATGATTTAAGTTTTCTAAATAATCTAACAAAGTAGATCCTTTATACCATGGCATTTTTTTGCTAGAAACAACTACATTATCACCTTTTAAAGCACTCAAAGGAATAAAACTGATAACCTGTTCTTTATATGTTCTATTTATAAGTAGTTCATTAAAATGTTTCTTTATTTCCTCATATCGTTCTTTACGATAGTCTACTAAATCCATTTTATTAATAACAACAATTATTTCTTTGACTCTCAATAAATTATTAATTGTAAAATGTCTTTTAGTCTGTTCTATAACGCCTTTCCTTGCATCAATAAGTATGATGGCAACTTGGGATGTTGAAGCACCCGTAACCATATTTCTTGTATATTCTATATGACCTGGAGTATCTGCTATAATATAACTTTTCTTTTTTGTTGAAAAGTAAATATGAGCTACATCAATGGTAATTCCTTGTTCTCTTTCTGCAATCAATCCATCAGTAGCTAGTGAAAAATCTAAATAGTCGTAACCTCGTACTTTACTAGTATTTTCTATAGACTCTAATTTATCTTTCGGCAATGATTTAGTATCGTATAATATTCTACCTATTAGTGTGCTTTTACCATCATCTACTCCGCCTCCTGTTGATATTTTTAAAACTTCCATTTTATTTTTATTTTTTAAACTGTCTACGACTTCTCTCAGATAACATTTCGATATCGCTCAGACAACTGTTTTAATTTTGTTTTTTTACTTTCTTAAAAGTATCCTTCTTGCTTTCTTTTTTCCATCGCAGCTTCTGATCTTTTATCATCAATTCTGGCTCCTCTTTCAGAAATTAGTGATTCTCTAATTTCTTGCACTACAGTATCTACTGTAGAAGCGCTAGAGAGTACCGCTGCTGTACAGCTCATATCTCCTACGGTTCTAAATCTTACCAAGCGATCTTCTACTAATTCATCTTCTTCTCTATAAACAATATCATCTTCTGCAGACCAGATTAAACCGTCACGTAAAAATGTAGCCCTCTTATGAGCAAAGTAGATGGGTGGAATTTCTATTTTTTCTTTAGATATATACGACCAAACATCTAACTCTGTCCAATTAGAAATTGGAAAAGCGCGAACATTTTGTCCTAATTCAATTTCACCATTTAGCATATCAAACAATTCTGGTCGTTGATTTTTAGCGTCCCATTGCCCAAAATCATCGCGTACCGAAAAAACACGTTCTTTTGCTCTAGCCTTTTCTTCGTCTCTCCTAGCACCACCAATACATGAATCAAATTTAAATTCTTCAATACCATCTAATAAGGTGGTAGTTTGTAGGATATTTCTACTTGCGTATTTACCAAACTCTTCTCGTACTTTTCCTTCATCGATAGATACTTGTACCTTTCTAATGATTAATTTTAAGCCTAACTCTTCAACCAATTGATCTCTAAATTTTATTGTTTCAGGAAAATTGTGCCCGGTATCTATATGCATTAAAGGAAATGGAATCTTTGCTGGATAAAATGCTTTTTGAGCCAATTTCACCAATACAATTGAATCTTTTCCTCCTGAGAATAATAAGACAGGTTTTTCAAATTGTGCAGCGACTTCTCTAATTATATAAATAGCTTCGCTTTCTAATGGATTTATTTCTAATCTGTTTTTCATTTTCTTTTAATTGTGAATTCCACATTCTCTATTTTCTAATACTTTGGTTGGATCAAAGTATGTAAACTCATTTGGTAATTGATGTTCTTGTAAATATTGATCTAACTCTTCATCTGAATAATGATAAAACGGACTGACCTTAATTACACCATCATTTCCTTTTGAGACAACATCAATACTATCTCTAAAAGCAGTTTGTCCTTTTCTTAGGTTGGTAAACCAAATATCTGGCTGATGCTCTTTCATGGCTCTTTTGAAGGGTTCTAACTTCACTTGCTCTGAAAATAATTTATGGTTAGACTCATTGATTTGAGGAATCCCTAACACAACATCCCTATGCGCAGTGGTTTGTTTTGGCACATATAATTGAATGTTTAAATTCAGCTTTTCAATTAACTCTTCTGCATGTTTATACGTATTTGAAGTATTGTATCCTGTATCGCACCAGATTACTTTTATATCTTCTTTAATTTCAGAAACTACATGCAGAATTGCTACTTCATAAGGCCTGAAATTTGTTGTGATTACAGGTTTTTTAGCAATACTTAATGTAAGTTCTACGATTTCTTTTGGTGATTTCCCTTTAAGGATTTCATTTAATGTTTTTATACATGTTTTCATTATTTCCCCCATTTTATTGTGTTCCATACTCTTTCATGAAAAAAATAAAGAGCCATTTTAGTTAATAGTTCTATAGTACCAATAGAAAACGCTGTTTTAATTTCTCCTGTAACAATCCAAGAAATCAGTATGGTATCTATGGTTCCCAATATCCTCCAGCTAACAGATTTCACAATACTTCTTACAGGTTTTTCAGAATATCTATCCTCATTGTACCCTCTTTTTTTATGTAATACTTCTTCTATTATCATTTATTTTATAATTACCCTATAGGGTTACTAGGATTAAAGCGGCAAATATAATAATTCATTATAAATACGAGTCCTTTTTTTATTTTATTTTGTTAAAAATTTCTCAGGATATTAAACCAAGTCTGCAAGAGTATTATTTCGGAGTACTTTTAGGGTATTATCTCTTACTTGAATCATTAGTTTGTGAACAGAACAGGTATCTTCATCTGGACAATCATCACATTTTTCATAATAATTTAAGCTTACACAAGGTAGCATCGCAATTGGGCCTTCTAGTGTTCTGATAATATCTGTCATTTTAATTTCAGAAGCGTTTTTTAATAAGTAATAGCCGCCACCTTTTCCTTTTTTGGCTCCCAAGAATCCTGACTTCCGTAATATTAGTAGTATACTTTCTAAAAACTTATGGGATATGTTTTCACTTTCAGCAATTGTACCTATTTGCACAGGAGATGTACTATCTTGCCTTGCAATATAAGCCAAAGCTTTGATTCCATATTTTGTTCTTTTAGAAAGCATCCTACAAAAATACACTTTTATTTTGCTATAAATTCTCCAATGCTTGTTTGATATCATGAATAATATCTTCGATATTTTCTAAACCAACAGAGACTCTAATCAATCCATCAGTAATTCCTACTTCTAATCTATCTTCTATAGATAGTTTACCATGTGTTGTTGATGCTGGATGCGTAACAATAGTCCTTGTATCTCCTAAATTGGCTGAAAGTGAACACATCTTAATATTATTTAAAAATTGGCGTCCCACTTCAACACCTCCTTTAACTTCAAAAACAACAATATTTCCGCCCATTTTCATTTGTTTCTTTGCAATTTCATAGCTGCGGT
>Ga0307995_1001787_pt1 | contig 13067 bp, 25 predicted proteins | sample EllFjometagen262_FD_203132 | JGI IMG/M metagenome (GOLD analysis project Ga0307995, IMG submission 203132) | Marine microbial communities from Ellis Fjord, Antarctic Ocean - #262 | ecosystem: Environmental > Aquatic > Marine > Unclassified | place: Southern Ocean | collected 2014-11-02
TATTGCTCCACCTGTCTTTTGATCTATAATACCAAGTACACCACTATAATCTTTTGCATTAGCAGTTGATTCTTTTAATGTTTCATTGGCTACCTTTCTATCTTTGTTTACTTTCTTTAAAGCAATCTTTTCATCAACTAACCTTTCTTTAGTCTTTTTGATCCTATCATTTAAATCTTTCCTTGCAGCTAAATCTCTTTTTGATGTTTTATTTAATTGCTTTTCATAACTCCTTACTTCAGCTTCAATATCCTCAATTAAATCTTCCTGTAATTTTAAGGATTTATTTAATTCATCAACATTACCCTGTGCCTGTTTTGTAGAAAGTTTTAATGTATATTCCCTTACTTCTGCCATTTGATTGTATTTTTAATATTCTTTAAAGCTGCCTTAAAAGTTTTAGGTAAAGCATTTTTACCTTGTGCAATTCTTATGTTTTCCGTTTCTCCATCAACTACCTGAAGCAAGTCTATTATATTTTTTATCATTTCTTTACGCTATTGTATTTAATAATTCTAAATCTGTTTTACCTGTGGTTAGATTTGTCTTTAAAGAATTTATTTTATAATTGTTTTGTCCTAATTCTATTATATCATTTAACTTTAGGTTAAGAAATATTTTCATTGGTAGATATGCAGTTACTTTTGTTAATCTTCTGCCTTCATTAAATACATCTTGGATATAGGTTTTGTATTTAGTTTCAAATAAGGTATCAGTAAACTCACTTGTATTAGTATATTCATTTACCATTGGGTTAAAATGTATATTACTTGTACTTACAAGTGGGTCAATAGAAACACTATTTGACGGTATGAAATAAGCAACTAATCTTGAAAGAGCAACGGGATTAGTATCTCTAAAAGCTATTGGAGTTGCTGAAGTTTGCCTTATAGGATAAAATAATAAAGGAGAACCATAATAAGATTCCTGATTATCATCTACAAATAAACCATACTGAATAGTTGTTAGTGAATTATCTTTTATATCAGGTAACTTTTCATACATCATATGCTCAAACGGTAACTCTATTGAATAAGATTCACTTGGTGCATCATATATTTCATTGTTTAATGTATAACTATTAGAACCCCACCCTGAATTGTATATTTGCTGATATTGTTTAGCCAATATAGTTCCTAATCCTTTATATGAAAAGTTTACTTCTTTAAAAGGTAGAGCTGCATTTACTACTGATTTTGTAGTATCTAAATATTGGTCTATATTATAAGAGGTGGATGAAGCAGCGTAATAACTATCTAAAGTTTTAACAATAATTAATCCTGCATCATCTACATAAGCTGTTAAATTAAACATCTGAAACAATCCTGTTAAGAATTGCATTATAGTCATCTTTGGTATCTGCTCAATTATATTAAATTCTAAATCAGGAGTGGTTTGAACGTTATTTAAATTACTTATTTCCTGATAGCCTGTAACTGTGCTACTATCATCACGCTCTTCAATATCTAACCTCCATAAAATACCATCAGTAGCAAAATCCATTATAGTAGTTGTCCCTATACTTATAACATAAGTCCCTGCTTCAGAATCAGGTATACTTGCAAAAGTAGAATAACCTTGCACACCTACAAGATTAGGAAAATTCCATATACTCCCATCGCCTTGTCTTGTTACTCTAATACTATAAGTATCAAATAATTGAACAGGAATTATAGCTAATTTTAATGTCCAGGAAATAGTTTCTTCATTTGGTACAATAGTTAATACTCCATTACTTGAATTAGCTATCCCATTTGCCATCCCTCCTGAAGTACTATGTGTTAATTCAGTTACCTGTGACCAAGTAAACCCGCCAATAGATGGAGTTTCAACACCGCCTTTTTTTCTATGCAACCACAAAAATAAATTATTGAATTGGTCATTGGTAGCATCATTAAAGAAATCATCAGAAAATTGAATGTCAGCACCGTAATTATGTGCTATGGTATATTCAGCTTCTATGGCATCTATTATTGTTTGTACCCTTATAGCATATTTAAACTGATTCCAGTTTATACCATTATCTACATAATCAGGAGCAGGATTGTAATATACATTACCATATGCCGATGTTATTCCTAAAGTAGAATCATACCAAATTCTATCGGTATGGGAAATCATAGGAACTAATATATTATCACTACTACCTGAAGCATAATTCCCTGCTGCATCTTTAATCTCTTGGTGTGTATATATCTGATTATACTGACCTAAATCGTCTAATGAACTTAATTGGTCATCACTTAATATGTCTTTTAAATCTACCGTATTACCAAAAAAAGTTATTCTGTATGTGTGTGCTACGTTATTTTTTAAGTCAACACCATTAAGCTTAATTTTACCACTCTTAAAGGGAATTCCATTTAATTCAATAGAGGCATCTTTTTTTCTTCTTGAATCATAGCTATTATCAATATCAAAGTTATAGAAGTGTTTAAATATTTTGTTGTTTGTTTTAGATGCAGGTACGGAAAAGGTTTGTGTAAACTCTGTAAATATTTTCTTTATATCCTTTACGTTTTGAATTGTTTGTGTAAGGGAAACGGATTCATCTTTAAATAATTCAAGTCTTTCAGTACCAATATATAACTGTAATTTTTGCATCTATCTAATGTTGTTTATATAATCAAATGCTTCTTCAAAATCAATACTATATTCGATTAGCCTATCATTTACAGAAGTTTTAAATTTCATAGATGATGTTTTTACTTTTACAGGTATTCTAACGGTAGAACTTTCAAGTTTTAACCATACATATTCTGATAGTAACAACTCTTCAAAGTAACTATTTAAGCCTTCAGGGTAATAACCTGAACTTAATTTATGTGATTGCTTTGCTTGTGTATTAAATACTTTATTAGGTGCATTCTGAATAGAATAGGTTGCAGGATTGTTAGTATTTGGATATGTTATTGTATTTGATTTATATGATTCATTTTTTCTTGCCATAGATTTATCTTTCTTTAAGAAAAACCATAACACCTGTTGAACTCCATACTTATTAATAAAAGTAATTTCATTACCATTACCATACTTTGTACAGTTTACTCTTGCAACAACACTTTCGGGATAGTTAGGTATTGTAGTGGCGCTTTGAGTAAAAATTTGAGTACCTGCTACTCCTGCTGTCATTGTAGCAACAATTCCTGAATAAGTCAATCCAGTTGGATATAATACTGTAACTCTATTTTCGGTACTTACACTATTATAATTCACTCCTAAAGGCACAAGGCATTCAGTAGATTCTAATTCACCACCTGTTGAGGTTACCCTATTTATTACAGCATTGGTAATGCTTTTGGATATTAGTATTGTATTATCTGGAAGTTCAGGGTTTGCACCGTCTTCATAAGTACCATATGCTTCAAAACCTGTATCTGTAAATACAGCACTTACTCCAACCTGGCTGCCTGTCGCATTTAATCCACTCCAAGCAGAAAGTGTTGTTATAATAGCAACCGTATCAGGTACAAAAAAAGAGTCATAAGTGATTTCTAAATAATCTCTTGCAAGTTCTGATATATCAAAATTAGCAGTTGTATTTTTTGTGGTATTTCTAATTAGAGTATATCTGTTTATACCATCAATATTTATAACACACTTTGCAGAGGCAACTCCACTAACAGGTATTTGTATATATTTAAACTGTGGGCTTCTTAATGCTATATTTGCCATATCTTTATTTTAATCCTAATATCATTCGTGATTCTATATCTGTAATAAATGCTTCAGACATTTCTAATTCATATTTTTTAATTCCATTATCAAAAGGCTTTGAAAAGAAATAATTAGGTTTTAAACCTTGTGCATATATACTTTTTTGTAACCAAAAACCCATACTTCTATATGACCCTTTCTTAAATTGACCTCCAGTACTGCTTCCTTTCTTTACCCTGAACCTTATGTTTTTTCTTTTAGCCCAAGAAATCAACATATCTAAAGGTGGTCTTTTAGACTTATATTTAAACCTGCTCAATGGTGCTTTTTGTTCCCCTACCCTTTTAGTTTTTTCACTATCAACTAAACTTGGGTCTGCACCCTTTACACCTTCATCAACAAATATCCCATAATCTTCCATATCGAACTCAATAAGGATTGCCTGGTCATCTTGTATTATTTCAAACTTTAATGAATTATATAAAGTGCCATCACCTTTACCGCTTTTTGCAAGTTTTGATTTGGCTTGTTGTATAACGTATTTACCATAACTATTCATTACAGCTTCTAAATTATTAAATTCCATTAGCAGATATATATATCATTATAAATTTGAACGTTCATAGTTGCTGACCATCCTGCTAATTGGTTTTCAAACCTATCATAAAAAGGGTCTAAATTAGGACTTCCATCTAATTGATACATATCCCTATGTAAGTCACCCATTCTTAAACGTTGTATAAGCCTGTTTAAGACTGCCAGTTGAGTGTTTAAAATATCCTGTACATTATCATTACCTTTAAATCTATCTAACGTTAAATCCTTTGATTGGTCTACTATGTCACAAGCCAATACAGTTATATTAAAGTCTAAAGTTTGCTCATTCACAACTACGTTATTAACGATGATATGTCCAAGTGGAAATATATCTTGTTTGTTGAGGTTTACATCTGTAATATCACCAGTAGTTACTGTATTGATATTCTTATCTGATAGTAGTTCATCTTCTATTGCTTTTGTTAATTGATAAAAGCCTCTTATTCCCTGATTCATTTAAACTTATTTTTAATTTGTTTTGCCTCTATTTCATTTTTATCTTTCATAAATGATAGCATCATAAAACATTCGTGAAAATTTAATTTAGTGATATTTTCAAATCTTGTAATGTCACCTTGAGCAAGTCCGTAAATTGATTGATACCAACCCCATTTGCTTCCGAATTGAGAAACGCTGTCAAGGCTTCTGTCATCTCCCCTTGCTCCTCCAAAGAGTTCATCATAGTTTCCGATAAGTCCAGTCCTAAATTCCAAAAAAAAAATATTGATGATAATACAGCGTCCATTGGCATATCTAATAAATTAACCTCATCACCAACCTTATATTCTTCTATGCTATATTTGTCTTTTAACTTAACCAGTATTGGTCTATATAAAACATTCATTGCCTTTTCCATATTCTCCCAATCACCTACAAAAGTGTCAAGGTCAATATATTCACCTAAAGATATATCATCAAGTTGAGGTTGGAAGCCATACTCTATACTTCCTAATTTAAACTTTGTTACCAGTTGTGGTTTACCTTCAAACAAATCAGTTAGTATGGTAGATATTTCCTGTGCATCATTAAACTTTAAAAGCATTACATCTTCAAGTTTTAAGTCACAGAATATTTCAATCATTTTAGCATTTAAGAAACGGTCATCTGTTACTGTTTCCTGAATCTTTAAGTATCTTTTATATTGTCTTAAAGTAATTTCTGATAATGATGTGGGTATCTTGATATTAAGTTTCATATCTATATAACGTATTTAATTAGGTTTTTTATAGTAGGTAAAGATATTAAAAAAAGGGCATAAAAAAAAAGGTAAACATTTCTGCTTACCTAATTTCCATCATTAACTTAACTACTAACTTACCTCATACTGCTTTCAAAGCATTTACTGCAACAGTATTGTTTATCTTCCTGCATATCTGCACCACATTCGTAACATTCATATTCTGCCTGTTCGTGTGGATTTAAAAAGTCATCCCAACTCATAACTGTTTTGATTTTTTAAGTGTTTCTTTCCAGTCTTCCATAAAATTCTTTATCTGTTCATTTCTAAAATCAGATTCTTCTTCTTCGTTAAAGTCTGCGTGTTCTTTACATTCTGAACACAACCCTGTTTCGTACCATTCATCTGCGTCACAACAATTTGAATATCCCATTTGTTTGTTTGTTTTAAATTAATTCAGGTTAAAAAAGTTTTCTCTAACTTTAGAAGTTTTATAAAATCTTTGTTATTTATAAAATTATTCTGTACTCCTACCTGTTTTAATTATTAATAATAAACAAATATACAACTTATTTAGTTATAAACAATACATTTAATAACTTTTATTTTTTAAGATACATAATAATTACCCCTGTTTGGATTCTGAAGCTGATAAGAAACAGCATACCTGATTGCATCAATTAAATGATTCCAATTATCCTGTGGTGTCTTTGATTTCTTTTCTAACCAAGAATAGTTGTTTAATTCCTTTATTAAATTGATACTACTTTCATCTACTACTAAATCATAATCCTGTAATAAAGATATACCATAAGTTATACTGCCTTGACCTTTTATAGCTTTGACTACATTACAACCTTTAGCTTTTAACTCTGAAAGTAATCTTGGTTCTGCACTATCACCAACTATTAAATCTGTTCCTGCGTGTTTCATATTAAGCAAAGCTATTTCAGAAGTGGTTAAAGCTTTCAGATAAAAACATTCCTTTAAATAGATTATTTTGTTAGCTGTGTCAATACTTGTTTCAACCAAAGTAGATGGGTCAGCAGCAAATCCATAATCTTGACCATACACAGATACACCCATTCTTTTAAACTGACCTACCTTCCAATTAGAAAAGATAACACCCTCTGCTTTTGCCAACCAACCACCAAGCATTTGATGTTTGTATTTTTCAGGTCTTCTTGTCTTTATGTTTTCTATTTGTGCAAGATAGCTTTCAGATAGGTTTTCTATATTATCTAAATAGGTGGTGTGTATGTAAGTGGTATTATCTTTAGTTGTGTTTGACCCGTCCATCACGCCTTTGTCTTCAAAGAATCTTGAGTATATCCAATGCTCCTTTGTAACAGGATTCAAAATCATTATAACTCTGTTCTGTTGCCTTTGGTTTCTAACTGATAAATCTATCTTATCAAAGATGTCTTCAGATTGTAGTTCTTCAGCTTCATCCATTACCCACGTGGTAACATTAGTTAAAGACTTCAGATTAGCTGTTTGGTCACCACTCGATGTCTTTATACCTTTAAAGATTATCTTGCTGCCTGAACGCTTATTAATGATTTCATCTTTGGTTATTCTAAAATCACCCTGTACGTTTAAGGTTTCTATCTTATCTAAAAATTCAGGTATGATAGAAATGTAAGCAGACGCTAAAGTAAACCTGGTAAACAAGATTGTGTGTCCTGCTTCATAAGTAAGCAACACAAGTAATAAGTTTATAGAATAAGACTTTCCCGAACCCCTGCCTCCAGTAACAATGAAGTACCTTGAATCTGTTTCCTTTATAGGCTCATACTTCTTATCTATGCTTATCACTTAAACTTAATAATGTCTTTAAAGTTAATGTTAAATCCTTCACTTGAAGATATATCAACTGATTCAGTAGGCTTACCATATCTGTAACCAAAATATAAAGTCATTGCTCTTGCATCACCTTTAAATATTTGTTCACCTAAAGTTCTTATAACCTTATCATTGTCAATAAGATTATCAAGCTTTTCAATTAGCTTTAGTTCATCTGCTTTTTTGGGTCTACCTGCACCTTCCCTTGCTCCACCTTTTTGTTTCTTTTCCATTGTTGAAAATTTATTGTTTATTCAATCTATATATATAACGTAATTAATTTGTGTTTTTACCTAACTTTAATTTAAGTATATCTTTAGCTAATTGTATTTTTCTTTTACCTTTAGGTAATCTATCAAATAGCTGCTGCATCTTTTGTATTATCTTTTTCAAAAAGTATTATATTTTAAATTGTATTTGAATATTAGGTATTTTACAACCTTTTTCTAAATTATCTTTAGCCCATAATGGTTGTAAGTTTCTATAATGGCATAATTTAATCACCTCTTCTTCTGTATTGGCGGAGGCTAATGGTATTATGTGGTCTATATGCCAATCGCCTTTATTGTCCCAAGTCATATCTTTAGTAAATTGTCTTTCTATATGTTTGCTCACTACTTCAAAGGAAGCACCTAATATTTTTTCAGTTTTGCTTTTTTTTATGTAACCTTTGTTTTTAAATGCAAAATATGTTCTACCTCTTAAATTCATTTTAAGTTTAAATATATGGTCTGTTAAATATTTTTTTTCATAATATTCATTAGCATAATTTGGGTTGTTTGATTTCCATTCTTTATTGTTTAATAAAATTTTTTCTTTATTTTCTTTGTAATGTTTTACTCTATATTCTTTCATATAGTTTGGATTTCTCGCTTTCCATTTTTTGTTTAGTTCTTTTGATTTTTCTTTATTGTCTTTATAATATTTATTGTTAATTATATTTAATGCATCTTTATTTATTTGGTAATATTTTTTTTGATATTCTTTTCTTTTTACTTTATTTTTTTCATAATTGTCTTTATAATATTTTTTTTTATATTCTTTTCTTTCTTCTGATGTCATAATTTATTTTTTTATTATCAAAAGTCTATTTTAAACGAGATGAATAATAAGTGTAATTCTAACGTGCTGTAATTAAATTCTTCTGTGGGCATTAAATACTTCCATCCTAATAAAAGTTGGTTGTGTGGTAAGTGTAATGCAATTTCAAGTTCCCAATCCATAATTTTGTTTTTAAGTTGTTTTTAAATTATTATTTATAATATTCCCCTTGCGTCTGCTACATTTGGTGAACCAATTATAACTTCAGCTTGTTGATTTCTTGTTTTCCATTTAAAGCTTTTAAGAACTAAATCAGCTCTTTCGTTATAAATTTGTTTTTGTATGCTTGTAATAGTTCTGTATTCTTTTTCATTATTAGTAAGTCCCTCTGTTGAGCCTAATAAGTATTTCATAGATTCAATTTCTGATATTATATTGTTGTATTTTTCTTTTAGCTTGTTGTATTGTTCTATGTCTTTATAAGGAGCATCTATTTGCTGACCTAATACTTCAATCTTATATATATCGTGCAGTCTTCTTAATTCTTTATCAACCATTAACTCATTAAACAATTTACTTTTTGCGTGTAGAACTGTTGCGTGGTCTCTATTCACTATGCCTCCTATTTTCTTTAAACTCCAATGAGTTGTTTCTTTTGCTAATTTAAAATATAATGTTCTAAACTTTACAATCTCTGCATCTCGTAGTTTAGAAGATATATCATACCCTGCACAGTTATCTACATAATCTTTTATCCTTTGTAATTCTATTTCGTGTTTCATTTTTTGTTTTTAGTTTACTTATAAAAAAAAAGGAGTAGAAGGGGATTCGAACCTCCCTAAACCTTTCGGTTGTACTTTATAGCAATCTTTACATATTGAAAATATATATCCTGCTTTAATACCATTACCTACTCCTTTCATATTAGTTTGTTCTTAATTTTAAAAGGTGATAGCATTCAGCATATTTCTGTCTTGCTTTGCCTTTGTATTCTTGTTTAAATAATTCGTATAATTTTCTTGTATATTGATATTGGGTTGTGCAGTCTATAAAGTATTTCTGTGCAAACTTAACACCTTTACCTTTAAAGTAATTTACGTTGTCTGCTGTGTCACCAACTATGCATTGTTCATAGAAATTATACATTGCTTGGTCTTCATCTATGTCAAGTATTTCTTTTTTTGTATAGTAATAATTATAAATCAATGCAGGGAATTGCTTATAATCTTTATCTATTGAACAAATTAAAACATTATCACGCCCTATTGCATTACTGATGTCAAACCAATAACGAGCAACTATATCATCAGTTTCTATACCATAACCCCAAATAGAATCATATTGTTCTTTTACAAATTCGTGCATCTCATTAAGTAATGGTGGAATTTCAGATACCTTTCTATTGGCTTTATATTTTTTAGTAATTAATTTTCTAAAATTTCCTTTGCTACCTGAAAATATAAGAACTTTGTCTATTTGATATATTTCCTCTATATCATTTATTATTTTCATAAGTTGCTCATCAAACTTATTTCTTGAATCTGCTATATCTGTATAATATTTTTCATCATCTATGTTTATTCTCTTTCGAAAACAACTTGCAAACACTAAACTATCTGCATCAAAAAGAACAGTCATAACGTTTCTAATTTTAAGTTATAAGCATCCAATGCTTCCTCTTTTGTTTTAAACTGTCCTATATATATTTGTTTTCCGTTTATAAATATATCTGAACGCCATTTGTTATCTCTCTTCACAAAAGATACTCCTAAATTTTTCTTTCCTTTATTTATGTTATTTCTATTTGTAAGTAAATCTAAATTAATTAATCTATTATCAAAAGTATCATTATTTATATGGTCAACTACAATTTTATTTCCACCTGTATTATGATTTAAAAAAGCTATTGCAACAAGGGTATGAATATGAAACCTATTCCATTTATTATTTTCATATAATACTACTGCCAAATAGTTTCTTTTTCTTCCTGACTTACTACCTTTTAATAATTTTTCTTTTCCTGTTCTTTTATAATTTAAACTCTTTACGTTACCTAAATTACTTACTTGGTAGTTAGGGTAATCTGGTATATCTTTATATATTTCTTTCATTTGTTTGTTTTAAAAAGGGATGCTCCTTTGTGATAACCAATGACGAATTAATTAAATTACGGTTACACCCCTTGTTTTACTGTTAATTTTAAATAGTTTCTTTGTACTGATGATTTTATTTGATAAGTAATAGTAACATCAGTTATGTTTTCATCTGCTTCTGTGTGGGTTTCTATTTGCCTTTTAAGACCATCCCATATAGCTTGGCTTACTTTCAAAATATAGCTTTTATTATATTAAATATAAGTAATCCAAAACCTATATACCAAGTCCATTGACATATTATTGCTAAACCCATTAGGAGAGCTTCTATTGCCTCTGCAGTTTTATACCATCCTTTTACCCTTAAATGATTCATTCGTGTGTTAGATGGTATGAAAAAGCTTATTACTATTATTGCTATTATAATTTTTGTATATATTTCCATTACGTTACTTTTATGTTACTTTATGTTACTTTTAAATTACCATTAGTATAATGTTCTACTTCAATACCAGTTTTTAATTTAATAACCTTGTAAGGTTTTAGATTGTAACTAATTAACTTTCTTTCGTAATACTTTCTTAATTGATTCATATCTGTTTGTTTTTAATTATTTAACAAATATAAAACAATTAAACTTATAAACAATACATTTAATAACTTTATTTTAAAATAGTTTACTTAAAGAAGTTTTTATAAATAAGTTTTCCTAAAGAAAACCTTGTTCAGTTCTTATAATCTGTGACTTATCATTTAGGTTGATTATAGCAGCCTGGTTTTCGTTAAGCAAGTAAACTTCTTTTAATAATCTTTTATTTGTCCATAGTGTAGTATCAGGACAATATTTCTTTACAGCTTCAGGTAGTTCTAAAGTATTTAAATGATAGATATAATTTCCTTCAGGGTCATTAACAAAGTAAAGCTTTACACCCTCATAAGCCATTAGAGCATCGTACTTGTCTTTTTCTAACATTTTAGTCTTATAGTACTTCTTTCTGAATTTCATTTCTACAATGCAATCAAAACCTTTAGGTGTTTTACCTTTGGCATCATATCTTTCTGAACCCTCACCTGTCCATTCAAGTTCCCAACCATCTAAATTAAGCAGCATCACAACTGCTTTTTCTAACTCGTGAACTTTATTTATTTTCATTGTCCCAAATAATATTCATATCTGTTATCCATTTGTTTATTACTTTTGGGTTGCAGGTGCAGGGCTTATAAAATTTATGTGTGTAATATTTTGAGTGTAGGAGGCATAGTAAGTCAAATTCAGCAGAGGATAACTCGTGCTTTTTACCCATTCTAAATATTTCCCAGTCTTTTCTGTCAAGTTCTTCAAATTTTTTAAGTTTTACCATCTATTAATTTTTAATTCATTTAGTTTGTTTCTTCTTTTACCACAGTTACATTTTGTTCCTTTGTACTTATGATAAGAATCTACCAAGTATTTTATACCTGTGTACTTTGTTGCGAAGTAAATAATGTTTCCTAATTTCATTTTGATAAAACTTCAATCATTGTAAATATCAATACAATAAATACTATTGCTACTATGTTAATCTTTAATAGTTTTTTCATAATTTATTTATTTCTCGTTTAACATCTTGCCAATAATCATTTACGCTTACCTTTGTGCCTGTAAATACTTTATAATGGCTATCTATTATCTCATCTACGCATATTAAAGCATATCGTTTACCAATCTTAATAATGCTCTCTATCTCTTCTAATGTATTCGATTCGTTATAGTCAGAGAATTTATCTACTAACTCTTCTGCTTTATATTCTGCGTTCATAATTAAGTTTTCTTTACAAAGGTAATTTATATGATAAGATAATTGATTTTTCTTTACATTACCCTTGTTAGTTATACGAGGGTAAATTATTAAAAGTTATATTTATAATTATGTCTTTCAACTTCTATCTTTTGATTTGCAAAGGCACTCATTCCGTTTATATGACTATCAGTTGGTACATAGTAATTCCATTTTTTAAATGATGCTATATAGTAAAAGAAAAACGCTGCTCTCTTGCCTGTATTCTTTTCATATATTACCGTTGCAGTATGGTCACTCGTTGGAATTATCTCCTGAACTTCAAAGGTTTCATTATTAAAGTTATTGGCTCTATCCTTTTTAGAATACCTTTCACAAATTATATCTGTAAAATCCTTTAATTCTTTTGCTACTTGTTTATTCATTTTATTTTAAAACAATTCATTTATTGGTAATAAAATTCCTTTGCTTGTATTGTTGTCACCACCTTTTTTATCTCTTTTGGTTCCTATAAACTTTCTGCATTTAGCTTTTAAGTCTTTTGTTTCTATTAGGTGGAATGTTTTACCAAAAGCAAAGCAATAATATTCTGCTTCAGATATACTAATCCCACTTTTCTTTCCTCGTGATTCATATTCAACATATACATTACCAGTTTCTAAAGCCTGTAAGTCATATTTAACTTCTACTTTTTTTGAGGCAAATATATCACCAAGTTCTTTTTCTTTTACCTGACCAACTTTTAAGTCAAATTTAAAATCATTATTGTAATCCATTAGTATTTAGGTCTTAATATTTTCACTACCATAATATACCAACTTCCAGTATATCCTCCCATTGTTGTACTCACTATTTCTACATCCCAAGTATCTTCCAATA
>Ga0307995_1001789_pt1 | contig 13065 bp, 4 predicted proteins | sample EllFjometagen262_FD_203132 | JGI IMG/M metagenome (GOLD analysis project Ga0307995, IMG submission 203132) | Marine microbial communities from Ellis Fjord, Antarctic Ocean - #262 | ecosystem: Environmental > Aquatic > Marine > Unclassified | place: Southern Ocean | collected 2014-11-02
GGTTTACACCAACAATTATACTTTGCCCATCACAGATAGTATCGTAATTACTAATATAAATACTAGAATTTATTGTCAAGTTTGTATTTACAATACTGTCACACCCGTAAGTAGTTTGTAAGGTATCAGTATAACTTCCTGAAGTTGTATATGTAGAATTTCCAACTATATAAAAAGCACTATCACAAATACTGACATTCTGATTTGTTTCGATATTTAAGGTGTTACAAGGAGGATACAAAAAAGCATCTTGCACTGTCATTACTCCATTAGTAAGAAATACTGTTATAGTATCAGGTGTATAGTTAAAGGCGGAAAAAACCAATTGATAAAACCCTAAATCTACTATTGCTGATTGATAATAACCTAATAAACTTGAGGTTTCACTAGTAGTGGTTGTGAGTATTTCTATGTTAGCATTAGCAATAGGAGAACCTGTCAATCCATCATATATATTCCCTTGCAAATAGCAAGCCTGCTGAAAATCCCTTCCATAAATATTCAAAACGCCTTTACCATTATAACTATTTCTGTCAGAAGAAATAATATTCCCAGAAGAAAGAAAAGGATAAGTTCCCCAACAACCATCAAATCCATTTCCACTTCCTGCGTAAGAGTCATAATAAGCCACTTGAATCATATTGTGGGGATGGGTAATGTCATGCACAGTAGTTCCGTCTCTGTAGTAAGAAGTTATCAAAAAATTTCCATCTACATGTGTATTATGAGGAATAGAATTAGAACCAGTATTTGATTGAATCCTATCTACTTCTTGAATATTATTTACATCTGAAATATCATAAGCTGCTAGATAAGCATCTGATTGTTCATCAGTAGTAAACAAATAATTACCATCATCAGATACCCAAGCATTGTGGGTGAAATTATTTGGTGTAGCATGTTGCCCTATAGTTTGAGCATTGCTTTTATCACTCACATCTACAATATATAATTCCCCTTGATAAATACATCCTGCATACATAGTATCTCCTCTAACCATTCCGTCATGAATGTATTCATCTGCCCATTCTCCTAAATAAACAGGATCTATTGCATTAGCAGCTACATCTAAAAAAACAGCCCCTCTATTAGCTACCCAAGTACCATTATTTCTTAGTCCAAAAATATATGCAATTCCACTCTCATCTATGTAGATATTATGAGCAGATGTAAAGTTAATAATTGCCCCAGTTGTTGGGTTAGTAAATTGAGAAACATGCCAAAAAGTAGCGCCAGTCATATCTGTCAAATCAACAATGAGCAGGCCTGCATTAGCTTCTGTTGTTATATAAGCATAATTACCCCAAGTCTTAATGTCTCTCCATATAGAATTTAAATCCGATATGAAAAACTCTTCTACTGGACTTGCTGGATTAGTAACATCAACACAGGAAAATCCATTTTCCAATCCTACCAATGCATATTCATTTCCATTCCCATCCTCCCAACCCCAAATATCATTACATTTAGTATTATGATTATTTTCATAATCAAACGATCCTAGTAAATTCATATTCATACTGCTTTGTGCTGAAGATATAATAGGAAGTAATAATAACGTAAAAATTAACTTATTCATTTAATGTATTTAGGTGATAGTTTATAAATTACTACAATATGTAATAATCCAATTAATTGTACAAATAAAATATAAAATGGCCAATCTCCTATTATTAACGGGTTATTTACTGATGGCTTAGATAATAAAAACATATAATTTGTATCAAGTATTAAATTAAGTGAAAAAACTATTACAACTAGAATTTGTGCTCTTAAAAAAGTTTTCCACCAACTTAATATTCTTAGTTTATAGTTCATTACAAACATTAAATACAAGGGCACTAATATTAAACTACCATGCATAAAATAATATTCAAATATATGCCAATTACTCGAACCCCAAATAAGTTCAGGGGTAAGTAGAGCATTTAAAGCTGAAGGCAGAGCTAATAGTAAAATCCATTCGTACATCCATTGTTTTTTATTTAGTAAAACTAAAATGCAAATAAAGTAAGAAATATTGCACAAATGAAGTGGGAGAAAATCTTGAACTGTCCAATCACCAATAATTATGGTATATATATTAGTAGTCGCATAAACTAGTATAGCAAAATAGGCAAAATACTTATTCGTTTTTTCAATAGATTTATTTTTCAATAAAAGAATTATTAAACTGATTACAGCTAAGCAACTTACTATTCCCTTCCACCATAGTGGAGATAAAGGCTCAATTATTTCGTGCAATGGCATGATTTATTTTAAAATTAATTTTTATTATCTTAACTACTTTAACGTAGTAGTCCATATTTTATTTATTCTTATTTAATTAGAAAATAAACTAGCATAATTATTTTCATTTCGACTGTTCCATCATCATATATGTTTTGGTGATAGTTTATAAATTACTATAATATGGAGCAATACAAATAATTCTAAGAAAAAGATGTAAAAAGGCCAATCTCCAATCAATAAAGGATTGTCAACTAATGGCTTAGCAGATAAGTACATGTAATTTGCATCAAAAATAAAATTAAATGAAAATACAATTACTACAGCAATCTGAATTCTTAAAAAAGTTTTCCACCAACTTCCTACCCTAGGACGCATACCTAATACTAGGGTTAAGTATAGTGGAACTAACATTAAACCACCATGCACAAAATAGTAATCGAACAGATACCAATTACTAATACCCATAGTAAGCTCTGGAGTAAGTATTGAATGTAAACCTGAAGACATTGCAAGCAAAAGTACCCACTCATACATCCATTGTTTCTTAGTTAGTAAAACTATTATACAAATAAAGAACGATATTCTACACAAATGAAGAGGTATAAAATCTTGTATATTCCACTCCTTTGCAACGATTGCTACAATATGAGTAGTCACATATACTAGTATAAAAGAATATGCAAGAAGCTTAGTAAACCATAATTTCCATTCTGATGATGCTCTATTAAAAGACAGAAGAACTAAACTGATTACAATAAAGCAACTTACTATCCCTTTCCACCATAGTGGAGATAAAGGCTCAATTATTTCATGCATAGGTATTATTTATCTTAAAATTAATTTCTTATTTATTGTTGACACTGATGTTTCTATTCTTATCAAGTATACTGCCTTAGCGAAATTATCAAGATTTATATTCTTTTGATAAAATCCTGAAAATTGGGTTAATTTCTCTTCAAAAATAACCTCACTTAATACATTTAATATACTAATTGTAAAATCACCATTCTCAATACTTTCAAAACTAATTGTAACTAAACCTTCTGTTGGATTTGGAAAAATATTTAGGCCAGAAATAATTTTATTTTCATGAATAGCATTAACGTCATCTATTACAAAATAAGCCGTATCACCTGTACAATTATATGCATCAGTAACTAATAGCCAAAATATTCCAGAAGTTACTGGGCTAATGGATGAAGTTGTTTCTCCAGTACTCCATAAATAAGAGTAAGGAACCATTCCACTTGTAACATTTGAATACAGGTTATTATTTTGGGTGTAAATTTGAGCTGCTACATCCGAAAAGGAAAGGTACGTTGTGATAATACTATCACAAGTATTTAACAAAGGTATAGTGTCAATATAAATTCCTGCTAAGCTATAGGTACTATTCCCAACTTGATAGCTTTCATTTTCACATAATACAATTTGCTGAGTATTATAAAAATAAGGAGTTACGGATAAATAAGTGCTTATTATACTATCACAATTATTTGCAGAAAGTAATGTATCAGAATACAAACCTGGATACAGATAATTATTATTTCCTATTTGATAAGTTTCTCCTTGACAAATGACAGCTTGATTAACATAAATATCTCCACTTGAGACCTCAAGATTAAGAACAATAATACTATCACACCCTTGAGAAGTAGTAAGGTAATTATTATAAACCCCTGTTTGAGAGTAAATAGTATTATTAATCAATATATTATCTCCACTGCAAATTGAATAGTTCAGTGTATCTTGATAGCTATTTAATACCAATAAATTAGTAGTTATTATGCTATCACAATTTCCGAAATTAATGCTATCAATATAAATGCCAGAAGTATTATATATATTATTTCCAACCTGAAAAACAGTCCCTTCACAAATATTTATTTGTTGGTTTAAAGAAACGCTTTGGCTTACTACAAGTTGTGTATTAATAATACTGTCACAACCATAATTGGTTGTTAAAGAATCTGTATAGTTACCTGTTACAGCATAGTAATTCCCCCCTACTAATACACTATCACCATAACAAATTGAAATTGATTGATTACTAGTAAAACTACTATTTATTACAGCATCAACAATAGCAATTCCTGAAACACAAGCTTCAGTTTGCACTTCCCAGTCATAAAAGAAATAATAATATCCTGCTGAAGCATCAGTACCAGTTATTGACACAATATCACTTATACTGTAAGGAAATACTGCTCCAGAACTTGTTCTGAATAAATCAGCATTAGCTGCATTAACACCCAATTGCAAGTTATTTTCTATCGGCAAAACAAAATTTAAATTTACTCTAAATCCGTTAGGAGAAAAAGGAATATAGACTGTTGTATCACTGAGTACAGCATTGCTACTATTCCTGAGCTCTATTGTTCTGTATCCATCAGAACCTGCATATACAAGTACCGATTTTAAAGTTGATGATTTATAATTATCAAATATTAAATATCTATCTCCTTGAAAATAACTACCTGCACCAAAATTATTATCAACAGGTCCTCCACTAATTATAGGGAAATCATAAATTGACTGTGCATAATAAGTGGTTGATGTACTTAATACAGGTGTGACAAAGGAAGTTCCTGTAGCCAATAAATTAGTTGCCGCCCCATCAGAATACCAATTAACTGTTCCATTAGTTACTAAGGCATTCAGAGTAAGCGAACTACTATCGCAAGCAACTGCCCCTGTAGTTTGTAAGTTCAAATCAATAATATTAAGGTGACTTGTCAATATCAAGGAATCATTTCCATATTGATTGCTAGTAGTTAGTTTAATAGTGTATAAACCACTATTCGAGTAAGCATGTGTTGGGTTTTGTAGAATTGAAGTATTTCCATCTCCAAAATCCCATAACCATGTACTTGGTCCGTTTGATGATAGATCAGTAAAATTAATAGTTGTATTACAACTTATAGTATCACTCAAAACAAAATTAGTTACTGGAGCTGTAGTTGGAAATACACAAGTCCAATTTGCCTCAAAACCTGTGCCATTCACTCCTGCATCAGCATGTAGATATACCGTTAAAGCTCCCCCGCTTGAAATAATAGTTCCTGGGCTGCCAGTTAAAGTATTGCAATACTGACCTAATGAAATTGCTGAAGTATCAGGGCCATCAAAAATTTCAATATAGTCCCAATTACAATTAGTTGATGATGAAGGCGCTTCAATATCAAAACTTGTAAAATTCAAAGTAATTTGACTACTCCCTTGAGGAGCGATCGTTATCCAACTATTATTGTTATCATAATAGTTTCCACTTGGCCCTCCTACATCATATAAAAGACCATTACAGGCCGTTTGTATTACACCAGCACCTGAAGGTGGTAAAGTAATAATGCAAGGATTATTTGGATCAATACTTATGATTGATTGCTGTACAATACTATCAGAACCTAAAGGTCCACTAGCAACTAACGTAACGGTAAAAGTACCAAAGCTAGTATAAGTATGAATTGGATTAGTTGCTGTGCTTGCATTACCATCACCAAAATCCCATGAGTAAGCATTAGAATAATAAGAGTTATTGAAAAAACTTACATCAGATGGAATATTACAAAATATTGAATCATTGTAAGAGAAATCAGCAATTGGTGGGGAGGTAATTTGTAAATCAATATCCCACAACCCCCTACCAAAAGTAGCCGCAATTAATTTATTGGATTGATACTGAATTTCTAATTCACTAACAATAACATTTGGCAAACTATTATTGTTAAACATGTTCCAATCCGTTAAAGTTGAATCAGTAATAAACACTCCCAAATCAGTACCAATATAAAGGTTTTCATTATTACTACTTTCATCCAAAACAATACAATTAACAGGTATATTTGGTAAAGTTCCTGAGATATTTACCCACGAATTCCCTCCGTCAGTTGTTTTATATACTTTTTCTGAGGCAGTATATCCTGATAAAGTAACCCAAACCTTATTAGCATCATTAGGATGAACAATAATATAGCTAATTGTTTTATACGGTAAATTGTTATTTATATTCACCCAAGATCCTCCTCCATTTGTAGTAGTAAATATATTTGCACCATCTGAAAAATAAATAACATTACTATTAGATTTTGACATTCCTATTTCATCAATCTTACCTCCATTAGTTTCATTATTCGTAATGATGTTCCAGCTATTACCCCCATCAGTAGTTTTATGTAATTCATCATAACCTATATACATTATTTGAGGATTATTTCTATCCAATTCATAAGGAGTTTCCCAAGCTCCATTATTTGAGGGTCCTATGCTCGAAAAACTATTCCCTCCATTCGTTGATTTTCGAATATCACCATAATACAAGGCGCCATACATAATATTAGCATCCGTATAATCAATAATACATTCCATACCATCACCTCCGATTACGGCATCCCAATTAGTTGCCGTTTTTAAAAATGTTCCATTATCCTGAGCTCCAGTAATTACTTTATCCTGTACAGTTTGTGAAACCCCTAAACTATAAAACTGTGTAATTTGTAATCCATCAGAAATATCAGTCCAAATATTACCATTATCGGAAGAGTAATAAAGTCCTCCATCATTACCAGAATACACATAATTATTTAAGGGATTGTACTTTAACATGTGTTCATCAGCATGCATATAAGTTGCTCCTCCTCCTCCGTACCAATGTGTATTTATATTCCAACTTTGCCCTCCATTAGTCGATTTCCAACAATTTACTCCCCCAACAAATAAAGTATTTTCATCCTGAGAAGAAACTTCAAAAGCTAAATCATACCAAGCTTGTCCGCCAGAATCGGATCCTGTAGTTGACCAGCCCAACAAATTAGGACTATTTGCCTGTTGTGTCCATGTTTGCCCTTCATCAGTTGATTTGTAAACTCCATAAAATCCGTTATTATTCCCTCCAAATAAAGCATAAACTACTGAAGGATTGTCAGCTGTAACGCCAACACAAGCTCTTACCACATCTGATTGAGAAGGTAATCCTATTCCTGCTTGATTCCAAGAAATTCCATTGTCAGATGATTTATAAATGGAAGTAGAACCCTTAGAACCTCCATAAATTACATCTGAGTTAGTAGGATGAAACTCCATACTTGTTATACTAATTGAAAAAGTATTTACAAAAGTATTCCCCCCATCTACTGAACGATAAATTCCATTGCTTGTAGCTACTATCAATACATTAGGATTATTTGGATCAATCAATATCCTATTTCCTTTATAATATTGAGTTACATTAAATGATAACCCTGTCATTTGCCAAGAAGTTCCTCCGTCATAGGATTTTAATAAGCCGTAAGCATAAGTATCTCCACCATCTCGATCACCAGTAATAATATAGATTGTATCAGGATTTGTTGGGTGTATAGCAATATCAGAAACACCAAGATTAGCTAAAAAGTCAGTTGATGTCTGCCAAGTTTGCCCTCCGTTTACTGATTTCCAAAATCCTCCAGCAGGAGCTCCTACATATATAGTATTTGCATCTGTTGGGTGAAAAGCAATTGTATTTACTCGACCAATACCTCTTTTTGAACCATTCGACTGTAAAGGTACATTGCTAGGACCTACCTGTGTCCAAACATTTGGAGGTAACATATTAAACTGATTATTTGAAGCATGCAAACTATTATATTCTTCCCATAATAATTCAGGATGCTGCACCCCATCAGGGAAAACTCTTTGTTCCATAAAGTTTTCCCATCTTTTAAATTGCTTCCAACCTTTTCCTTTTTCTATTGTTTTATTTTCCCAATAGTCATTAAATTCTTTCTGAACTTCATAGAAATTTTCATTTGGATCTTGCATTTTATCTATCCAGTTTTGTGCAAATAAAAACTGAGGAACTAAAAGAAAGATTAAGAATTTTTTCATTTGTATAATTTTCACAAATTTAAGAATAAATCATTTTCTAAAATTATCAAAGTGTATTTTTCTTATATTATTATTAGCTCAATAGATATATTAAACATTAATTACTCCATAATTATTTTCTTCTCGACACTACCATCATTATAAATATAAAGCAAAGTAGTTTTATGAATTACTGTATTAGGATTCACTTCCCTTCCTAATAAGTCCGTTATTCTTGACAGAGTACGTTCAGTTAATTCAGGATTCACCAACCTTGCGGTTATAGGCTGAGTCCAAGTAACAAGTGGAGTCCAAGCTAAAGAATTGTATGCTCCACCATTAGGATTACACCATGTTCTAGCTAATGCTCTATATGACTCACCAGCAACTAAACCATTCTTATCCTTAGTGAATGTACCATAATTTACTCCAAATCCACCTACTTGGAACCAGTCTGAAGCAACAGGACTAGATATAGAATCAACTCTCATTCTAATTCTTGCAAACTCGTAAGAACCATTTGAAGCATCCCAATCAAAAGTAGCTTTAGTTGCAGTAGCACCATAAGCAGTGAAGTTAGCAATATTTGGACACTCATCTAATGTTGTAAAGTTTGGACCAACTGCCCATCCAGTAGCACCAGTAGAACAGTACCATAATTTAACTTCCCACTCATAAGTAGTGCCTAAAGTTAAGCCATAGATGTTCTTATCAGTCTTCTGTGTACTAGTACAGATGCCTGTTGTAGGATCATATCCAACTGGAGAAGCAATATTCTTCTGACTCCAACTAGTTGTTCCTACTTCACGATATCTAATACGAATCTGATCAACTCTACAAATCTGAGCACCTGAAGCATCATAAGTGTTCATATTATCAAATTTTGCAACTACTCTGTCGTCAATAATATCAGAAACAAATAAACCAGTAACTAGATCATCTGAACAACCAACACATGATGTAAATTCACAAGAACCATCATCTGAAGTAGCGGTAGCATCATAATTACATGCAGCAACATCTGTACAACCTGAAACTGAAGTATAAGTACATGAACCATCATCTACAGTAGCGGTAGCATCATAGTTATTTGCTGTAGCATCCATACAACCAAAGTAAAGACAAGAACCATCATCAGTATTTACAGTAGCGTTATAGTTATCTGCAGTAGAATCAGTACAACCATACGTAAATGGAATACATGAACCGTCATCTACAGTAGCTGTAGAGTCATAGTTTATTGCAGTTGAATCAGTACAGCCATTTATTACATTTATGCTAAAACTAACTGTATCAGCAATATAAGGTGAAATTGGTTGATGTGAATTGTCAAATAGACCCATAATCACTTCATATTCTCCATTTGCTAAATTAGGAAGTAAAATACTAGTGATATCAAAATGTGGAGTTAGTATTCCGTTTACATAATAGTGAATATGACCATCACCTCCAGAAGAAGGAAGACCAACAGTAAAATTATTAACTGTAAAATCTAAAATTATATTATTAGAAGTTGTAAAATTATCATTAGCTAAAGGATTAGTAATTGATATCCCAATATATTGACATGAACCATCATCAATTGTTGCTAATGGATCATAGTTTGATGCTGTAGCATCTGTACAACCATATACATCAATATAAGTACATGATCCATCATCCCATACTGCAGCTGGATTGTAATTAGTTGCTGTCGAATCTGTACAATCAGAATAGAAACAACTACCATCATCTGTATTTGCAGATTGCCAATAATTTTCTGCAGCAGAGTCAGTACAACCATAAAATGCACAAATAGAATTCCCAACAGAAAAATTAACAGAATAAAATCCTGAGTATTGCACTGGATTTGATAAATCTATATACGAGTAACAATCACCTTGTACTGCAACTGTATCTCCATTAATACTAGTTATATTCCACAAAGAAGCTTCACAGCCACCATAAGGGCTATAACCATTAATTTCTACAGAAAAGCAACCATCTGCCAAACATAAGGTATCAATATCTGATGATAAACTATCACATGTACCTGAGGTAATAATATTACCTGATGTATCAACAATAGTATATGTTGTTGACCACCATCCATAAGAAGCCAATCGTGACATATTCATATAAAATATATTATCACTACAAGCATAATAACAACTTCCATCATCAGCAGTTGCTGAAGCATTATAATTTGTAGCAGTACTATCTGTACAACCACTTATAACAATAATTGAGCAAGGATTAGTATGCACACCTAAATCAGTCCAATCTTCATTTGCTAATACAAGCCATTCCGAGCTAATTGAATCAACTCCTGAAGAAGTTGTCCAATCTGTATTTCCTAATTCTATTGAACATTTACGCACCAAAACATGATCCTTTGTTGCTTCAGTTATTCCAGCAACATCCCATCCAGATCCTGGATCTCCAAGAAAATCTCCAAGAAAATCAAGGATAATATATTCGTTACCCGGTAAAACAGGACTTGATGGTTTTCCACCATATACTAAAGCAAAACCATCATCTCCATTACTTAAAGCAGAATATGTCATATCTGACTGAGATAGAATACTAGAATCAGATGATGGATGAGCTACAATATAAACATCATTTGCTGAAATGATAGCAGCAGAATCAAAATTAACCCAATATTCATAAACACCAGTATTAGTTGGTGCATTTGATACTCTTGTAAGAGCATAAGAAGATAAATCAACAGGGCTAGATGTAGAATTATAAATCTCAAGATATTTGTTATTTGAATTTCCTTCACCATATTCTGAGAAAAATAAATCTATTTTATCGGATAGATAAATACAGCTATTATCATCCATATTTGCAGTGGAATCAAAATTCATTGCACTAGCACTCATACATCCAAAATTAGGAGTAATACAACTTCCATCATCATAACAAACAGTAGCATCATAATTAAAAGATAATGAATCCGTACAACCACTTAAAAAGCAACAACTTCCATCATCTGTATTAGCATTAGCAGTATAGTTAGCTGCAGATGCATCAGTACAGCCATACGAAAATGGAATACATGAATTATCATCAAAACAAACAGTAGCATCATAATTAAAAGCTAATGAATCCGTGCATCCTGAAACGAAACAGCACGAACCATCATCTGTAGTAGCATTAGCTGAATAGTTTACTGCAGATGTATCAGTACAACCTGAAAGATTGGTTGTTATACATATCCAAGCAAATGGATCAAAATCTGCTGGAGCATATTGAGGTCCATTTCCACCACCACTATCATTATCTATATTCCAGTCTGATGCTTGCCAAGTAGCTGTAGGAAGTGTAGATGAACATGTTCTTTCTGCCCTACCATCTTCAAATTCATGACCTGTTCCGCTTCCATCTTCACCAGCAACACCAAACATATCTATTATACTGCCATCAGGAGCTAATAAAGCAATATTATCATCTCCATTAGAATCCGCAGGGCCACCAGTACCAATACTTTGGCTAGCTGCAAATCCATAAGTACTCAAAAATTTAGTTCCAGAATTACATACAACATAAAATCCTCCTGCTGGAATAATTCCATTTAACCCAACTGATGATTGAGCTGATGCGCTAGCATTTGTCCAACGAACAAGTGCATATCCAGTAGATAGATTTATATCTTGAGTTCCAGAATTATAAATCTCAACATATCTACCTGAAGTGGATGAGTTTTGAGGGTCTGTAATTTCAGTAATCAAAAGATCTGAAGGATTTTGAGTGAAGCCTAAAAATGGAATAAAAAATAAAAAAAGCAGTGTCTTTTTCATAATAATAATTTTTAAATAAGCTGTAAATATATATAAAAATTATACTATAAACTCACTTATAATATTGAATATTATATACCTAAGGGGCTATTGTAATTATTGAACTTTTTGCAAAATAAATTATCTACAAGCAGTACAATAAAATCAATTACTATCGTTTACTTTGCATCAAATATTTAATATCAATGAAAAATCATTTTTCAATTCTAGCAATACTACTATTTTCAATAAGTGGTTTTGCACAAAACAAGTTTACAATTAGCGGATATGTAAATAATCAATCTTCAGGTGAAAATTTAATAGGTGTTTCTGTCTATGAAAAAGAAAACTTTAAAGGAACTACAACCAATACTTATGGTTTCTATTCTTTAACCCTTCCTAAAGGAGATTACACACTCGTTTTTTCTTTTATAGGACTAAAAGAACAGACTTTACAAATTGATCTTTCAAAAAATATTAAAAAGAATATCAAACTTGCAAGCGAAAGTGTACTTACCCAAGAAGTAAATGTAAGTGCCGAGCGTAAAAAAAATATTGAAAGCACTAATGTGAGTCAAGTAAGGCTTGATGTACAGAAAATAAAACAAATGCCTGCCTTGATGGGTGAAGTTGATATTCTAAAAACAATACAATTATTACCCGGAGTTCAATCAGGAGGTGAAGGTAGTTCAGGATTTTATGTTAGAGGTGGCGGTCCTGATCAAAACCTTATTTTGCTTGATGGAGCAACCGTTTATAATGCCTCTCACCTATTCGGGTTTTTCTCCGTATTTAATGCAGATGCGATTAAGGACATAAACCTTATAAAGGGAGGAATGCCTGCACAGTTTGGTGGTCGTTTAGCTTCTGTTTTAGACATTACAATGAAAGAAGGAAATAACCAAAGATTTGGTGGTGAAGGAGGTATTGGCCTTATTTCCTCTCGCTTAACATTTGAAGGGCCAATTGTTAAAAATAAATCCTCTTTTATTATCTCAGGAAGGCGTACTTATGCTGATATACTATCTAAGCCTTTTTTAAGTGAAAGTGCACAAGAAAATGGCTATTACTTTTATGACCTTACTGCAAAGGTAAATTACAAGCTATCTGACAAGAACAGGTTCTATTTAAGTGGTTATTTTGGAAATGATATCGTAAAGTTTTCGGCTCCTTCAGATAATTTTGGTATTGAAATCCCTTGGGGTAATACAACAGCAGCAGCTAGATG
>Ga0307995_1001790_pt1 | contig 13064 bp, 9 predicted proteins | sample EllFjometagen262_FD_203132 | JGI IMG/M metagenome (GOLD analysis project Ga0307995, IMG submission 203132) | Marine microbial communities from Ellis Fjord, Antarctic Ocean - #262 | ecosystem: Environmental > Aquatic > Marine > Unclassified | place: Southern Ocean | collected 2014-11-02
GCCCGATCGAGTAAAAAGGGATTCTTCATTGCATCCGCAAGGCTATAGACAGGCGCACACGGCACTTTACCACCCAATACAGTCATCCAATGCGCTGTGGACTCCATTGATAAATGAGCATCGAGCATTTCTGTCAACAAGTCCCGATTTTCTCGTCGGGCTTGTCCCGACTGAAACTCTTTTCTTCCTGCCAATTCCTGCGCACCAATGCGGTCACAAAATATTTCCCAAAACCGATCCGTTTGCGCCATGACAAATAGCCAGCCATCACCAGTTTTAAATAACTGAGAAGGGGTTACACTCGGATGGGCAGAGCGCGGAGAGCGGGAAGTCTCGATGCCGTCGTTCAGGTACCAGGCACCGACGTAGCTTAATTGATGCGCCGCCACATCGAACAAGGCGACGTCGATATCGCGGCCCTGACCAGTTTCGCGTGCTTTCATAATCGAAGATACCAAGGCAAGGGAGGTAGTGAGTCCGGCCAAGTGATCGATGATCGACAGACCCATGCGTGCCGGCGGCCCATCTGGTTCACCAGACATGAAGAGATAACCGGTTTCGGCCTGCATCAAATAATCAAAGCCGGGCCAGTCCCGTCGAGGTCCGTCCCGACCGTATGCGGATATCAGGCCACAGACAATTTTCGGATTGTGGCCCTTAAGCTGGTCATAAGTAAGGCCTAGTTTTTCTGGTTGATCACCGCGTAGATTGCATAGCAAAGCGTCTGCCGTAGACACGAGCTTGCCAAGAATTTCTTTGCCCTTTACCGTCTTTAGGTCAAGGGTTAGCGAACGTTTGTTCCGATTAAATGCTTGAAAGGACAGACTGTCCAGATTGCCTAACTCACCCCCGGGACCCATCTGACGGATCGGGTCACCGTTCTGCGCACGGTTTTCGATCTTTATAACTTCGGCGCCCAAATCGGCCAATTGCAAGGTGCCGTAGGGGCCCGCCGCGTAATGTTCGACCGCTATAATGCGGACCCCCTCCAACGGCAACATCAGGTAGGATCCCGCGAGACTGTTTGATACAAAACGATGATCAGCCGCATCTCATTAATGCCCTCCGTGACACACATCATTGGTGCATCGAGATAATGATTTTCAATCGGAAATTCCTTTGAATAGGTTGCTGCGCTTGGGCTCACAGCTGTTTTCATCGCCTCTTCGCAACGGCTCTCTACCGACTATAACAAATAATGGAACAATTTAGTTTGATTGCCGCTCATCAGCAATACTGATGTCCATTGAACGCCAAAGCAGGCTCAGGAGCACATTAAGTCCATCAACGCCTCAACCTCCTTAAATTAACGATGCTACATTCAGTAAAATAACTCTGTTCCTAACCGCCACACAGCTGTATTTTATTCTAGTCTTCTTTTTAAGCGCTTTTTTACAAGTTATAGCTGATTTACTATGAAAAGAATTACACTGTTTTTGCTCCCACTCATTTGCGCTATCCCAATGGCTCAAGCCCAAGTGGATGCTCCACCCGCCTATCCCCGTGACGGGGCTATCAAAATGCTGGAAAACGAGCACGTCATTGTTTGGGATATTAGCTGGTTGAAACAGAGCTACCCCATTCACCGCCACCGCTATGACCATACTGGCGTGTACTACAGTCCGGGTGACAGGGTAATCACTTCGAATGAAGCCGAGATCCGCGAGGTCCACACAGATGCTTGGAACATTTCTTTTCAACTTGCAGGCGTTACTCACACTGAGTCCGGCGTTAGCGATGAGCCACTTCGCGCCGTTTTTATTCAAATCAAACGTCCGATTACTGATTCAGTAGCAACTAATTCATCAATGCCTCTATTCCCACACGATTCTCCGCTGGATCGACGCTCAAACGAACGAGTTAGAGTGTGGGAATACGATGAGGGCTTCTCAAATACTGACGACTCAGCGCATTATCATGGCAATGATGCTGTCCTGGTCTGGTTTGATACAGACACTCAAGCTAATGCGCACTTTATCTCTAGAGGGGCCATTCACAGTAACGACATTCCTACTGCCGCTAGTAGAGCGTTTATTTTTGAAATCCTTTAGCCAAAACCCGAGTAGTAGCGAGAAATAAAGAGTCCAGAGCGAAGTTGTAGTATTGTAGTTTATTTGATCATTACCCAACCTGCTGGACAATTCCTTACGTCAGGGATACTTTTAATTCTTCCTCTATAAAGTAGGAGAATACAGATGATGCCAGCGTTAAAGATTAGCTTACTGGTTGCCTTAGCCCTCGTGGGCGTATCTCTACTGACGCTGCGCGTGACTGGCCTAGATCCCCGATATATAGATCCCAGCAGCGCAGCGTTTGCCGAAAGCGGCCGGACTGCCTGGCCAGGACTTTGGCTCACTGGGGAAGTTATCCGCGAACCGGTTACGAATTGGGACTGGGTCCTTGAGGTTAACGACCCGATTCGAGGAAGCTCGATAATGCTCGAAACGCGCAGCTGGTACGGGATACCGCACTCAGTCACGATCAACCTTGTTCCCCGCGGCGACAAGCTCTACGTTAGTGGCAGCGAACAAGGTTCCAGACTAGAAAAAGAGTTCCCTCACTCTAAGGCATGGTGGGCCAACATCGAACGCGATCCGCGCGTGCGCATGAAGATAGACGGAAAGATCTACGAAATGACAGTAGCATTAGTTGCCGATCGAGCCGAGGTTTTCCAAATAATCGGGAGGGATCCCATCACTAGAACAATTGATGCCGAAGGGAATGAACAGATCACGGGTGTAAGACACTACTGGCGCGTATACCAGCGGAACATCCCTGAATATGAATAATTAGGGTCTAAATAGATGGGGGCAGATTTAGTTTCCGTAGCCCAATGTGGATATATAAGTAAATAAAGAGGACAGTAACTTTGACTCTTTTGAAGTCACTGCTCCAAGAATAAAGTCCAAGGACATTGAATATGACAACTCTGCTGACGCATCCCGTTCAAATTGGAAGCTTGCTAATATGCACAGCTCTAGCATTCTCTAACGCACAGGCTCAAAACACCGCACGGCCTGACCTAGAAGGTGTCTGGAGCAATGCGTCGTTAACCAATCTCACGCGTAGAAGTGGCGTAGAATCCCTTATCGTGTCGGCGGAGGAAGCTCAAGTCATGGCAGCCAGCGTACCGATTGGCGGTATCGAGGGTGGCTTTGACGATGGTGATGGCGTCAACAACACGCCAGACGCGGCCGCAGATGACTTCGGTAGCAGAGCGTATAACAATTTCTGGGTCGACCCCGGCTCCAATCTGGCCCTAGTCAAGGGCGAGTACCGTACTTCTTACATAATCAATCCAGAGAACGGACAAGTCCCGCGCCTGGAAAATCCCACTACTGATTTTCAGCGTACTAATTTCGGTAGTCGGTACCTGACTGGCATCGGCAACGCTGACGGCCCCGAGGCCCTCCCCCTTTCAGAGCGTTGTATTTTATCTGAAGGTAAAGCTGGCCCGGCAATGCGCAGCGGACTCTATAACAACACTTATCAGTTCGTTCAAACCGATGATTACGTGATGATAGATGTGGAACAAATGCACGATGCCCGAATCATTCCTACCTTTAATTCGGCCGAAGAGGCCCGTGCTAATCGCCGACCGGAAGTCTTGCTACAATACATGGGAGACTCAGTAGGCTGGTATGAAGGTGATGCTCTGATAGTAGAAACTATCAATGTTAATCCTCAACAAATGCAGCAAAGCTCTACAGCTATTACAGAAAATGGCAAAGTAACTGAGCGCTTTATTCGCTATTCCGACACTGAAATTGTTTACCGATTTACTGTGGAAGACTCTGATCTATATAGTCAGCCCTGGACAGCAGAGCTCAGCTTCCACACCTCCGATGGTCATCTCTATGAGTACGCGTGCCACGAAGGGAATTACTCCATGCCGGGTACTCTTGCTGGTGCGCGCAGGCTAGAAGCCGAACAGAAATAATGCAGGTGGGAGAAAAAGGAAAGAGGACTAACTTATTTAGTTCGCACCTCTCTTCTCCCACCGCCCTTTCGCGCAAAAAAATACAGAATTCCCCCAAGCACGGTCCACGCCAGAACTATTCCCCATTCCTGCGGCCATATAAGAGCTGCAGGACTGCCGGGCAGGTAGAGCAAGCCCAGACCAATTGACAAAACTAACGCAGAACCTCCTACAAATTTTCCATAACGTACTTTATATGGTCTTTCTAGCTCTGGTTCTTTCTTGCGTAATACGAGGAATGACCACGCCACCATGCCATAGGCAATTACAATACCGAGACCACCCGCGTCGACAACCCAGACCAGTGCAGGGCGACCAAAGAAGGGACCGATAATAGACAGTGCGCCAATTAGCAGGATTGCGTTCTTCGGTGTATGGTATTTCGGGTGAAGCTCGCCAAGAAACTCTGGCAACAAACCTCCGTGAGCTAATGCATAGATAGCGCGGCTTCCACCGAGAATAAATGCGTTCCAGCTGGTAATAATGCCGGCGAGACCGGCAATCAATAACACCGTGCCGCCTGCTTCTCCATAAATAGCCGTATTGGCTGCGGCGGTCACCACCTCAGAAGAATTAATGGTGGCTTCATCCAAAACCAAACCAACCCCCAGCACTATAAAACCATACCAGACGATGGCCATTGCAACGGAGATCATTAGTACCGCGCCAATATCTTTAAACGGCAGATCTATTTCCTCGGCGGCCTGAGGAATGGTATCGAAGCCAACAAACATGAATGGCACCATCACCAAAACCAGCGTTATTCCGGAGACCCCATCCTTAAATAAGGGCTGCATATTGCTGACATCACCGGTGAACAGAGCTCCGCTAACAAATAATACCCCCACAAGTAAAATAGCGAGCACGACCACGCTTTGCACTAGCGCTACCATGCGCACACCAACCACGTTTAGAGCAGTCATAGCCACGGCGCCGACTACACCCACCAACACCCAGGATAGATAAACATCCCAGCCGGCAATCTGCCAAAGGTAAACCTTATCCAGCCCTGGTATTAGCGAATCCAGGACAGTTGGCAGGGCCACAGCCTCGAAAGTTACAACAGAGACGTAGCCGAGGATGATGCCCCAGGTGCAAATGAAGGAGGCACCGGAACCGAGTGCGCGCTCACTGTAAACATGCTCGCCGCCGGCAAAAGGCAGGGCCGAGGCAAGCTCTGCATAAGTAAGACCGATTAGTAGTATCGCCGCTCCGCCTATGAGGAAGGCAATGATTGAACCCAGCGTACCTGCTGAACTTATCCAGGTGCCTGACAACACTACCCAGCTCCAGCCAATCATGGCACCGAAGGCCAGAGCCAATACCTCTCGCCGGCCTAGTACTCGCAGAAATTGCGTCTTTCTCGCCTCCTTTCCCAAACCACAAGCTCCCTTTTGATACGGCTCTGGCTTAGCTTAAGGCCGATAGCGCAGATTAGTCCAGGCTGGGACCGTCGGCCGCTGAATAGCGATAAATCCGTAATCATGCTTGCTGTGGCAGACATTGCAGCCTTCGGTAAGTGAGTCATAGGCTTGCATAAATAACGCGCTGTCCTTTGCTTCTACGGCTTCTTCAAGAGCTTGTAATGGTTTAGCGGTGAGCAGAGTAAGCATTTCAACAATGGATTCTCCCTTGTAGCGCGGGCGCAGAACTACCATGTCTGCAACCCCCTCTTTTATTGCGTCCACTGAATAGGCTGCCAGAAGCCAGTTCTGCTGCTCACCCGCGAACCATAGTTTGGCATGCTGCACCTGCAGAGAGCCCATCAGATCGCCCAGCCCTGGCACATATCGGTTGGGGTCCTTGGGCGGCGGCTGTGCTATAGCCGAGCTCATCTGAAATAAGCTTAAGCTCAGAATTGCCAGCACTGCAGTTGTTCTAATCGTTCTGTTCTGCCTAATCATACTTTTCTCTTTTAGAGTTATCTCTAGTCTATAAGAGCTGGATATTGGAAAGCGTTCTAGTTGAGTAAAGATACGGCTGCGGAGATCCTATATTGCAGGTCCCTCATAAGGCAGCCTATTGAAATGCAATTCGCTACTTCTCCAACTCATTATTCAAGCCGAACCTCTGTGTTTTTTAGCCTGCCCCTTCTCCCCGCTCATTTCTTTCTCCGTCAACCATCAGGGCAGAGCAAACACGTACACATTAGAACCGCGACTCGGACGTAATTCTGGAGTCAGGTTTACCTGACCGTTGCCAGTATTAACCGCGACATATTGTTTCCCATCAACGGCAAAGGTAATCGGATAGCCGCTAACGGAAGAGCCAAGATTTACCTCCCAGAGGATCTCACCAGTGTCATGGTCATGGGCGCGGAAGCGGCCATTGGAATCACCACCAAAGATAAGCCCCCCGCCAGTAGCTGCCAGTGACATGGTGCCAGCACGTTGCTCATAGAGCCATTCGGTCTTACCTGTCTCCGCCGAGATGGCACGAACTGTTCCAAGGTTCTCTGTACCCGGAGTTAACTGATGGCGGGCGGCTAATGAATAAATAGCCAAGCCGCCTTGGCCACCAGCTGTTAAGGCTTGGGCTGTATCACTTTCAAAATTTGCAGTGGCCATCATATTTGCACAGGTATTCCTAAGCGGGTAATACATGGTATTGGTCAGTGGGCTATAGGCTCCCGCTTCCCAGTCTTTGCCGCCAGTCCAGGTTGGGCAAACGAAAACCACTTGTTCTGATTCCCGAAATACCACTTCGGGGTTTTCAGTGACCGCACCGGTTGCTCCATCAATATCTTGAATAACATTTTGTTGAACAGTAGGAGTCGCCCAGAGGAATTCGCCAGTGGCTCGATCCAAAGTGTAAACGACACCGGTCTTTCCCGGAATGCCCGTAATCACTTTACGGGTTTCGCCGAACTCAAGGTCCGGATTTATCCATGTCACTGAATCTGGGTCGGGTGCCACGCGAGTTTCAACTAATAATCTTTCAAAGGGGTGATCTAAATCCCAGTGATCATTTAGGTGCTGGTAATACCAGCGCATCTCGCCGGTATCTACTTCCAACGCCATGGTGGAATTGTGATAAAGATGCTTATTTTCCGTACCGCCGAGGTAAAACTTTGGTGCTGGAGAGGTAACAGAAGTACCAAGAATGATTAGCTTAAGCTCGGGGTCATAGCTGGGAACCATCCAAGAGCCTACATGCTGCCGTTGCTCGAATGGCACATCCCCCCAAGTTTCATCGCCTGGTTCGCCTGGCGCCGGTATCAAACGCCGTCGCCATAGCTCTGCACCGGTGCTGGCATCATGCGCTGTAATGACGCAAGCGTTGGGGCCACCCCATGGCCGACAGCTGCGGCCAGAAATAACCCTGCCGTCAGCGATGATAGGCCCTGAACTGTGCGTCGCAGAATTGATCTTATAGTCAAAAATTTTGGTTTCCCAAACCATTTCACCGGTGAGGGCGTCCAAGGCGAAAACAAAATTATCATCACTGGTATTAATAATTAAGTTTTCGTAAATCGCCAAATTACGGTTATTACGGGCATTGCCTCCAACCATCTCATAGAGATCGGCTGGGATATCACGGCGATATTCCCAGATGAAATCACCGGATTTGGCATCTACTGCCTGAATCACGTCGTTGGCCTGAGGTATATAGAGCAAGCCGTTATAGGCCAGTGGTGTTATTTCGCCGGTTCCAATTTCTAAATCGCGAGTCCATACCATGCGTAATTGATCTACGTTGGTCCGATCTATTTGGTCCAGTGGGCTATAACCCCAGCTGTCCAAGGTTCGTCGCCACATTAACCAATCACTATCTGCAGGATTTTGTAGCATCGCGTCGGTTACTAGCGGAAAGTCGTCTTGTGCTAGAGAATTGAGCGGCAGAAAAAGAAAGAGGGCAGCGCAGACAAGCCCCTTCCAGCATTTTATTCGCAGAGTGTGATCAAACATCGGCGGGCTCCTGGGGCTGTTAACCTCGAAAAGAACAATTCTGTTCCTATCCTTTAAAAATCTTTGATAACCACACTACCTGATGTTTTTGAAATTTTCTATGCCTCCTTATAATCCTAATACTCTATTGCTTTTTTTGGGGGAATCCTCTCCAATGCTGACTAGGAGGAGAAAACCATGAGAAAAAAAATAACGGGTTTACTCGCAATTATAGGTTTATTGACACTGTACAGCAGCACTTCAAGCGCCAACGAGGGAAGTATTGCCTTTATCGGTGCACGTATCATTGATGGAACAATCGCCGACCCAATCGAAGATGGTGTCGTGGTCATCACCGATGGGCGAATTCAAACCGTCGGCCCTCGCAGTGACGTAACAGTCCCCGATGAGGCGCAAATTATCGATGTGGCTGGAAAAACGATTATGCCGGGTCTTATTAACGCCCATGGTCACGTGGGCGGCACCCTCGGTTTGGAAGGAGGCCACTACAACACGGACAATCTACTGCGACAATTAGGCCTCTACGCACGCTATGGTGTCACCACGGTGAACAGTCTCGGCGGAGATGAAGAACAAGGCTTTGCCCTGCGTAATAGTCAATTCGATCAAAATCTAGACCGTGCCAGAATCTATGTCGCGGGTAGCGTGGTTTTGGGAGATACCGAAGCGGACGTCCGAGCCGAGGTGAACCGAAATGCCGATATGGGAGCAAATTTCATCAAGGTGCGAATTGACGACGAGCTTGGCACCGCAGAAAAGATGCCAAGAAACATATTCGATGCCCTGGTCGATCAGGCCCATATTCGACGGCTACCAGTAGCGGCGCATCTGTTCTATCTTGACGATGCAAAATATATCCTTAATTCAGGTGCTGATTTGCTCGCGCACAGTGTTCGGGACTTACCAGTGGATGATGAATTCATCGATCTCATTAATAGCAAAGGCGTGTGCTATATCCCCACCTTGACCCGAGAGGTATCGACCTTCATCTACGAAAGTGAGCCGGAGTTTTTCTCTGACCCTTATTTTATAAAAGAGGCCGAATCGGCAATTCTTGAACAATTAAAAAGCCCAGAGCGGCAAACTCGTATGCAAAACAGCCGCGCCGCCGGCTATAAGATCGCCCTAGAAGTCGCGATGGCAAATATAAAAGCACTGAACGACGGCGATGTTCGTATCGCAATGGGCACAGATACAGGACCACCGGCAAGATTTCAGGGCTATTTCGAACATATGGAAATGCAGATGATGGTGGATGCGGGCATGAGCCCTATTGAAGCTATACGCGCGTCAACAGGTGTCGCTGCCGACTGTATCGGCATGGGAGATATCGGAACCCTGGAGCCCGGCAAATGGGCTGACTTAATCGTACTAGACGCTAACCCAGCCGAAGACATAGAAAACTCAAAAACCATATCAAGCGTCTGGATAGCTGGCAACCGCGTCCCAGATAGAGGTCGGTGAAAATGATAATCATTAGCAATTTTCGCCACTCCTAGAATTTTAGTATTCAATCTTGGTAGCAGTGGCCTAAGATGATTTATTATAGATTGCCGAATATCATTGGCTCTCAGCATCATGCCTACTGCCGGTTAGATTAAGGTGGATAATCTTAAGAGTAGTCAATCAAGGAATGAGTAACGCTTATGTCTAATAATAAAGCTTATCAAGCAGGCAGGCATTTTCTACAAATACCTGGACCATCCAACGTGCCGGATCGGGTTCTTCGTGCTATTGCCCAGCCCACCATTGACCATCGAGGTCCAGAGTTTGCGAAACTGACGCTCGGCATTCTGGATAAGCTGACGGCAGTGTTCAATACAAAGTCTCCCATCTTTATTTATCCAGCCTCGGGAACCGGTGGCTGGGAATCGTCTCTGTTAAATACGCTTTGCCAGGGAGATAAAGTCTTGGCCTTCGAGACTGGGCATTTTGCAACCCTGTGGAAGAATGTTGCGGTTAAACTTGGCCTAGAAGTGATCTGGGTGGAAGGGGACTGGCGTCAAGGTATCGATGCCGCTGTCGTGGAACAGCATTTGAAAGAAGATCAGTCACATGAAATTAAGGCAGTGCTGGCGGTGCATACAGAAACCTCTAGTGGTGCGACTAGCGATATCGCAAAAATCAGAAAGGCCATCGACGCCGCCAAGCATCCCGCCTTGTACATGGTGGATGCAGTATCCTCTCTGGCATGTACTGAAATTAGGCATGATGACTGGGGCATCGATGTGACTATTAGCGCTTCCCAAAAGGGTTTAATGCTACCTCCGGGTTTATGTTTTAACGCTGTTAGCGAAAAAGCCTTGGCAGCCGGCAAGTTGTCGACATTTCCCCATTCCTATTGGAGTTGGGATTCCATGCTGGAGCTCAATAAACGAGGTTACTTCCCCTACACACCAAGTACTAATCTTCTCTACGGTCTTGATGAAGCGCTTTCCATGTTGCACAACGAAGGTATGGCCACTGTCTTCGAGAGACATCGCCGTCTAGCAATAGCCACACAGTTAGCTGTAGCAGGTTGGGGGCTGGAGAATCTTTGTGTAAGTCCTGAGGAATGTTCAAATTCCACCACTGCAGTGTTGATGCCAGAAGGTCATGATGCGGACAAGCTAAGAGACATCATCCTAGACCGATTTAACATGTCGTTGGGGATGGGGCTGGGAAAGGTGAAAGGCACTGTTTTTCGCATCGGCCATATCGGAGATTTCAACGAGTTGATGCTGGCTGGAACCCTTAGCGGGGTTGAAATGGGCTTGGAGATTGCGGGAGTTCCTCACAAAAAGGGCGGCGTGAATGCCGCACTGGAATTTTTAGCTAACTCCGCGTAAGCCAACTCACTGTTTGCGTTTGGATTCTGCTTGCCAATAATTTGAAGACAAAAATCGATTTACGAAATTCGATCCTTATCAGGGCTAATAATACTAATAATAAATTTCGGAGTTTCCATGGATCCATCTACTGCAGTAAGCATGAGCCCCGCTGTATCTCTCCTGGGCTTCGCCGTTGTGATTTTCCTTCTGCTTTTTCTCATAGCTAAATGGAAATGGCATGTCTTCTTCGCCTTGTTAATTCCGATTCTACTATTCGGTGTTCTGCCAGGGGTGCAACAAAATAATTTTATTGATGCCTTCGAAACCGGCTTTGGAAATACTCTGGGTTCTATCGGCGTGGTGATAGTGCTTGGCTCCATCATTGCCGAGGCACTTAAACATACAGGCGCAATTCAGGTCATCACTCGATCTATGGTGAATCTAATCGGCTCCAATCGGATGCCTCTGGCATTAACTTTGACCGGATTTATCATTGGTGTTGCCATTTTTTCAGACGTTGCATACGTTATCCTTAATCCCTTAGTGCACTCGGCCGCCAAGAGTATGGGGGTGAGTATCGCCGTTATGTCTACCGGCTTAGTAGGCGCTCTGCAGTTAACCCATGCAATTGTTCCACCTACTCCGGGACCACTAGCAGCTGCTGCCTTATTAGGTGCTGACATTGGTAAGACAATTATCTTTGGCAGTATTGCCTGCCTATTTGGGTCTATAAGTTGTTGGGCCTGGGGCGTTTATGTTGCGGGGCCACGCATTAAGACTCAAGCCTCTGATGAATTTGATGGCAGCGATTTTGAACACTCGGAAGAAGAGTTGCCCAGCACGCTAAGCTCCTATATGCCCATAGTGATTCCCATAGTGCTGATAGGAACGCAGAGTGTCGTCAGCTTGATATTCGACGACGGCCATATACTTAGAACTATTTTCTCCTATTTGGGTTGGCCGGTAATCGCACTATCAGTTGGTGTGTGGTTAGCTTATCGGAATATTAAGAGTAGCGATGCACGGGAAAAAGCAAAAGACGAATGGGTGGAAGCGGCGCTAAGAACCTCTGCGATGATCTTAGTTGTTACCGGACTTGGCGGATCACTTAGTGCAATATTGCGGGGGACACCGGCGGTTGATTTTATTGCGATGATTTTTACCGATTATGGACTGCCCACAATATTGCTCCCCTTCGTAATAGGTATAATTGGCAATCTGATTACCGGCTCGACTACTGTCGGGGTTATCACCGCCGCATCGCTGGTCGCTCCCATGCTGGCAACGCTCGGCCTATCCCCAGAGGCTGCAATGTTGGCTGGCGCTAGTGGTTCAGTAATTATTAAGTATGTGAACAGCAGTTATTTCTGGGTTTGCACCTCACTAACTAAATTAAGTGTTGCTGACGCTGTATTTAGTTACGGGGGTGCGACTTTAGTCGGTGGCATTACATCTTTTACAGTTGTCTGTGTAATGTGGGTTGCAGGATTTATTTAGACCTGCAATCAAGACTTTCGACAATTAACCATTAAGATAAAAATAAAATTTTTATTAACTCTGCTTGTGATTTAAGGGACATTGCCTACTGGCGCTACTACCCAAAATTCAGTCGCAGTAGTCGATAGGTCAAACCGGGCAAAGTTACGTTACCAAAGCCATCTCTAAAACGCGCGCTACATGAATTGCTTCTCGCCCTGCCCCATCCTGAATCTGGTGCCTGCAACTTGTGCCATCGGCAACGATCAAACAATCAGCATCGGCTTGTCTAACTGCCGGCAGCAGGCTTAGCTCCCCCATCTTCATCGATGTATCGAAATACTTGGCATCGTAACCGAATGAGCCGGCCATGCCACAGCAACTAGTTTCTACCACCTCCACGCTTAGCTCCGGCACCATTGAGAGTACTTGTTGAACCGAGGACATGACCGCGAACGCCTTCTGGTGGCAGTGTCCATGGAGCAGGGCTCGTTTTGATGGCAATGCTTTCAGGTTCAGCTGTAGCTGACCTTTGGCTTCTTCTGCTGCTAAAAATTCCTCGAAGAGAAAAGCATTCTGCGATAGGGCATTAGATTCATCACCCGGTAGCAGAGATGGGAATTCATCTCTTAAAGTTAGTAGGCAAGAAGGCTCAAGCCCAACAATAGGTATGCCCCTTTCCACAAAAGACCTGAGGCTAGCAATTACACGTTGTGCCTCCACTCGCGCCTCATCAACCATGCCACTGCTAAGGAAGGTTCGACCACAGCACAAGGGTCGAGCTTTATCGGCTGGTTCGGCCGCGTGCACCGAGTAACCTGCCGCGGTTAGGACCGCCAATGCTGCTCTTGCATTTTCTGGTTCGAAGCAGCGATTAAATGTATCCACTAA
>Ga0307995_1001792_pt1 | contig 13050 bp, 12 predicted proteins | sample EllFjometagen262_FD_203132 | JGI IMG/M metagenome (GOLD analysis project Ga0307995, IMG submission 203132) | Marine microbial communities from Ellis Fjord, Antarctic Ocean - #262 | ecosystem: Environmental > Aquatic > Marine > Unclassified | place: Southern Ocean | collected 2014-11-02
TGGTAAGTCCTGTCATGATACTGCTGGCCAGTTTCACGGCCACCCCAATTACTACCACCCCTACCGCCATCCCCAGGGTTAATGAAGCCCGCAGGATTACCGTCTGAATCAAAGGTTGGAATCGGTATAGGTTTACCGTCTGAATCAACTTGGGTGGCAACTGCAGACCTACCGTCCCAGCTTTCGTCAAAGTATTTGCTACCACCTAAGTACCCAGTACCTATAGCGTCACCATATCGATTTAGGCCGTCAACAGGGTTACCACCCTCCCCAGTACTATGCATCTGCCCACGAGGCCCATCATCGGCATAAAGCTCATAATCGGGAGGAAGGTTCTCGTTCTCTCGATCTAAGTATTTACGATACATGTCATTAATGGTATTCGGAACATCAGGTCGCTTAGAATCAACAAACTGTTTATTGGCGTACATTGGAGTACCCTGCAGTCTCTGGTCATACTGAGCAGCATATTTATTGTAAGCGCCTTGGTCAGTCGCATAGTTAGCTTTCTGCGCGTTATAAGCAGCAAGTTGGGCTTCTTTCGTGATCGCCTCTTTATCAGCGTTCTTTGCATCCGCGTTATAGGTAAATGTCTCACCAGGATTCCTAGCACCTGCGTAACCTAGCTTTGAAGCTGAACCCACGCCGTACTGTTTTTTAAGTCTATTTAAATTAAAGCCCATCAGAAACTCCTATTATGAGGTTAGACCTTTATATGTTCCAAATCCGGCAGCTACTTGAGACAAAGGAGATGGGTTATAAGTAGCGCCCGTTGTTGATCCAGATGTAAGTGTCTTACGATCTGTAATTGGAGCCATACCGCGAACCTGCGTGCTGAGCCAATCCATCTGACGTTGTGGGTAAAGTTGTTGATCAACGAATTCTTTCTCAGCTGCTGTAAGTTCTTTCTGTAGCTGCATTTGTTCTGCTTGTCCTGCAGCTTCAAGAGCCGTAAGATCTTTGTAATTAGCACCTTGACTAGCTAGTGACATATCAGCCATACTCTGCAATGCGCCCATCTGGCGTTGTAAGTCTTGCGACTCAGCGGCCTGCATTGCATTTGCGGCACTAAGCCCTAGTTGCTGTTGTTGTTGACCTGCGCTAGTGCGAGACTGCGCTAGATTACCTAGCTGGGACATCTGCTGACCTGTCAACTGACCCATCGTCTGACCGATGTTAGCCATTTGGCTAGCGTCTTGGCCCATTAATTGACCTGCAGTAGAAGCGGCTTGCATCTGACGACTTGCATCCTGACCTGTAAGTTGTCCCATGGTGGAGGCAACCTGAGCTTGTCGAGCTGCATCTGCGCCAGTAAGCTGACCTGCTGTGGAAGCAGCCTGCATTTGTCGGCTAGCATCTTGGCCAGTGAGTTGACCTGCCGTTGAAGCCAGTTGAGCTTGTCGAGCAGCGTCTGCATTGGTAAGTTGTCCCGCTTGGGAACCCAATTGAGCGTATTGGCCAGCACCTTGTAAGGTTCGACCCAAATCTGCGCCTGAGATGCTACCCACCGTTCCGGCAAGACTGGCTTGTCGCGCTTTATCAGCTGCTGAAGCCTGCATAGCCTGAGCATAACCCTGTTGCAGCATTGGCGCTTGTTGCCTCAATACAGCCTCTTGCGTATCTCGTAACGCTCTGGAACCGAACTCACCCATATTACGACTTCCAAACTGACCCGCTTTTATAAACGAGTCTGAAACACCAGGAAGTAGGTTTTCAGTTAAGTTACGTGTACCCTGTTGGGCCATGGCCTCCATCACATTAGTCTGGTATGGATTCATGTACTGACCAATATTAGATACAGAAGACTGGGACGCCTGTTGTAAATAAGGATTAGCCGCGTTTAAAGCCTTGTCAGCCAATGCCTGTGCAGTGGTGCTCTGAGATTGATTCATGTATGGGTTAGCCGCATTAAATCCGCTAGCTGCCGATGCATTTCGCATGTACGGGTCAGCCGCGTTCATACCGCTTGCACCAACACCCGCTTGGAGGTATGGGTTAGCCGCATTCATTCCACTAGCACCAGCGGCTTGTTGAAGAAGAGGATTTGCCGCATTAAAACCGCTAGCCGAAGTACCCGCTTGTAAATATGGATTCGCGGCACTTGAGGCATTCATATTAGCCGCTTGGGTTAAATACCCTTGACCAGCGCCTACAATATCTAAGGCACCTGCCTGACCGAATAGGTCTTGTCCTGCGTTTAAGTTTGATCCAGCTAGCGTATCCGCTCCTGGGTTTAGATATTGTTGTTGAGCCGTTCCTAACGCGCCAGAAGTTCCAGCGGTTGCCATACCTTCCATGCCAGTTTGAGCTTTACCGAAATCTTTTTTCCAAGCGCCTTGGGCATCTTTAATGCCTGTGTACGCCTGTTGCTGCATTGGGGAAAGTTCAGCAACCGTGGGTAGGTCGTAGGATTCATATGGCTTATTAGCTATATTTTGAGACCAATTTACTTGGTTGTAAATCGCATCCTGCATCCACTTTGGCGTCTCAGTTGACGAACTAGTGTAGCTAGATGCGCTTTGCGGAGTACCTTGAAATATGCTACCCATTATGCTACCCCTTTCATATATTGTAATGGTGATTTGGCGTTCGGGCTAAACTGACCTTGTGCAAGAGCTTTCCCTTTATGTGATCGGACATTTTCTCGCATTCCGTTAAGCATTTCTGCGCCTGCTTTGTTTGAGCCATCACCTAGTAAAGCAACAGTTTCAGCATCGATGACATATTCACCGTCACTTAAATAAGCTGGGATTTCATCAGATCTACCTGTGCCACCGCCTCTAACATAGCGAGATGCTTCCTGTAGAGCGCCGCCTTGGTTCATCTTAGTCGGACCGCCGCGACACATACCCGTAGCTTGCATATTATACTGGCCTGATGTTAGGTTATTGAAGTTACCCGCCATATATTCTGTTAAGCTTAAATTAGCTCTATTAGCATCTGCCCGTATTGCATCCCAATCCCAATTAGTTAGAGGTCGGTCAAAGTATTCTTGTTGCTCCGGAGACATTGAAGAAACAGCTTGACCAACATCTTCCGGCATTTCTAAAGCAGCTAACCCTGAAAGGCCAAGGCTGGCCGTTTGCCATGGGTTTTCAGCCATCCAATTCCCTGCTTTACCCATAGCACCTGCTAGGAAGCCAGGATCTCCTGCGGGTGTCTGGGCTTTACCCATCACTGGATTTTGCGCCCTATATCCTTCAACCACCTGCTCACCTGCGGGTTTAAATAAACTATTACCTGCCGTGAATAGTCCTGATGTAGCGCCCCCTGCTAGAGCTTGATCAACTTCATAACCCGCAGTCAGCATGTTACCTGTAGTGTCTGCCGCATTCTGCCAAGCTGTCGGCGTGTAGTTAGCTCCTGTACTATTTGGAGTTCCTGCGTAGTTCTTCAGTAACTGTCCGCCAGCGCCTTGCAAAGCACCTTGCGCGAAACCATTACCTGTAACCTCCCCAGCGACACCTCCAACCAAGCCGCTACCTAAAGTAGCTGCCATTGGGGCAGTTAATCCTAAGCCAAGACCTTCGTTTATATAGTTACCTGCGGCACTCCCGACTCCTCCAGAAATACCACCCAGTAATGCACCTTGTTTCCAATCTCTTCCAGTTAAAGCGGAGGTTCCTGCACCCAGCGCCGCACCACCGACCATAGCTGCGGTTGCTCCAGTGAGCCCCATTGCAGAACCAATAGCTGTTCCAAGACCAGGAGCGAAAACCGTCAATGCGATAGGTAATATAGTTTTGAATATCTTCTTTAAACTTTTATACTCCACTAAACCTGTGTTGGGGTTAGTGCTACCTTGACCACCCATACGCCGTAATACTTCAGCCTCACGAGGATTAATATGGGCTAACATTGAGTCGCCACCTTGACCTTGGTTAGCTAGATGCCTACCAGCGACCATTAATCCACCACGGGCAAACCCTTGAGCAGCGCCACGGTCTTGTAAACCGTAAAGAGCAAGTAGAATAGAGATAATAAATACAGCATCAAATTCAGGAGGTGCATCGCCTTGATCTATCAATCCGTCTTCAATGGCCGCTTGAACCATTTCAGCGTACATCTCAGGTGCCTGAAGAGCCGCTTCCAGCATCTCAATAGCTTCAGTTAAGTCTTCTGGAACCATGGCCGTACGTGAGAGGCGTTCTTCTATGACGTCAACACCTTGTCCGAATTCAGGACTTTGACTGGCCAATTCTAGTATTTGTTCCCTAATCATTCTTTAACTCCTACACCAATCATGTTTTCTATATTCGTTATTAAGGAATCCGTAGATATGCATATCTTCATCACCGTCATATGCCTTCCTCATGGTACCTTCCTTCACAAACCCGAGATGTTCACAGAATTTCTGAGAGGCTATGTTACTTTCCGCAACTAAAGCAGTACTTCTTACGGCCTTTAGTTCATCAAAAATCATCTTAAAAAGACCATTAAACATCATTATAGTGCTTTTCGGTGTCAAAAGGCAACCCGATGCAATATTTATGTCAATGTTTCTTTTAGTGAAGTTGGTAAGCAGTATAACGCAGGCAAATTCACCATCATCATTGACAGAAGACAACGCCCTGAAAACACTAGGCGCACTCTTAATACCAAGGTGTTTCCTAGCCCATTTCTCTGCTTTTTCTTCGTCTTTATAGCCAATATATTTCATAGCGTTGTCTGTACGAACCTCTCTGCCCAGTCTCTCCATTCGGTAACATCATAACTGTACGGATCTGGAAAGTCTTCTACTAAGTTAGTTGCCCTAACATACTGCATAGCCCAATCCTGCCACTGGGTAACATTATCTAATGGTTGGTAAATACCAAACGCATCAAAGTCAATGATTAGAGAATCAGCCCAATCTTTTAAGCCGATACCCACGGGTAGCGTTACGCTTATGCTCATCCTAAATCAGTCCCATCACCACTATCGAAGTGAGCGATTATTTGACCCATCTGGTAATCGCCGTATAAAGCATTACTTTCAAACTTAACCCTTAATTCCCTACGCTGCTCTTTCAACATTACAATCTGCTCATAAGGTTGGGTAGCTGATTCAGGAAACTCAAATGTTGTACTGATAACTTCTGGCGCTCGTGCGTTAGCTCTACCCGTTATATTAACAGTCATTGGGCCGCTTTGTACGAAATCAGGCTCAATCGTTGTGCAGCGTAAGTACCTGTTGTTTCCGGTAACTAACGTGGAAAGGTCTGCTGTTTCAAAATTGGATTTAATAGGCCGTATTGTTGAACCGTCATACTCATCAACTTTAAATTCATGACGCCAAACCTTGTAACCACTACCATCAGTCTGAACACCCGTTAAAACAGGCGCTGCAAATGAGTTGTTAAACTCGCCAGCAGAGCGGCCAGTATTGGGTAATTCAGTGTCATACCATGTGTTTTCTTTGACGTTGAACACCACCGCATGGGTGCACTCTGTTGCAGTTCCCTTGGGATAACACCACCACACTTCGTTATATCGAGGGACTTTGAAGCAAAACGTCTTGTTCTGTTCGTTGGGGTTAATACCATCGAAGAAGTAATTTAGGTTCATGCTGTTTGGAATTTCACGTACAACGCCGTTGAACATGTAGAAACGGTCAACACCAGCCCAGTAGAACACACCATCATAATCGACAACAGCAAACTGAGACATGATTGAAGTACCCGTAGCCACGATATCAAACTGGAATACAGTAGCACCGCCAGTAAACGTAGCACGTATAACTGCATCAAACGCCCAGAATAACCCTGCAGGAGCCGTTCCAGAACCCGCTCGCATTGGTAGACCTTTTATGATCTTTTGGCCCCAAACGCGAGCTAGTCCCGATCCTGCGCTAGTTAGGTCAGTAGGTTCACCCGCCACTGACCAACCAATAATTCCGTCAGTACCATAGTAGAACAAATAAGGATGAAGACTAACTATACCCCCTGTAGCGTTGGCATTAGCAGGTAGAGATATACTACTAAGAATACCCGTTCCTAAGACTTCTCCAAAGAATATCTGACCGTCTTGGTCATTACAGACGCATGAACCATTCGGTGATACGGACGCAATAAGGTAGTTCTGATTAGTTGAAGATGCGTACTGAACGTCAAACATCCAGTAGTTGTCGGCATTAGCTATTAGCGCGTCAGAGCCATACTTCATATTAACTAACGTGGATGTGATAGTGGTTAACGTGTTAGTGATGATAAAACCGTTAACCTGATCGCCAGTGGTGGCCGATGTGATCGTAATAACGCTACCCACCGCAGCTGCGGTATAGTTAGGCGTGGAGGTAAATGCGGTGATATTTGAGGCAACATCAGTGGCGGTCTGATCTATAGTAGTGTTAAAAGCCACAGAACCAGACATAATATTAACACCATCAACGGCGATCATATCTACAGATCCGCTTCCACCTACCAGAGTCACCGTACCATATGCGCCTGACGCCACAGGCGTCCTATCGGTTATCACAGAGCTATTACTGGTGGCATCCAGAGTGAATCGTTCTAAAGTGGTTGCACCACCAGAATGGCAGTAAATGTACAGCATCTGAGTGAAAGTAGAGAACCCACGGCTTATTTCCTGCAGGAACTTCTGAGTGGTTTTATACCCACCCATCTTACGCGGTAATCCTCTCTGAAAACGAACCCACTGACCATCCGTGTAGGCGTCCCCTTCAAATTTGGTTCCGTCCCGCTTAATACCAGGAGTAGACTTCAATACCGCTGTTTGAGTTGGCATTATTAGTACGTACCTCCATTTATATTACCCGCCTGCGCCACTCCAAGAGCAGTCCAAGCCGCCGCTTGGTTCGCAGCTTCAAACAGGGCAATACCCGTTGAAGTTCCACCAAGATTAATCAATGCTGCGCCAGCTGATGTAGCGCCAGTGCCGCCATTAGCAATAGAAATAGGAACGCCAATGGTTGCAGTGTCTGCGTCTAATATTTGACTTCCGTCACAGTAAAATATGCCGCGCTCGTTTGTGGTAAGAACTACGCCTGTGGTGCCAGAAACCTTAACTGTGAACGTGTAAGCGCCCGTTGTTCGGTTATCAATCCAATACTGCTGAACAGTAGCTGGGATAATAATATTTCGTGCGCCCGTTAAGGCGCCTGTAAATCGATATGCTACTCGATTAAGTTGGGCTCCTGAAAGTGTAAAGTCTCCAGATCCTGCAACATCAATAACCGTATAATCAAAGGCAAAAGTAGATGCTTGGCCGAATCCAATGGTGTAGAAGTTGGTTCCGTCTGAGGCAATGATTGATGATTCTCCTGGCTGAAATGCCAAAGGAGCCGTACCGTCAATCTGAACCGAACCTGTTGGAGTAACTGCAACTTGGCCAGAACCGGAGTTACGCAGGTAAATGAACCAGTTATCTCCCACAACAGTTGGATCTGGTAGCGTTAGAACACCGCCAGCTCCAGTCCAGTTGTACATCCTAGCTCGGTCAGTGTTACCCGCTGTGTAATTGGAGTTAAACGCTGTAATAGGCACTGATTGAGATAACACCGCGCCCACCGCCACAATACCCGTACCAGCTAACGCTGAAGCATTTGCACTTGAAGTGGTTGCGCCGTACTGAAGTAACTGCCACACACCGTTAGTTGTGGTGTTGTCCGTTAAATAGACCTGCCAAAGCTCACCAGCCGCAATTGTTCCGACTTGAACACCGCCAGCATTCAAAACAGTAAATGTATGGCTTCCTTTGTTATTAAAAAGGATCGTGTTACCCGTACCGCTTTTAGTAGCATCAGGTAGTGTTATAGTGAAACTGATTGCTGATGGCGTAACATCCATAATACGCGTGGCTAAGTTGACGTTGCTTGATGTCTCTTCAGGCCAGCTCAGTGTGATACTTGCAGCCAATGCTACCGCACTATAGCTGATTTCACTTGGATAAATGTTGGCACCGCCAAACACATCTGTATAACTAGGCATTATGCTTCACTCCTGTTTGCTGATCGGTCCATGATCTTAGCCAGATCTTCGCCGTTTAGTGCTTGTGCAGCCCGATCATACATACCAGTCCACATCGGAACACGCTCGTCATTCTTCAGGAATGGAGTCGCCTCTAATAATGATGCATATAATAGTACGTCTGGCGCGTATTCTGTTAGCCAATTGGTCTGTAAATCGTCACCTAACAAAGCGGGTTGTTCGTAATATAGTATTTCCATGGTGCTTGCAGCAGCAGGAGTGGGGACTATTAACCAGTGATGGTAGTCATAATCAGCATAAAACCCAGGAGTACCCGTTTCGGACTCATCTGGCCAGTAATTACGGCAATACTCGTAAGATCGTGAAAATAATGAAGTGCCCGCAATGTTCATAGAAGCGGTATCTCGCCACCTATCGGGCTTCAAATACGTTGAAACCCCTATGGAAAGGGGTAAATTCACAGCCCTTATAAAGCCTTCTATCTTCAGCTCACGCGCAATACGCCGTTCTCCCAGCGTAATTAAACGTGGAAGCTGATCAAATACGATCTGATCACTCGCTTCAGTAAATCCTCGCTCTAAGTAGCGGCGAAGGTCTACCAGGAGGCTGTCATAGGTCATCGTGTAGCTCATATTATTTCTCTCTACTAACAGCTTTTACTTTTTCCACTGTACGCATGGCACCTAATCCCAACATACCCATAAGCACTGGCATCATCTCAGACAGCTCTATCATGGGGATTAAAACACCCGTTTCAGACAGTTCAAGAGCCATGTTGACAAATGGGATAACGAGGAAATTACCCGCCATCCCAAGCGCACATATCCAGCCAATAGCGGGCCTCCAGCCTGCCACAAACATGCTGTGGTGGGCGGCTTCGACTTTATTAACCTCAATCTGGGCCATGGCCTCCCTGCTCGCCATAGTCGCAATTTCATGGGCCAACCGCTCACGCAGGTCTTTATCAGGGATAACCTTGTCAAGAATAGCGGAAACTGGTCCGATTAACGCACTTATTGCAGCTAACATAGTAGGTACCCTATAGTCGAATATTTTTCATTATGAAATTTCACCTATTACTGACTTTCCTTGACCGTCTGCGAAAGCCGTTACAAACTTTCCTGCAACATCTGCAGTGAACACGACATCGGGCGTCTGGGTACTAGCAGAGTTGAATTTAGCAGGTGTTTGGTAAGTGATAACATCGTTATCATTAAATCCTCGCACCGTGTACCCATAGTCTGAGTCTGAGTGATCTTGATAGGCGACCACAAATTGACCCGCTGTACTCCTATCACAAGAGATAGTTGCTGCGTTTGCGCTACCCGATAAATATACAGCCTTAGTACCGAATGACAAGGTGGTGCCGGAAATGGTCCCAACGATACAGGTACCATACCCAGAGTTAGTATTGTCTTTAAAGGTTATTATAAACTTACCTGAGTTCAGCATATCGAAGTCTATTTTTGGATCTTGTATTGCTCCACTGTCAAATGTGTAAACTGATCCATATGATATGGTGGTACCAGATCGGGTCGCCACTACGGCCTTACCTTGGTTACCACTTCCTTGATACACTATTACAAACTTGTAGCTCGTATTAGGATCAGCAGCAATATCGATGGAAGGTGTACTGCTAGCACTGTTAAATACATACTTCGAGCCATAGGTTATGCCCGTATAGGCTGCGTCCACAGTCCCAATTATAGCTGTACCATAATCACTATTACCGGAATCTTTGAAAGCTATTGCAAATGTATTGTCCTCTATACTGTCAAACTCCAGTGCGGATACATATGTGGCAGCTGAGTTAAAGGTTGCTGCACTACCGAAGCTGAGACTAGTACCCGACAGAGTAACTGTTTTTGATTTGCCATAGGCCGATGAATTCACATCACAATAAAGAACCACCGCTTTATCTGCATCTGATTTATTATAGGCTGGAGATGCCCCGTAATAGGTGGCGTCATTATTAAACACTGCTGCAGTACCATATGTTACCGTGGTCCCAGAAATGTCACCCGCTATCATAGTACCTACGTTAGCCGCAGCGTTATTATAATAAGAGACGATAAACCTTGTTGTTCTTCTATCATCTATAGCAATTTTAGTTGAACCTGTAGCGCCCGCAGCGAAAGTTTGCACAGTACCGTAAGTTGTGACGATAGGTGCGGTATTACCCGCAATAGGCCATATACCTTGTTTGGCGTAGTCAGCCGCTTGATCTAAACTCCATATACCAGAAGCCGCGCCAGTTTGATATGGTCCTGCAGGAACCACGGGAGTATTGGATATTACGCTACCTGGCCAGTCTTTCATTGACATTATGGCGTCTCCTCAGAAGGTACGCGAGGGAATGGCATTGTATCCCACGAAGTAGTGTCTTCTATCCAGTAATATGGACCTCCGTCTTCCGGCATCGCAACTGGAGCATCGTAATCACATATAGCTTCATTGAACGTCCAAGAAGCGAATCCACTTATAGCCCACTCAGCCTTAACTGCATCCTGCTTGGTTGTAATTTCCTCTGCGGTCATTGGCTCGCTGTAAAATACGTCAGTGTAGGTGCCCGCCATACCTTCCACAAGCTCATAAGCTACAGTCTGATTCTTCTCGTACACGCCCAATAATGGCGCTTCAATCCGAATAAACTTAGCAAATTCAGGGGGAAGATTGTCAAGATCCATGTCAGGGAATGCCTGAGACATATTCAGCTTTACAATCGGATGCTCAGATGGAGCGCCATTTACTATTCTAATATAACAATTCATTACAAATTTCCTGTATTAGTTGAAGGGAAGTATCTTGTAGTTCCTGGCCAGATGATGCGAACTGCTCCGCCACCGCCATTATTGATTGACCCAGAGGCTGCACCGCCACCAAAAAATCCACCGCCACCCGTAGGGTATCCGGATGTGCCACCCGATCCGCCGCCGCCGCCCGATCCCGATCCGCCGCCCGAACCACTAGACCCTGACCCTGAGATTCCCACCCCGCCGCCGCCGCCGCCTTTAGAAGAAAAAGTACCACCGCCGCCGCCACCTCCTGCGCCACCACTACCAGAAGCCCCGCTTCCAGAAGGAGCCGACCCACCATTACCTCCGTTTCCAGAGTAACCCCCAGCGCCACCGCCGCCACCAAAGCCGCTGCCATCTGTTGAGGCGCCACTGCCGCCACTGCCGCCAGTCCCTACTATAACACTGCCGCCAGTCTTTCCGTTTAAGCCATTAACTCCACCACCAGCTTCTACTAAACTTGTGCTAGACCTTTTAAGATAAGAACTCTCAGCAATAACGCTGTTGGCTCCCGAAATGCCAACCCTAACGGTTAATGATTCTCCCGGTGTAACGCTTATATTGTTGACGTATGCAAGAGCAGCGCCTCCGCCACCATTGCGGTTATCACCACCACCTTCGGCTCCTCCACCGCCAACTGTAACTGATGAAACACTAGTGACTCCAGCTGGAGCAACCCAAGTGTAGCTCCCTGCAGCGATGTAGTGTATTTGAGGAGGTATATATGGAGAAGCTGTTGCCGTCCCAGCGGCACCAAGCCCTGCTAAATTCTGTGCTTTAACTTCAACCGCGTAAACTAAGCCGTTGGTTAATCCTGTTACTGTAATTGGAGAAGAAGCCCCCGTAACAGTAGTTGTTACGCCGCCCGTTGTTGCAGTTACAACGTACTGATAAAGTACGGGAATTCCTGTAAATGCTGGCGCCGTGAAGTAAACAACAGTCTCAGTATTACCATTAGTTGCTGAAACGCCCGTAGGCGCATCAGGTACTTTATACCAAGCGATACCCGCAGATAAAACTTGTGACTGTGTCCATTTTCCAGATAAATTAGGCATTATTGATCTCCTGTTCCTGTGGATGGAAATGATCTAGTATCTCCTGGCCAAATAATTCTCACAGCGCCAACGCCTGAACCTAGACCATAACCGCCTGAACCGCCGCCATAAGGGCCACCGCGCCCTTCCGTGGAGGTGTTACTATCTTGTCCATCTGTACCTCCGGAACCTCCGCCACCACCGTATGCAATACTGCCTGATTTAGCACCGCCAGCGCCGCTAGAGCCTTCGCCAAGAATGCCTACACCACCACCGCCAGAACCAGAGTAACCACTAGCACCACCGCCACCAGCACCACCCGCACCCGCATTACCCGGGCTATTTTGTGACCCGCTACCACCATTACCGCTATACCCGCCAGCGCCGCCGCCGCCGCCCATTCCGTTTCCACTACCGCCGCCATCGCCTCCTGAGCCGCCATCGCCGCCACCAGTTAGTGCAGAACCCGACCTAGTCCCTCCCACACCATTTGCAGAGCCGTAGGCACCTCCAGTGCCGCCTGTGGCCTGTAGGGTACTAGTATTAATAAAGGAGGATGCGCCGCCCGTTTGTTGACCGCCACCCGTATAACCAGTACCTACGATAACAGCGTAAGAAGTCCCCGCTACCACCGTTATATTATTCCCGTAACCTAATCCACCTCCGCCGGCAGCGGCTGCGTCCCCACTACTTACAGAGTTACCACCGCCACCAACTGTAACAACAGAAACTCTCGTAACCCCTACTGGGGCAGTCCAAGTGTAAGTACCTGCGGAGGTGTAGGCAACTTGTCCTGGCGCATAAGCCGGAGTAACACTAACACTACTACTTGCAGCACTTGGGCCAAACTTATTAAAAGCAGTCACCTTAATGGAATAAACTGTCCCAACAGTAAGCCCGCTAAAAGTTAATGGGGACGAGCCTCCAGAAACAGAAACAGTTGCGCCTGAAGCGGGTGTCGCAGTAGCCGTATAGGACGTTATAGCGGCCCCACCAACTACTGTCGGGGCAGTGAAAGTAACTGCCGCGTCAGGGATAGTGGTAGATGAAACCCCCGTAGGTGGGTTTGGTACCTGAAGCGGGTCGTATCCAGGGAATACAAACCCGCCTTTTCTGTCGGTTATGGCCATCTTATTACATCCTATTTATGCAGCAGAAATTAACTCATAACTCACGCTGTATGAAATCTTACTGGCCGTTCCACTTGTGACGGCAATTGAAGTGCCCTCTTCCAAGTAAATGGCTGTTGTCTTGTCTACCACAATCAACGTGGCATCAGCAGGAACCGAGATTG
>Ga0307995_1001801_pt1 | contig 13007 bp, 19 predicted proteins | sample EllFjometagen262_FD_203132 | JGI IMG/M metagenome (GOLD analysis project Ga0307995, IMG submission 203132) | Marine microbial communities from Ellis Fjord, Antarctic Ocean - #262 | ecosystem: Environmental > Aquatic > Marine > Unclassified | place: Southern Ocean | collected 2014-11-02
GGGATTGGGAATCTGGTTACGGTAATATGGAAGCACCAATAGTAGTGCCAAAGCCTGTTCGTCATACGAAAAAGATTGCGGCGTTTGCTATCGCTATAATTGCACTAATAATTTGGTGTTACTGAAAAGTGAACGGGGACACTAGGCCCCCGTTTGAATTTCTAGTTATTCGTCTCCGTAAACTTCAAGCACCTCCTTTACAGCGTCATGCCTTTCGATATCTTGATGACCAAAAGTAACAGTTGCTAAATGTGTTGCATCACCAAACCTATTAAGCTGATTAACAAAGTCAATTAAGCCATTGTCTTTCATCCTGTCTGCTTGATTAAGATCACCTGTTACAGCCATTTTAGAACCTTCGCCTAAACGTGTTAATAACATTTTCATTTGATTAGCTGTAGAGTTTTGCATCTCGTCAGCAATAATATATGCTTTTTTAAACGTTCGACCACGCATAAATGCTAATGGAGCAATTTCAATCACACCTTCTGCTATCATGCCTTCAATTTCTTTTGCTGTGAAATATTCACGCAAAACATCAAATATTGGTCTTGTCCAGGGTGCCATTTTATCTTCCAAAGTACCCGGTAAAAAACCTAGGTCTTCGTCCACTGAAACAGCTGGTCTTGTTACAACAATTCTGTCCACTACCCCTTCTTTGAAAAGACTAATAGCTGTTAGAACCGCGATAAGAGTCTTACCTGTTCCTGCTGGTCCGATACCAAAGACAACGTCTCTTTTAGCATCAGCCAGAGTTAACATGTATGATTCTTGGGCCTTGTTACGAGGCACGATTTTAACAGTTTTAGATTTTTCTGGAAGGTAGGTATTAATTTGAACAACGTTATTGTGAAAGTTCTTACTCTTGCGAGCTCGCTTTGCACTCATGAAGTGTCCTCCTATATAACTTCGATAACTTCACGTAAGCATAACTTCTTGCTTACAAAAATATTTATCATCTTGGTCACGAGTGTTAAGTACTAACACATTAAACTGATAAATAACTGTATAAGAGAATAGGTGCAGACATGAAAGACATTATTGACGTAATTAAGAACATATCAGAAATCTACGACAGTGACGTAGCATTCACAGTATTAAAAGACTTTGAAAGAGTGCTAGACGACCTTGACGTATATGTGTACGATAACTGGCAGGATGGCGAATTAGTTGCTGGCCCTAAGATTTCACGTCATTGGGTTACGTGCTCATTTATGTGGGAACATGAAAACATGCCAGACCCAATGGGTGGCAAACGTCTATTAGATTATGACTGTAAAGTTACATTCAAAAAAGATAAAATTATTAAACCACGTAAAATCCGCACACCGGACGACGTTAGGTCAATGACTAAAAAGGGTAAACTGGATACTTTGCCAATTTGGGTTGTTGAAATTATGATGCCAAAGAAATTAATTGCTGACATTTACGGTGGCATGAAAGCTATGAATGATTATGAGCTTGATGCTGGTAGTGTTCCAAGTATTGAAGATGAAACACAACAAGCAGACATTGATGCAGAAGCTACAGCAGAAACAGAGACAGTATAATGGGCTTATTTAAAGATGATCTAAAACACTTAGTTGATTCAATAGTTGAAATTGATTCTTATAAATCTAAAATGGGTGAAGATAGTGATATTGTTACATTAGCATTTTCTGTAATGGGCGAGGCTCCTGCAAAAGACTTAGAAAACTTTGTTGAAAAAGGTTATGCGTTTGTATTAGATGCAGATGTATCATCTGGTGAACAAAGTGATGGAACTTATAAAGTATTTGTTGAAATTGAACGTAGCAAAGATGTTGCAGTACAAGTACTAGAAATTGCTGATGGTATTTCTAAATTAGCTAAATTAGAAAACATGAAGTTTAGGTATTATAAGAACTTTAGAAGTCATAATTTAGACGAAGAAAATTTAATGGCAACTATTCCTGTTGATAAAGACAGTTACGATATTGCAATAAATGAAACGTTCTACGAAAACTATAAAAACTTTTTTAGTAGTAGCTATGCAGAGTCGATTGACATGCTAGGCGAAACACTAATTATTAAAAATACATATGCAGGCTCACTTATGTTTGAAGTAACTGACTTTGGTACAGATACTAAACTAAGCGAAACTATAAATATGGAAGATATGGGTGAAGTAATTTTCCTAACTAAGTATTTAGGAGATTATAATATCACTAAATATGGCGACACTGTTGTACTCACTAATGAAGGCTACAGTTTACACCTCAAGAGGAAATAAGCGCAGTCATAGCCAACTGCCCCAAAGTAAGGAATGTAAGAATGGCAAAAGAACACTTTAAATTTGATTTTGAACCATGGATGGCCGAAGAGCTAATTCATAGAGAAGACTGGAAAGATTGGTATGACGCAATGTGCGATGTATTACCACTCTGGGAAGTAGACACTGTTGAACGGGTTGCAGGCTTTATTGCACAATGCGGACACGAGTCAGCTGGCTTTAGAGTTTTGAGTGAGAATCTCAACTATAGTGCAAAAGCACTTAACAGCATTTTTCCAAAGTATTTTAAACGAGCAGGACGAGATGCTAATGAATATCACAGACAACCAGAAAAAATTGCAAACGTTATTTACGCTTCACGTATGGACAACGGCAACACTAATAGTGGTGACGGTTGGAAGTTTCGCGGTGGTGGCATACTTCAGTTAACTGGGCGTTACAACTATACAGAATTTTCAAAAGAAATGGAAATGTCTCCTGAAGAAGCAACTGATTATGTACGCACTAAGAAAGGCGCATTAGACTCAGCATGTTGGTTCTGGGACACAAACAACATTAACAAGTATTGTGACGGACAAGATATTGTTGGTATGACCAAACGTATCAATGGCGGAACAATTGGCTTAGAAGATCGCAAGAAACATTACATACATGCACTTGATGTGTTTGGTGGCGGATACGAAGAGCCTGATGAGAAAGAACTGAATCTTAATCAAACCCTTAGACAAGGATCACGTGGTCCACTAGTAGCAGAAGTACAAGAAAAACTTAATATTTCCCCTGCTGATGGAATCTTTGGTCCAGGTACTGCAAGGCTTGTTAAAAAATGGCAAGGTGCTAACGGCTTAGTCGCTGACGGTATTGTAGGACCTAATACAATAAAAAAGTTACTAGGGTAAACTGGTCTATGTTTAGCACAATTAAAATTGCATTAGTTTTTATTATGTTAGCAGGTGCTGGCGGCGGAGTTTTCTACGTTAAGCAACTACAGTCTAATTTAGAAATTGCACGACTTAATAACGCTAAACTAGAAGCGGCAGTTGAAATCAGTGAACAAAGTCTTGCAACAGTTAAAGCAGACAACATTAGACTTAACGGACTTACTGATACCCTCAATGTAGAACTAAGAAAAGCAGAGACGTACGGAGATGAACTTCGTGCGACTTTGCAAAAACATAATCTAACACACTTGGCAGAAAAGAAGCCAGGATTAATCGAAAAGAGGATGCAAAATGCAACAGATAAACTTTGGGACGATCTCGAGTCTATTACTAGCGACACTCCTACTGAGTAGTTGTAGTACATTTAATCAAGAACCGCAGATACAAATCGTTACTAAAATTGAGAAAACAGTAGTACCTATTGTTTCTAGTCCAAAGCCTGTGCAAATGAACGATGTTAAGATTTATGTTGTTAACAAAGATAATTTCGAAGAGTTTATTGAAGAATATAGAAAGAAAAACGGTGGCGATGCTCGCATTGTTATTAGCGTAAAAGACTACGAAAATCTTAGTTTAAATTTTGCTGAACTAAGACGTTATATTGAACAGCAAAAAGAAATAATTGTTTATTATGAAGAAGCAGTACAACCGCTTCCAGAAGAAGAAAAAGAAGAATAATAGATACTAACATAGGGGGCAATTTATGTGGGATTTGATTGAAAGACTAACAGGTGATACTTTGTGGGTGTACACAAGTATACTTGGCGCAATAGCCGGCGCCGCATTTTTAGCGTATTTTAAAGATACAAGAGCAGGGCTTTGGTGCTATGCTAAACTAGATCAGTTCTTAGACTTTCTAGTAGAGCGTTGGGGATTAACTTGGTTCGAACAACCGACTGATGCTTGGCGTAAAAAATATCCGCATGTCACTAAAAAAATTGATGAGCTAGAAGCTCGTTTAAATAAACTAGAGGGAAAGAAAAATGCCAAGAAAAAAACTTGAAGACTTAGATAAAGACATTGGGCCAGCAGTTGAATCAAAGCCTGATGCAGTAGTAGTAAGCACATCAGATACTACAACACGTAAAGTTAAACTAGACTTAGAAGTAGATACTAGCGTAAAAGATATGGGTCCTAATCCGTATGCTAGGCTTATACATATGGCTAGAGCAGTAGATGCTTGGAGAATCTTTCCACGTATGTTCTTAACTGTGTATATTGTGTTGCTTTATAAATGTGTTATTTGGTACATGAACTTACCAGATCCAAGTATGGAGCAAAGTGGACTTATTAGTATTGTAGTTGGTGCAGGTGCGGCTTGGTTTGGACTGTATACCGGAACTAGTAAAAAGTAACCTACTAACAAATAAGTATTAGTATGAATTATTATGACATACTAGGGGTGCAAAAACAAGCGTCACCCGAAGCCCTTAAAAAAGCATACAAGCAAGCAAGTATGAAACACCATCCCGACAGGGGTGGTGATGCCGAACACTTTAAAAAAGTTGCTGAAGCATACGGTATACTAAAAGATCCACAAAAACGCCAGCAATACGACAATCCCCAACATTCATTTAATTCACAGCAATTCCAAGGTGGTGGTCATGCCTTTGATATTAATGATATTATGAGTCAGTTTGGATTTGGTGGAGGAATGGGTCCGGGTGCAAGACAACAAATGCGTAATCAAGATATTACTATTGGCTGTGACGTTAGTATTGAAGAAGTGTTTAATGGCAAAAACATTATTGCAAACTATAGATTGAACAACGGTCGTGAACAAACGATTGACATTCAGATACCACAGGGTGTAAGACAAGGTGATAAGATTAGATATGCAGGCATGGGCCAGCATGATATACAACAAGTGCCTCCAGGAGACTTATATGTGCAAATTGTAATTAAAGGCACAAACGATTATGAAGTAAATGGTCTTGATTTAATTACAACTAAGCGTATAAACACACTAGCACTAATAACAGGGTGCGTAATTAGAATTAGTATTCCGGGCGGGTCGAGTGTAAACTTAAATATACCAGGTGGCACTCCACCTAACACTACATTAAAAATTACAGGCAAGGGACTACTTAATAGAGGCGGCAATTCAGGCAACGTATTAGTTAAAATCGTGGGCCAAACACCATCAGGATTAGATCAAGAAGACTTAAATATTATTAAAGAGATTGGTAAGAAATATAGTTGACAACGGTCCGTAATTGTATTATAATAGTAAAGTAAATTAAGAAAAGGAATAAAAACGTAATGGTAGAACCATCCGAAGAGTTACAAGTTGTATTTGATAAAAGTATTAAAGATGCAAGACAGTTAAATCACGAGTATGTGACGCTGGAACATTTGCTATTTGCAATGCTATGTACTGATAACTTTACAAAGATTTTGCAAGGTTATGGAACAGATGTTGCACCGTTACAAAAAGAGATCTTAGAGTATCTCCAGACTAAACTAGTTGATATTACAGTTCCTGATTCAAAGGTAAAGTATAAGCCCAAGAAGACACAAACAGTTGAACGAGTAATGAACAGAGCGTTTACACAAGTTCTATTTAGTGGACGTCAGCATATTGATATCTGTGATGTTTTTCTTTCTATGCTAAACGAAAAGAATTCGTTTGCTACATACACTGTTACTAAGGCAGGTGTGGATAAAGAAAAGTTCAGCAATTATATTAATAATGAATTTGTATCGTCAGTGGAAGATGAAGAACTAACAGGTTTAGCACAAAAAGCGCTGAAGGCGTTTACTACTAACCTAAACATTGAAGTTGAAAGCGGCAACATTGATCCCGTCATTGGCAGAGCTGAAGAAATTGAAAGTATTGCTCTTTCATTAGGGCGCCGTAACAAGAACAACGTACTATTAGTTGGTGATCCAGGTGTTGGTAAAACTGCTATTGCAGAAGGTCTTGCATATCGTATCGTTAATAAAGAAGTACCCGAGTTCTTGTTAGAGTATAGTGTTTATAATCTAGACATTGGTGCTATGCTTGCAGGTAGTAAGTATCGCGGAGACTTTGAAGAACGCTTTAAGCTAGTCATGGCCGCAATTAAGAAGCAAGGTAAAACTATTGTATTCATTGACGAAGCACATATGATGAACGGAGCAGGAGCCGGTGGTTCGAATAGTTCAAACGATTTGGCTAATATGTTAAAGCCTGCACTAGGTAAAGGCGACATTAAAGTTGTTGCGTCAACTACATGGGACGAGTATCGTAAGTTCTTTGAAAAGGATCGTGCATTGATGCGTCGATTCCAACGTGTAAGTGTAGACGAGCCTGATAAGAAAACAACAGTACAAATTTTACAAGGCATTAAAAAGTATTATGAAGAATTCCATAATACAACGATTACACAAGAAGCAATCGACGAAGCTGTTAAATTAAGTATTAAGTATATCACTGACAAAAAGTTACCTGATAAAGCTATTGACTTAATTGATCTTGCATGTTCGCGCTTTAACTTGAAATCTTATGACGGTGAAAAGATTGTAGGAGCAGACGAGATCAAGTACGAACTTGCTAAATTTGTTAATCTACCACCTGAGCAGATTCAGCAAAAAGAAACAAATAATCTTAGTCAGCTAGATAAAAATCTTAAACTTAATGTGTATGGACAAGACACTGCTATTGATGAGATTGTAGATAAGATTCTTGTTGCACAGGCTGGACTTAAATCAGAAGAAAAGCCAATTGGTAGCTTTGTGTTTATGGGTCCAACTGGTGTCGGTAAAACTGAACTTGCAAAACAACTTGCAAAACATCTAAGCGTACACCTTGCACGTTTTGATATGAGTGAATTCCAAGAGAAGCATAGTGTAAGTAAGCTAATTGGTTCGCCTCCAGGCTATGTAGGCCACGATGATCATTCAGGACAGTTGATTAATCAACTACAAGAACATCCTAACTGTGTACTACTACTTGATGAGATTGAAAAAGCACACCCTGACATTGCACAAATTCTATTACAGATTATGGACAATGGTAAAATTACAGGTAGTGATGGTAAAGAAGCAGATGCACGTAATTGTATCCTAATCCTTACTACTAACTTAGGTGCCGCACAAGCAGAAAAGAATACTATTGGATTTAATGAAGATCTAGATGGTGAATACGGCGATGAAGAATTCAAACGTTTCTTTGCTCCAGAGTTTAGAAATAGACTTGACGGTGTAGTTACATTTGGAAAACTTGAAAAACCTATTATGCTTAAAATTGTTGGTAAGTTCTTACTTGAACTTAAAACAATGCTTGATGATAAAAATGTTGTTTGTGAAATTACAGATGATGCACTTGATCACCTTGCTGAAAACGGCTTTGATAGTAAAATGGGTGCAAGACCTATGCACAGGTATATCGATAAAGAGATCAAACGTCCACTTAGTAAAATGCTATTGTTCGGTGATCTAAGAGAAGGCGGCACATTGAAGATCGATGTCGTCGACAATCAACTGCATCTTACTCCGGCCAAGCAAAAAGTAGAGTCCGATGCTGAAACAGTCCACGAGTAAGCTGTTCTATAACAAGTACGTATACAAGTTACGTATAAAGAACAGTATAGCATCTATATTTAGAGGCATGAATTTAATTTTTGCTAAAACTAAATTAGATGCAATGCAACAACAAGCTGAAGCTGACCTTCCAATAGAAAGTCCATTCTATTGGAGGGGACGCGGCACAGCTAGTCGCGCCAACCCAAATATTATTAATTTAGAAACCTTTATGGATGGTTGTGTAATCTATACAGCACTTGAAACTAATCAAGATGTATGCATGACTAGGATAGAAGGACACAATCTTGATATCTACTCTAACGAATATGACTGGCTTGACACATTATCTAAGAAAGTTAATGCTGTTAGCTTTAGTGTTCCTAGTTCAGATGAAGCGCAAGACTTTCTACTAGCCAATGCTAATACACTAATAGTTAAGGGCAATGTAGAATGGCCTTTTAAGGTATACTTTGGCAGATCTGTAAGTAAATCATTTGCTAGTTACTGTGATAATAATCCAAATGCTATTAAAATAGGCAATGTTGCAAAGAAAACTATTGAAAGAGGCGGATATATTGAAGGATTTTACTTTTATGTCAAATCTGAAAAGTATCTTATGTTAGCAAAGATTGCACTTGGTGGCAAGATTGCACGAATCGAAAAAATTGTTTCCGAGAATGATTTGCATAAATAGTTGTATGCCAAATAATAGCGAAATAATCTTATCAGAAAACACACACCCAGGAGACAGTTCTAGTGTAACTGTCACGAGTGAAAACTTTAAAGGGGACGGTTACTACGGACGTAGTGATGGTATCCACACAGTTCAATACGACTATGTCGGTCTAGCAGGAACTATAACAATTCAAGGTACGTTGGCTACAACTCCAATTGACAGTGATTGGTTTGATGTGCATACGTATACTGCTAGTAGTTCAGAAACAAGCGTTAAATATGCAAACTTTACTGGAAACTTTGTCTGGGTAAGAGCTAAGTTAGTGTACACTGATGGATCAGTCAACAGTATTAGATTAAATCATTAAGGGTTAACATGGAAAATTTTATTAATATCATTTTTGACAAAATTGAAGAAGTAGATGATATTGTCATATCAGAAGTAGCAACTAGTGCATCAACTGCACTAATGGAGAGTGAAACTAATTACTCTTTAAATGAATCCGAAGAAGGCCAAACAGTTCTTATGGTTGAGACACATGTTGCTCTTACAGAAGAAGAGTCGGACGTAGTTGCAGAAAACGTAGCAACTAAACTTTTTGATCTAGGATACAATAATTTTGACATTGAGGTAAGTGTTTAATGCGTTATCATGAAATTAAACTTGAAGAAGCACCAGGTGATGAAGTCGCCGCTACACAGATGGGTAATGTAGAAGTTGGTGCAGATAGTGTTGATCCAGCCGAAGTAGACGACTTACAAAAACAAATTGCTGACAGAGTAATGAAAGTAGCTGATCCTGCTATTTTACACAGAGTAGAAGCTATCTTACGTAAAGGTGGTATTACTAGAATATCAAACGCATACTTCAAAAGAGACAGTGATGCAGAGAAGTTTACTAAAAGACTAGCAACAATGATCATTGAGCTTGAAGTACCTACAGCAGATAAAATGGCTTTCCTAAAAGAGTTTGCTACAACTAATATGATCATTCCTGAAAAGATATTTGATAATTCAGGAACAGCACAATCAATGGACAGTTGGTTTCAAGGTAGCACAACAGCACAAACAATGTTTAAAGCTATGATTAACGATGCTGGACTAATTGGTAAAAATGCTGGTGAAGCAGGCCCGGGCGAACTTGCCATTGCTTGTTTCCACAGAAAGATTACAGCTGGTACAGACCCGAGAGCAAGTTATGATTTAAAATACGGTAATGACTTAATTGAAGTTAAAACATCTACTGGTAAAGGCGGTGGTGGACGTTGGACAGCAATGAACGACTATCCACTAGACACATATGCACGTATGTCAGATAGTAAGTTAGATCCTAAGAAAATACCAAAGAGTGTAACGATGTTTAAAGCAACTTTACCTTGGATTGTAGATGTATTACAAGATCCGCAATACTTAAAATCACAATCAACAGATACTGGTGCTCAAGGCAGTGAAACTGCACCTATTATGATAGGTGAACAAAGACGAATATTTCAACAGTTATTAGAAATAGCATATCCTAATGCAGATCCTAGAATGATTGCAGATGTTGCCAAAAAATATCCAACCTATACAAAACAAGACATTGCACCGATTGTATTTGAAAGTTATAAAGTAAAGCAAGACTTTACAAGTATGCTACTTATGAAAGCCGGCGGCGGCAATATTACCACATTACACTTTAGCGATTTGAGTGTAGCAGTTGATAAGTTTACCTTAGGAGTACTATACCTAAACGGTCAGCAACGTGGTATGAGTATGCAAGCAACCCTACGATAAATACTAATAGGAGTTAAATTATGACAAAGACATTTAAAGATTACTTGACAGAAGCTGAAGATAGAGTGTATATTAATGATGTTGCTATCGACGAAACGTATGACGATGATGATGCGTTCTTTGAAGCATACGGTGTTATGCATTATAATGAAGATGACATCATGGACGAAGCAGAATATCAAGGACGTACAGTTAAACTAGGCAAGCCTATGCAAGGCGATGTTAAGAAGTTTAAAGTCTATGTTAAAGATCCTAAGACGGGTAACACTAAAAAAGTTAACTTTGGACACGGTGGAAGCAGTGTTAAAGGTAAAGCTATGAAGATTCGTAAAAACAATCCGGGCGCACGTAAGTCGTTTAGAGCAAGGCATAACTGTGATAATCCGGGGCCGCGCACTAAAGCGAGATATTGGAGTTGTAGAAAATGGTAAAATCAGTAGCAGAACAAATTAGAGAACTAGGCGATCGTTTGATGGCAATACAAGAATCTCCAGAAATGTGTCCAGAGGCATGTTGCGGTAAGCCTGTAACAGAATGTAAGTGTGGTCCTGATTGCAAACATTGTGATTGTCATGCTAAGAACAAGGCAGATAAATGATATGATGATCCGTGAAATCTTTAGTCGACAACAACCAGAAGAAACACCATATGATGTAGGCAGTGACGTACATTTTCACATGCTAAATGACGAAGGGTTCTATAGAAAGCATTACATGCCTTGCATGGATAAAATTAAAAGTGCTAACAACGAAAAAATAATTCAAGGACACGTAATGCCAATGATTGATAAGTGTCTAAATCATTATTGTAACAAGTACGATATTAACAAGTTGCCTAAGGACTTAATGACTAATCAAGAAAAGGCAGACTTGATGAGTAAAGTTATGGATAACGAAAGAAATCCACAGGAGGCAGACTTGGATGCGGCTAAGAAATTTATTTGAAGCTAATACTAAAACCGCAGTAATTGGATTTGGTAGAATGAATCCTCCTACTATTGGTCATGGCGTATTAGTTGATGCTATTAATTCTAAAGCAAAACAGTACGGCGGAAATCCAATGCTGTTTTTAACTATGTCGCAAACACCATTCTTGACTCCTAAAGGAAAAACAAGTAAACATTATAGAACAGCAAATATTAAAAATCCATTAGATTGGAAAACAAAGCTCAGTTATGCACAAAAGTTTTTTAATATTCCTATCAGTACAGATCCAAGTTTAACCACTATTATGAGTGTTATGAAACATCTAGAAAATAAAGGCTACGAAAAAGTAGTACTTGTTTGTGGATCAGATAGAGTTAAAGAATTTGAATCACAAATACTTCCATATAACAACACACCTGATCAGTCAGGTAACATTGCTTATAATATTAAAGAAGTAAGTGTTGAAGAAGGTGGGTTCCGAGACGAAGAAGCAAACGATGCTAGTGGTATGAGTGCGAGCAAGATGCGTGAAGCGGCCGCACAAGATGACTTTGAAAGTTTTAAACAAGGCGTTCCGGATCAAAGTGTAGCACAACAAATGTTTGATGATGTGCGTAATGCACTTGGGTTTAGTCACGATGAAACAACTGAAGAAGGCATTGGTGACATAGCAACTAAAGTTGTAGACAAAGTTACCCAAGGCGTCAATTCTATATTAGGCAAAATAGAAAATTGGTATAATAGTCAAAAAGCCGGAGATGATCTAGCATGGGCAGAGGTAGAACTGTTGCTAAAGCCATATGCTCGAGAACTTCTAGATCTTGTTCAAGACAAACGTGACATGCAAATGTTAATGTTCCTACTTACAAGAAATCAAATCAACAAAGGATTTATTAGAAATCTATTTGATAAGATTAAACGTAAGGGATTACGTGCTGTATACAAAATGGAAAAAGAATTTGGTGGATTTGCCACTGAAAGTGACGAAGATGTTAATGAATTAAACTTATTTAAGAAAACAAATAACGCTGATCCTAAACAGCAAGATTCAAATAAATTAAAAGTGCTCGACTGGGTTGGTTCGCGCAATGATGGCAAAGAACATTTTTTAAGTTTCTTTGTAAAGGGGACCGCCTGGAGTGGTAGATTAATTTTTATTAAACCAGAAGCCGCAAAGACATTTATGAAAAAGGTTGAAGATAATCCAGAGCATGAAGATCGTATTAAAAAAATGCTTACTAGTGTTGAAACAACATCAAAACTATTCACACAATTAAAAATTGATCATCAAGTAAGACGAGCGAGTTAATATGGATATTGAACGTTTAAAACAGTTAGCAGGAGTTAACGAGTATAAAGGTTACACTGAGTACACTCTAGAAAACATTAGTCAAACCGGAACTGAGAAACGTGAGATTGAACGTGAAAAGAATATTAAGCCCGGCACAGATGAATGGTTTAAACTATGGTTTAGTTTACCTAAAATGACCGGCGCTGTTAATATGCCGCAAGGATTTAGAGGGCGTAAACGCAAATGAAGTTTCATAATTTAAAAGACCTTGATAACAAAGTTCCTAAGCCAGGAAGTTTCAAACATTTTCTTCGTATACAAGAGAACGGCGGCCGTATTGTTAAAGGTGTTAACACCACTGTCGATGTCGGTCCTAATGAGATTACAAAACAAGCCGCTAAGTTTGGCTTTAAGGTAGACAAAGACGGGCGTCCTGCTACACTAAGTAAAAAAGTTAAAGGTTCTAAAACAAACGTATTGTTTAACCTAGGAATGGCTGAAAGCAAAAACAATTTGATTGACAACAACACCGAAAGTGTGCTACAATACAGCATGTTATCAAATTTATCAGAAGCTAAACTAGGCGAACTAGCATCTGCAAGTGAAATATACGTAGACATGGATGGTGTATTAGCAGACTT
>Ga0307995_1001802_pt1 | contig 13006 bp, 9 predicted proteins | sample EllFjometagen262_FD_203132 | JGI IMG/M metagenome (GOLD analysis project Ga0307995, IMG submission 203132) | Marine microbial communities from Ellis Fjord, Antarctic Ocean - #262 | ecosystem: Environmental > Aquatic > Marine > Unclassified | place: Southern Ocean | collected 2014-11-02
AAGGGTGTGCGATCATATTTGCTCTGGGTTTTGCGAGCCCCTTCCCTCTTGCACCATTACTACCTTGCTTGTTTTCTCTTCTCTTGCGGCGTATTGCATGCCTCACCAAAATATCTTCCGCCGGGGGATAAGACGTGTGCGAATAGTGTTTGAATACATCCTCATTAGAAGAATATTTATGGATTAAGCGCCTTATTTGATCATGGTCTATCTTACCTTTAACTGAGGGATTGTGCTGTGCTTTAACTGGTTGGCGATTAGACTTCCATTGTGCGATTTGGGCAGCAGATGCGGGGGCAGATACTGATGCAGGGACAAATGTAGCAGTCTCTATGGCTACAGCCCTGAGAGAAGCCACAGAGGAAACGATAAAAATGGACGCATCAATAATCCAATAAGGATTTCCGGCGCCAATCTCAAATAAACCCAACACAACAGTGCCCCAAATCCACATGAAAATCCCCCCAGTCAAACTAACAAACACAAACAAGCCACCAATCACCGCCCCCGGAGTACCACCATATACTCCTATTACGCCCCCCAATATTGTTCCAAATACTCCAATGAAGAAACACATCAATAACCCGTTTCTATATTGTGCTTGGATATTATCCCCGTCATCATCTACACAGCCCTCTCCACCGCCTAAATCACATGCTTGTTCCAGTATCCAACTGTGGCCAGGTATGGCCTCCACATTGGATTCAATTGGTGCAATAGGAAGAAAAATCACGACAAGTAATGAAAACATGGCTAAACCCATCCATATTTCAGCATTACCCCGCGAGTACTTAAGGAACGCCAAAAGTAAGGCAACGATAGATATGAAGATGCACCCCACGCCAACCATATCATAATCGATAGACTCTGATCCTGATACGATTATTACTTCACATCCATTTTCATCAGTAATGATTCCTTGTTTAGAATTAGAACAATTATCAGTGACACCTATATCCCATTCACTGGATTCATTAGAATCCCACGATAATAATTCTAATTCCAGCCAAACATCTTCTGATTGTCCTCGACTAGAAACGGATTGTACTTGTTCCCCCGAAACTCTTGAATCCTCAAATCCAAATAGCGGTGAGGAGGAAAGCAGTAGCACTACTATCACTAAAATAATGGCAAACAAACCACTTCTTTGATTAGTTCTGCCCACACCCTTGCGAGGAGATAGTCTCACATAATGGGTGCGCTATGAATCGTTTATCGTTTCAAAGAGATTTAACAAGCTCTTTGCCGATTCTAGCCAGTTTACTTACCGCCTCACGTTGCTCACAACTAGACTTAGTGGATTGAATAATTAATTCGGTCATTGAATCCACCACTTTATCATTGAAACCGAGGGATTGGATATCATTACGCATATCCAATCCACCTTGAGACATCTGGAGTTCCGCATTCAATGAATCGACCGACGTTCCTCTCAGAATCAAAGTAAATATACGAGCAAGCGAGAACCAATCTTGGCGAGTTGATACATTAAAGTCCCATTTTTTTGGGATGAATGGCCGAAGAACATAGTACCATCTTTATTGTGAGATTCACTTTGTTTTCGATTGATTTTGAGGAGTTATTCGGGCAATTATCAAGCGCATTTGAGATTCCATCGCCGGCCTCATCGCTATCCCAGGCATTATGTGTTTCAGAACATCCTACATTGTCAGCATTTTCACCGTACCGTTTAATATGGTCCACTAGAAGCCCTTGTTTACGGTTGATTTGTACACGTCGGTGTTAAGCATGAACCCTCTAATACATAGAAAATAACCTTTGTAAATGAATCCGAGAAACCGTAGAATGGCTGAGATTCAAAACATATATATCTCCATTAATCTACCGGTAATCGGAGGTGTCATTGACCAACACTAACTTATCATCAATAATGGGAGTGACCATAAACGAGGAACCTAGAGGCGTAACGTACCAGGATTTTACGGGGAATCCCGGAGTTCACTGGGAACGCGCTTGTGAGAGAGAGGAGCGAGAATTTCGCCGGTGAAGTAAAGTCCAGGACCTGAGATGATGAGGAAAGTAACAAGTTCGGTCACAGACTTAATTCTGCCCGGGAAGAGCCTCCACCTACATCAAACTCTATGTTGAAATTATAAGAAAAAGAGAAATTAATCCAAGAAATGAATTTTTGTATGCGTGGGGCTCCCTCGTGTGCCTATGTATACAGAACCGTACGATTATATATGCGGGTGAGCACAAGGGCCCCTCTCTGCAAAGTTGTCAATTTAATTATCGTTTTTTGAGTTTAGAATGAACAAGATAATTGGACATGGTATCTGTTGATTCAATACCTTTCTTAAGAGAAAGGTTCTTCCTTCTCATTAGGATAGAACGGCTATGGCAGATTGGGTGCATAAGGAGAGAACATGGGTTGAGCCTCAAATGTATTCATTTGGTGAACCAGAAATGAGCGCAACTGATGCTGACCTCGGTCCGGAGAGCTTCATTCAATGGTTGGATTGGCAGTGCGAAGGTGGATGGGAAGTTTGCAATATCTCAATTATTAAATTAAAGGAAAGATGGCTTGGCTTTGAAACCGGCAAATTGTGTATTTTTCGGAAGAAGAATTAATTCCTCAAATCATTGTTTGATTCATTGATTTATACAGTGGAGCAGAGGGTTTATGCTCAAACCCTTTAATTCACTTTACAGTAATTAAAGGCCGAGCAGTGGGTTTTTTCATGCGCTAGCGTTTGGCAACTCTCTTTCATCGATTTTATTTTAAATTTTTGAACCATGGTGGTAATCATCATGCGAAATTTTGTTTAGTTAAGATTAAATGGAACTACATTCTAGCATATGCATGAGTTTGTTTGATGACGATGACACTTCAATTTGTGTTGGAACTGATTTTGCAGGTAGCAAAATTATTTTCAAACGCAGTATTAAGGGCACAGGCCTAAACTTCAACAAGAAAGACGACCCATCCCATGAATTTGCTTTCAATCATATTCTCCACTCGATGGGACTTTCTAATGATCATGTAGAAGGTGCAAAATACATCAATCATATACACGACAAGTCTCGGTTTTTCATCCCTGCCAACCACAAAGATCCTAGATTGGCATCTATTGCTTCAGAGGATAGAATCATTGTTTCTCAAGGAACGAGGGCCTTAGACGGAAATTTTATGTCAAATATATTTGCTACCTCTCGCCATGCTAATATGACAATCGCAATGAATACTGCTGCCCTTGATAATTCCTCATTTTATGACTTAAAAACTGAAGGGACTTTGTTCTTTAAGCGTAACAGTGATGTTCTCTTCATAGAGCACTCCTATCCGTGGTGCGAACCCATCCAAAGACAATTTCAATCAGAGGAACTAAAATCCTTGAACAATTATAGCGTAAAGAAGGATAAAATCTGGGTTAGTTGGGGTTCAATCTACAAACTATTGTGTGATTTTGCATTGAAAATGGCTGATGACCATAAAAATGGAAGAATACATGGGGACTTGAAACCACAAAATCTCTTGTTACTTGCGGATGGTCTTCATGCCATTGATTGGTTGAATTATACCAATGGCCAGCTCGCACCATTTTCATCACCAGGTTGGACTGCACCGGAGGCATATATGGGGCAGCCTATCTCTCAATCGATGGACGTTTATTCAATGGCAAGAATGTTTTTGAAATTGCTACCAGGAACAGAGTATGGAAAAATCTCTACGTTCAAAAGCCCTACTGGAGGTTCTAGCTCAAGTGATTTAGAATTTATTGAAACTCCCAAAGTATTTCTTGATCTTCATCCATCATGGGGGGACATGTTCAATATTCCATCAGGTGCAGATAAAGATTTAGTTGATGTTCTTGAAAGATCTCTTTCATTCGAACCATCGGCTAGGCCATCAATGAAGGAATTGGCGACGATTTGTAGTAATTCCCTGAGATTGAAGATTAACAGCAATCAAGATGACAATCGTCATTTCTTCATAGGATTTTATGGAAACGAAGATAAGATTGTGTTGATTTGAATCAGTTGGTTTGATAATTCTCTTGGTTGTGTAAACTCGTAACCCACGTAGAGACTTACATTGTCCACAAGGTTTCCTTTTGCATGTGGGTACTTCAACTGCACCCTCTGCAATGACGGTTTTTTCGTTCAGGTCTACTGGTCGATGCAGTTGTTTCAATACTCATTACTGGTTGGTTTATGTGGAGATTTAGATTAATCCCTAGAGTGCCGTGGGTGCTAAGAAAATTGTTCTCCAATAAATCGAAAGTAAATGTATAGTAAATTATTCCTTGACATAATCGTTTTAGGGTCTTGTCAATGGGTGTATCCGAATACCCATTGCAAAGTTAGGTGTCAATCGAAGGGTTTGCAGTGGGTCTTTTCATACGGTAGCGTTAATACAGAATTACGCATTTTCTTCTATCAACAATCCATCGGAATAATTATATTAGGTACTCAATTATACCATTTCAAGGAAGTGTAATTGTATGGCATGTAGTTCTTGTAGCGGAAATGGAAGATGTAGATATTGTAACGGAACTGGATACGTGGGTGGTATTGCCAGAGCAGGACATTGCCGCGCCTGTTCAATTCCAGGTCAATGCAGCGGGTGCAGAGGAACAGGTCGTTAATCATTCAAATTAGAAATCATGTTTGTATTCTGTAAACAATCCATTTACTTTCAAAGACTCTTGGTTATCTCTTTGCCAATTCTAGCCAGTTTACTGACAGTCTCATGTTGCTCACAACTAGACTTAGTAGATTGAATAATCAATTCAGTCATCGAATCCACCACTTTATCATTGAAACCGAGGGTTTGGATTTCATTACGCATATCTAATCCAGTCAGCGACATTTGGATTTCAGCATCCAATGAATCGATTGACGTCCCCCTCAGAATCAAAGTAAATATACGAGCAAGTGAGAACCAATCTTGGCCGGTTGATGCATTGTAATTTACATCTTTCTGCGAAGAATGACCAAAGAATTTGGTAGCAGCTGTATTGTGAGAGTCCGTCTGTTTGCGGTTGATTTTCATTGCGATTCCAAAGTCAATAATTGCATCAAGTTGATGATTACCATCCCTCGGCCTTGCATCAATTAAGATATTATCTGGCTTCAAATCACGATGGACCATACCACATTTGTGAATTTGTGCCACTTGCTCAACTAAATCAAGAATGAGTTTTTTCTTACCTCTGTTACTAAGAGTTTGAAATTGTTCTGATAGTTTTGATGGCCCCATATATCTGGTGACAATCTTTGGATTGGATCCGTCGCCATAGTCTATCAGGCCGACATCAAATCCTTTCGAATCTAGGTGTTTCATATTCCTGATTTCTTGATAGAACATTTCGTGCTGTTCAGTGCCTATAGGAACTTTAGTAACTTCATCGGTCAATTTGTTTAAAGTAACAATGCTAAAAGCAGTCTCTATTGTTGTAATGCCACTACTGTCAGTTGTTATTTTGGACTTCTTTTCTTGCGGCTCTGAATAACTACTGTTGGCTAAAACATTTGTATTCAAATCCATAGGTTGCGAGGCCGAAGGAACAATTATTTCATTCACCTTCCCTTTGAGTCCAACATCTTCCATTCTTATGACCTTGGGAGCAGGCAACTTATGAGAAAGATTTTGTTTTGCACTTGCTGATTCACGAGCCATAGGTTTTGAAGAAGCCTGTGATACTAATGTTGGCTTGGATTGTTTGCTTGAATTCTTTTCCTTTGGAGTGTTTCCGTCAATCCACTGTTCCCAATCACCTTCACCCTGTTGTCGATACCACCAAGTTTCATCAGAATCTTCCCACCATTCAGTTCCATCGTCATCAACATGGGAGATCCATCCGCCCACTTCTAAGTGTTTTAGCAGATCTTTCTTGGCCCGAGAGGGGTTCACCACCGGAGAGGATGATACAACAGATGCGGGAAAAGATGCAGATGCAGTCTCCTCAACAATTGATTTATTCTTCAAACTTCTTTCAATTATTCGAACTTTATTCGGCACAAGCATATATCCTATTAGCATACTTAGAATGGCCGTTAACGACAAAATAACTGAGTAAATAGTAAATAATTTTCCAATATACATATCAGTTAATTCATCAAGCCAATTAACCGCACCCGTACACCATTCGGGTGGAGGATTATCCATAAATTCCTGTAAGTCTTGCCCAGTCTCACTCCTAATCTCTCTGGACTCCCCATATGTCACAATAGTACCTTCTGGGCATGTATAGCTATCATCCAAATCCCAACTCATTTGAAGAAATATATCGTGAAATCCGACCAATAAAAAGAATGCAAGCAGAAATAACCACTTGGTTCTACCCAACAACTTCTTTTTCACGCCTCCAACAATTATGGCAAAGGCGAATAAGAACCCAAAACAACAGAAAGCGTCATAATATCCCCCATCGGGAGATTCTGCTCGAGAGTTAAAAACAATCTCGCACCCATTTTCATTGGTAATGATTCCTTGTTCAGAATTGGAACATTCATCAACGGAATCTCTTACTCCATCTCCATCTGAATCCAAATTTACTACATCATCAGGAGCACACCCTGTAGCATCTACTGTGGAGCCCGAAAGAGAACTAGGGCAATCATCTTCAGAATCATATATACCATCACTGTCTGAATCAATTTGAGAACTAGAACACCCTGTCAATCCTACTGTCTCACTATTAGGGGTGCTTGGGCATTGATCTGTAGCATCAGAGATTCCATCAGCATCGCTGTCAAGTTGAGTTAGCGCACACCCGTTGCCATCTACTGTGGCACCATCAATGGTTTCAGAACATAAATCATACTCATCATTGATTCCATCGCCATCTGAATCCCATTGTCTCTCTAAACAACCCATCCAAGGACCTTGAATTAATGGACACAAATCATTTGAGTCAAGTTCGCCATCTAAATCTGTATCTCTCTCATATACGTTCCAACCATAGTTATCAATGTTCAAAATTATCCGTAGACCATTACTAGAAATTTCACCATCGGTCCCCCCGCTAGAGGCGGGTAGACTAATGACTTGACCGGTTGACAAGTTATAAATTTCGGATTTGGTAGAAGAAACAACATATAATGTATTTCCATCATCAGTTGCACTTATCTGGGTTGGTCCATCGCCCCAATTCCAATCAACTGGAAAGATTTCCCCGCTACTATTTATCTCGAATCCATTTGCATTCCAATTTACAATTATATTTGAAAAATCTATAACTAAAGAATTTTTGAATGTGTATTCTTCAAAAATGATTCCACTTTCGAATGACGAAAGGTCTCCACCCCCTACCATCGAAATCTCAGATAGGTCATAGTATAATTTATGGGAATCATAGTGATCACCAACCATCGTATTCCAAGGACACTTGATTTGAACAAATTTGCTATTGAGAGAATAAGAAACCTCATGACCAAGGTTTATGTAGTCCCCCGGCGGCTTATATCCACATTTATCAGAAAGTTCAGTAGAGCTGATTGAATCAATTATTGGGAAACCATATGATGTATTGTAAAAATTAATCCTTTCGGTTCCAATCCCACCAATAATATTTATCAAATATTCCCCATTTGGAGAAAACCGCAGAGTTTGTGTGTCCGTTGCCACCCATGAACCAAGACAAAACTCTTCTTTTGTGACTAAATCAATAACAACAAAACCATACAATGGACATACAGTATTCTGATTGCTGTGGCCTATAATGAACGCGAGATATTCGCCATCTGGGGAGATATCCCATCCATCTCCACTCATACCTAAAAAAGCATCTCCGAAACCCTTCGGATTATAATCTTCGGAAAGATATGTATCAATTAGAACATAGTTTCCACTTGCATAACAAGTTTCATCCAATATTGTAGGGCATTCATCATTTTCATTATAGATTCCATCCGAATCCCAATCATACTGGAATACAGAACATCCATTCCCATCAACTTTATCTTCACTATTTGATTCTGAACATATGTCGATATTGTTCGAAATACCATCAGAATCGTCGTCACCGTGGTAAATTATAGTAACTTTCCAAGTTGATTCAGCATTGCCCCATTGATTATCATTACCTACACTTCCATCACCGGTAAAGGTTTCTGTCGTAATGTTAGACCAATTGACTACGTAATACAACCTCCATTCATCGTCAAGAGGATTCATGTCGCAAGCATCCGGCCCATTGTTCCACTCATCAGCAAAATCATCGTTATCCCAACATTCGATAGTAATGTTGAGACTGGTATTGTCTTCAATCAAATCAAAGGTAGTATCCCAAGCATTCGAAAGTGTCAATGTATTATTCCAAACTTCAGTCCATGTGCATAGAGGTGAAATCCCATCTAATTCTCCATCCAAATCAATGCATACTTGGAATTGCACATCCATGTCAGTGTCATCAGTATCCCATGTTGTTGAAGAATTACCTCGCCAGGAAAGAAGTTCTAGATTTAACCAAGCATCGTCTTCGCCATCAATTACTTCTGTGTATAGAATATCATCTGGATTATTCAAATCGTTTTGACTAAGCGTGGGCAGAATGAGAATTATTAGTAGGGAAAATGCCAAACTATTAGTTAGAACTTTACCCATAACACTCGCAATACAACCTAATATTAAGCATAATATGCTAATCCATATTGTTCGCCGATGATGTTGGGCTGTAGAATCTTGTCAAACATCAGTATGGTTTCGCTTCAGAGTCATCATCGACTTCTTCTTTGGAACTGAAACTACAACACAATTACTTTCAAAGACTCTTAGCAATCTCTTTGCCTATTCTCGCTAGGACACCAACAGTCTCATGTTGCTCACAACTAGACTTAGTAGATTGAATAATCAATTCAGTCATCGAATCCACCACTTTATCATTGAAACCGAGGGTTTGGATTTCATTACGCATATCTAATCCAGTCAGCGACATCTGGATTTCCGCATCCAATGAATCGATTGAAACCCCCCTCAAAATAAGGGTGAATATTCTTGCGAGCGAGAACCAATCATGGCCAGTTGATGCATTGAAATTTACATCTTTCTGAGAAGAATGCCCGAAGAATTTGGTACCACCATTATTGAGCCCCTCACTTGGTTTACGATTGATTTTCATTGCAATTCCGAAGTCAATGATTGCATCAAATTGATGGTTCCCATTCCTCGGCCTTGCATCAATTAAGATATTATCTGGCTTCAAATCACGATGAACCATGCCACATTTGTGAATTTGTGCCACTTGATTAACCAAATCAATAATGAGGTTTTTCTTACCTCTTTTACTAAGAGTTTGATATTGTTCTGAAAGTTTTGAAGGCCCCATATATCTAGTGACAATCTTTGGATTGGAACCGTCGTCATAACCGATTAGGCCAACATCAAATCCCTTTTCATCCAAGTATTCCATATTTTTTATTTCTTGATAGAACATTTCATATTGCTCAGGACCCCTAGGAACTTTAGTAACTTCATCAGTCAATTTATTTAAAGTGACTACGCTAAAACCTGTTTCTATTGTAATAATTCCCTTACTATCTTCAGATACCCTTTGAGGCGTTGACATTACTTTGTTAACCTCGGAACCGAGTAATTCGGTATCTGGATTCAGATTCTTCGTCCCGACATCTCCAACTGCTTTTGCTCCGGCAGCGTCTTTAGCTATCCTTTCCACTAAAGTTTTAGGGTTAAACAACACATCACTAGTTCTCCAAAGTTCCTGGGGGGCCAGTGGTATTAAATATCGACATCTAGATATTACAGTGGCTTTATTCCCCCCTAATTTTTGTCCAAATAATTTGAGAATCATAATTAACTCTCTTTTGGTAAAAGCATCCCAAAAGGTAATCGAAGAATTCCACCCAGAATTCGGTTTTATAGGGCCCAGCATTACTGTAAGGTATTCACCAGTATGGGGATTCGGTACCGATATTTCAACACCATAGCCATCTCCGGAAGAGTATCTAGGGAATATGGGTGTTACAGCAGCAAGCATCTGTGGAACAGGGGGAGGCGGAACAGGGGCAAGCGAAGATTGGTCGGCCAAACTCCTCCTTTGCGGGTACGGCTGGATTACGGGGATTGGGGCAGGTGTTACGGGTTGCATTACGGGTCTGGCAGTTCTCTGAGGCGGGTTCAAATTTCCAGCGGCAATACCGTCAAGAGTGCTACCAACTCTTATCACCAATAATGAACTAGAAAGCATCATCACCGGGGCCAACCAAAAATGATTGAATGAGACGAGTTCGATGAAAATCATTGCTATCCAGCCATAAATTCCGAGCAAGAGTAAACCACTGGCCCCCAGCGAAGCAAGACCGAACAGCAAAGTCATTCCGAATAAAAACTTCCCACCACTCTTACCCCACACATCCGCAAAGAAAGCCGTAGTCCCAGCAAGAAACACACCAACAAGAAAACTGGGAATTACTAAGTTTGCGATCGAATGGCGATAGGACTCGGAATCAAATAATCCTATTTCACCACCCCATCTAAAGATCCAATCTGATAGCCAGATATTATTGACATTTCCGACGGGCGCGGCAAACAAGGCAATCAAAAATCCTACAACAGAAATAATTGACATTCCGCGCACGGGGGTAAGTGAGGTGCTCAAAGGCAAATCAAAATGGCAAGCATCATTCTTGTCGTAAGAGTAAAAGTATAGAAACAAATAATAGATTATAATCGCCAACCATGCAACAAGCATCGTTCCAAGCATTGTGCCAAATCCTGAGTAAAAAAATCGAGCATTAAACTCCCAATTTATAAAAATCATCGGCAATGGCAACGCGAATAGTAACAAAACAATAAATCCATATGAATGATATGATTTTTTATCATAATATTTCCTCCATTCCTCTGGTTTAGATCGTCCAGTGGGCTTTTTACCATTTGCGTAATCATAAAGCCCAAGGAAAAACAAAATACATGGCCAACAATATATCGTCAGAAATAGAAAGCCAAATCCGTTATTGGGGTCATTATAATCATCTATTTCCCCTGGTTCAAATAACGTGTCCTCGGAGAGGAAACCCCCAAAGGATGAGTTTTGTAACATTTTCGCAGTTACACACTCTTCATTATATTCGCATTCGACTACGATGGGGTGGGCATATTCTGCCCATTCTGACTCAGCCATACCTTCGAAAGAAACATTATCTTCCACCGAAACATATTCACCGCCAACAGTCCATTCTCCCATGCCAAAAGTAGCCAATATGAGCGTAAAAATAAATACAACTAAGGCTGCAACCTTTCTATAGGTTATTGAATTCATTGGCAAAGTCCCCCTTGGGCCATTGCAAGAATATATCGCAAAATACGTAGCTCGTAAATAAAACACTACACATAATAAAAAGATCATTAATAGGTGCAGGGGGAACAACAGTCTGATGGCATTTGCAAATTGTTCATCACTAAGTGCCGGCCAGAGCGGAAACAACGCCATAAAACCCATGAAGAGAAAAAGTGCGAGGTCGCGTAACAACGACATCTTCTGCTCCATAAGGAGGCACAATCGGGCTGATGGTAAAAAATAACCGGGTATTATAGCCTATAACTTCCTTGTGACCTAAGAGTTTTTTTCTCCTCCTGTGGACTCTTGGGTTTAATTAGAGCTTGTTGATTGGAGAGGCGCTGAGTTTGAAGATTTATTGCCTTATCTGGTACTTTATTGAAGCGCTCCCAATTAACTAGCCATGCCGCGGCATTTTTGACAAATCGAGCAAATCGAGCAAGTCCAGCAAGGCTGTCTTCGGCTTTATGAACTGGAACATTCTCAATTCGTAAACCAGTTCCAGCATCATCCCACCGCATATACAATCTAGTGAACCCCCCATCAATAATAGCTCTTTTTCCATTGGAATCATAACAGGCGGTACCAACATGACCATCACTCCCCCCCCTCAAGATAGGGACTAGTTGTTCTTTAGAATAATGAATTTGAGCAATTGTATGGCCTTCATATAAGAATTCTAAACCGGTTGTTATTTGGTGCTTAATGAAGCGATTTTCCCTATTTGGCACCGCTTTAGAGCATACAGTGCAGTCATAGGGGTTATGTGGGGACATTGAGCAACCTAGAAGTTTGGAGACAACTGCATTAGCATCTAAGGATTCTGCTCTATCGCCCCAAATATATACTCCCTTCCCTTGTTGGAAAAAATCATTAATTATATTCAAATGTTCTCCTGCTAAGTGTTGTATATTTGAAGAAATAATCCAAATTTGTGATGCAGCCGATAACTCTGTTCGCAGTTGATTTGCCGGAGGCGGGGTGGCGTGCCTAATAACATTGAATCCCTCCTCAACTAAGGCTGCAAAGTCAATGTGCCCCCCGTGTAAAAATGTAATACAACAACAGTATGGTCATCAAATAAGCCATCCTTTGCTATATCATATTGAGTTCCTTCAGCGTTACCCTGTGAGTCCTTTTTAGCCCCTACAATCGTAGTTTTTCCGGCATATTGTGTGAAAGGGCTTTCTGCCATCAACATCGGATATATTCTTCATTGTATAGAATATTCTCTATCCGAAATAGATTATTTGTATTGTGCTGGGGCAAATATCAAATACACAGCAAATAAAGCCAAGTTGTGCTCCTCCACCACTCCAATATAAGTTCAGTTCGATTAGAACTCTTAAAAGGTGAAGAAATTATTTCTAAGCGATCAAGTACACACCAACTTTCGATGAAATCACTCGAGAGGGAATTTAAAGTAATTACTGAACTTCAAAACAGAGGCAGTGACTTTGGATTGTTACCTGGTCAAAGCGATAACTTTGAAGTGGCAGAGCGCAGCATAAAATTCAAACGAAAAGGAACCCATGATTTGAGTGACTTAGGGCACGATTTAACCATCGGAGAATTTATTGATATTATTGCAAACTTGGCAATTGAAATAGCCGAAATACATTCTAATGGCCATGTACACAGAGATATTAAACCCGGAAACATTATGGTCACCCAGGCAAAAAATGGGGCGAAAAAATACGCCGGAATCGTTGACTTTGGATTGGCCTTAAAAATCAATAGAA
>Ga0307995_1001806_pt1 | contig 13002 bp, 10 predicted proteins | sample EllFjometagen262_FD_203132 | JGI IMG/M metagenome (GOLD analysis project Ga0307995, IMG submission 203132) | Marine microbial communities from Ellis Fjord, Antarctic Ocean - #262 | ecosystem: Environmental > Aquatic > Marine > Unclassified | place: Southern Ocean | collected 2014-11-02
CTATACTCATAGAAGTGGTAGAACTGGTAGAGCTGGAAATAAAGGTATTTCTATCGTTTTAGTAAACGGAAAAGAAAAAGGAAAACTAAGACAGATTGAAAGAATCATTAAAAAGAAGTTTGTTGAGGGTAAAGTTCCTTCTGGTAAAGAGATTGTTCAAAATCAATTGATGAATTTAATTGATAAAGTTCAAAGTACAGAGGTAAATGAATCTGAAATGGAAGAGTTTTTACCAAGTATCTATGAAAAATTAGAATCTTTAGATAGAGAAGAATTGATCAAAAAATTTGTTTCTTTAGAATTTAATACGATGTTAAAGTATTATGAAAACTCTAAAGATTTAAATGATTTATCTTCAAGAGATAATTCTAGAGCAAGAACGGAAAACGAAAACATGACTCGTTTTTTCATTAACATTGGTAGAAAAGATAATTTAAATCCTGGAACGTTAATTGGATTAATTAATGATCAAAATATTGGTGATAAAGTAGAAATTGGATCTATAGATATTTTAGATACTTTCTCTTTCTTTGAAATTGACAAAAACTTCGAAGAAAAAACCTTAGAAGCTTTTGCTTCTAACCAACCAGACTTTGAAGGTCGTTCAGTAAATATAGAAATTACTAAAAAAGAACGTTCTGGCGGCGGAAGAAGAGGCGGAAGAAAACCTTTTGGAGGTAAGAAAGAAGGTGGCGGATTTGGAAGACGTAGAGAAGGTTCATCTTCATCTAGAAGAAGTGATTCTGGAAGCAGTAGAGGATCTTCGGATAGACGGTCATCAGATAGACCAGACAGAAGTTCTGGAGGAGATAGAAAGTCTTCTGGCGGATTTGGAAGAAAACGTAAAGAAAGTTAGAAACGAATTCTAATAAAATATAAGACCTCATAAGCTAAACAGTTTATGAGGTTTTTTTTTATAGAAAAATAAGACTTGATTATCAATATTCTATAACAAGATGAAAATGGCTATCAAAATGAAAACAACAAATTGAGACCATTTTAGATACAAACTAATTTTATTATTATTTTTTAATGATGTAGAAATTGTACCAGCAAGTATTGCTATTACAGAAAAAATAAAAAAAGAAATAAACATAAAAATGAATCCTAAAATATAAAATTGAGTGACAGTGCCTAAACTATCACTAAACAAAAATCCTGGAAAAAATGCCAAAAAAAATATAGAAACCTTAGGGTTTAATACATTCATTAAAAAACCTTGTTTAAAAAGCTGTGTTATGGTTTTCTTCGGAGTAACTTCTTCAGATAAAAGAATACTTGAATCTGTTTTATATACTTTAAATGCAAGATATAAAAGATACACCGAACCGAATATTTTAATTCCCATATATAAATTTTCAGAGGTACTAATAATCGCAGAAACTCCAAAAGCTAATAGAGTTGTATGTACCAAACAACCAGAAATTAAACCAATAACAGTGGCTAACCCGAAAGTTCGTCCATTCACAATACTTTGTGTTAAAACAAAAATATTATCTGGTCCTGGTGAAATTGCTAAAATAGAAGTTGCTAATGCAAAAGACAAAAGTGTTTCAATCATTATAGTAAAAATACACATTTTTGCTATTCTTTAAAACAGTAAGCTTTAAATAAAAACTATTTATATGAATGCTACTTTTGAAAGCAAATAATTAAAAAAAAACTACTGATTTAATAATAAATCTCTCTAAATTTTGTTTATTACTAATTGGAATAAATTAAACAAAATGAATAACTTATCTTTCAAATTACTTACCTTTGTATGTAAAGTAATATCAATTATTCAGTGTTTTTAGCATATAAAAAACAATTAAATTTTTAATTACTTAGTAAGATTTAGGTTTATATATTAATAACATGTTTTAAAATTTACATTAAAATAAATGAGTTTTATAATTATTTTTGCAACATTTTTAGGAATGGAGTTTATGGCTTGGTTTACACATAAATTTGTAATGCACGGTTTTCTATGGAATTTACATCAAGACCACCATGTTCCAAATAAAAAGAGTTTCTTCGAAAGAAATGACGTTTTCTTCCTAATATATGCTATTCCCTCCTGGCTTTGTATTATGCTTGGTTCTATGTTTGCTTTATATTGGGTAATGTATATTGGTTTTGGAATATTAGCGTATGGTATTGCATACTTTTTAGTCCATGAAGTATTTATTCACCAGCGCTTTAAATGGTTTAAAAATAGTGAAACAGTCTACTTAAAGGCAATTCGTAGAGCACATAAAATACATCACAAACATATAGGTAAAGAAAAAGGAGAGTGTTTTGGAATGCTCATAGTTCCTTGGAAATATATAAGTAATGAATTTAAAAAAGTAAAGGCTTGAATCTTGCCTTTAAAAAAAACAGCTACAAAGAATATAAATTTAGAAATAACAAATATATAATATTCCAATCACTGTGAAAAAAGCTATAATTATTGGTTCTGGAATTGCTGGCATTGCCTCTGCAATTCGATTACAAAATAAAGGATATAGTGTTCAAATACTAGAAAAAAATAGCTACCCTGGCGGAAAAATTACCCAACTTACTGGCAAAGGGTTTCGGTTTGATGCAGGACCTTCCCTTTTTACAATGCCTAATTTAGTTACTGAACTTTTTGAAATTTGTGGAAAAAAAACTTCTGATTATTTTAACTATGATCGACTTAACATTTTATGTAATTATTTCTATGAGGACGGAACAAAAATTTCAGCAAATTCAGACATTCCTACTTTTGCAAAAGAAATAAGTGAAAAAACAATTGATTCTGCCGAAAGCGTAAAAAAACATCTCGAAAAAAGTGCTTTTATTTATGGCGCTACAGAAGAACAATTCCTGAATAAATCACTTCATAAAATAAGCTCTTTTCTTTCATTTTCAACTTTAAAATCTATATTCAAACTTCCTTTTTTGAAAATTTTTAGTTCAATGAATCAAGTAAATAAAAAAGCATTTAAAGATTCTAAGACCATTAGAATATTTAACAGATATGCTACTTATAACGGTTCTAACCCTTATAAAGCTCCAGGTATTTTGAATATAATTCCTCATTTAGAATTTGGTTTAGGAGCATATTTACCAAAAGGGGGTATGCATGAAATAACGAATAGTTTGGTTCAGTTAGCAAAGGAAATAGGAGTGAAATTTCATTTTAACACCGAAGTAACTGCTATAAAAACAATAGATAATTCAGTAAAAAGCGTACAAACAAAATCAGATAACTATAAAGCTGATGTTGTTATTTGTAATGCAGACATACATACAGTTTACGAAAAGCTATTACCATCAGCTAAAAAACTTAAAAAAGTTGATGCTCAAGAACGCTCAAGCTCTGCACTTATCTTCTATTGGGGAATTGGAAAAGAGTTTCCTGAATTAGACGTGCACAATATTATGTTTACGGAAGATTATAAAACAGAGTTTAAACATCTATTTGAGTCTAAAGACATCTATAAAGACCCAACCATCTACATCAATATTAGTAGTAAACATCTTAAAGGAGATGCACCTAAAGGTAAAGAAAATTGGTTTGTAATGATTAATGTACCATCTATTTATGATCAAGATTGGGATAAAATGATTGCTAAAGCAAGAAAAAATATTTTAATAAAAATATCAAAAATTTTAGGTGAAGATATTGAAAGTTTAATAGAATTTGAAGAACAATTAACACCACAACTCATACAAGATAAAACAAATTCTTATAAGGGTTCTTTGTACGGAACCTCAAGTAATAATAAGTTTTCGGCATTTCTGAGGCATAAAAATTTCTCTTCAGATTACAAAAATCTATTTTTCTGCGGTGGCAGTGTGCATCCTGGTGGAGGAATTCCATTAGCACTTTCTTCTGCAAAAATTATTGATAAATTAATTAAATGATTCAAATTAATTCTATAGCAAATCGGTGTATTAGTGTTTTGCTTTTATTCTATTTTTTGGCCTATTGGAAATATGCATTCCAGCAATAAGAGATCTTTTTTTAACCCTTACACCTCTTAACTTATTTATTACGTTGGCTACTGCTATAAAGTAAATAGAGTAAACGATTCTTGATGCTTTCTTTGCTTGTATTTATCCTTAGTTTTTCTGTGGAAGGAATTTGTGTTGCTACAGGTGTCTTATTTGGGAGTTATTTTTATGAGATTGGATTTGGATTTAAAATTTTTGAAACACCCATTATGATTGAGTAAATTGATTATTTTTAGCGCTTAGCACCTTCTGAATAGTACAATTATTTACGGATAAGGGAGTATGACTTATTTTGTTGCCGCCGGTGTTAATGACATCATTAGACCTAATAGTAGAGCCTGTTTTGATTAAATTTAGCTTTTGATCTTGGAAGAATGATATTATTCCTTTACAAAATTATAAAATATGATTTTTAACCAGCACATTTATGCATGGTATAATTTATCTTTTTAAACCAAAAATAAATGCCAAAATAAGTTTTATTATGATTGGTGTATCCGCTTTATTTTTTGGGTTTTTAAATATTTTACTTAAGAAAAAGGACCTACTAATATCATTGTAAACAATAAAATAAATTACTTTTTAAGAAGTGCCTTATTAATTTTCTTTATCAAACCAGGACCTTCATATATAAAACCTGTATAAATTTGCACTAAGTCTGCACCGGCATTTAACTTTTCTAGCGCATCCTCTGCGGAATGAATTCCTCCTACTCCAATAATAGGAAAAGATTTGTTAGAATTATCTGCTAAATATTTAATTACTTGCGTACTTTGATTCTTAATAGGCTGTCCACTTACCCCACCATTCCCTATTTCCTGCAAACGCTCTTTAGATATATTTAAATTATCTCTTGTAGTAGAAGTATTTGAGGCAATTACACCATCAATATTTGTTTCTGCAACCAATTCTATAATTTCATCTAGTTGTAAATTATTTAAATCTGGTGCAATTTTCAGTAAAATAGGTTTCTTAATTTTAAATAAATTATTCTGGCTTTGACATTCAGTAATTAATTCTAATAAATAATCTTTATCACTTAATTTGGCATGACTTCCCACGTTTGGGCAACTTACATTTAGAACGAAATAATCTACGAATGGATGTAGTTCTTTAAAAACATCTAAATAATCTTGAGTATAATCTTCTAACTTTGTTTCTGTGTTTTTTCCAATGTTACCGCCAATAATTACTTTGTGTTTGTTCTTTTTTAAATTTTTAATAGCCTCTTCTACACCATCATTATTAAAACCCATGCGGTTTATTATGCCTTGATCATCTTTTAAACGAAACAATCTTTTCTTAGGGTTTCCAAGTTGTCCTTTTGGTGTAACTGTTCCAATCTCTATAAAACCAAATCCAAAATTAGCTAATTCATTATATAAAACTGCATTTTTATCAAAGCCTGCAGCCAAACCAACCGGATTAATAAAAGTTAATCCAAATAATTTACGTTCTAATTTTTTGTTTTTTACTTGATATAAGCTTCTGAAAACGGAGGCTACAAAAGGAATTTTGCACAAAATTCTAATCAAAGAAAATATAAAATAATGAACCTTTTCTGGATCAAATAAAAATAAAATTGGTCTTATTATTAATTTATACACTTAAATTTATTGATTTTTAATTATTGCAATGCTGAAATAAGAAAATTTTTAATTATTCTATCTTAAAATAGCATCTAAATTCTTTTCGAATGTCTGCTGTAACTTCTGCATTATTTTTTCAATCTGTTTATCTGCTAGTGTTTTTGTCTCATCTTGAATTAGAAAACTAACAGCGTACGATTTTTTCCCTTCTGGTAACTTATCACCTTGATAAACATCAAATAAATCAACCTCTTTTAATAAGTTTTTCTCTGATTGGAAAGCCAAATTATAAATTTCTTTAAACTCTATTTTAACATCTAATAATAAAGCTAAGTCTCTTTTAACTGCAGGAAATTTAGGCAAACCTGTTACTTTTATACTTTTATTACCCGTTATTTTTAAAATAGTATCCCAGTTAAAATCTGCAAATAAAACTTCTTGTTTAATTCCGAATTCCTTTAATAAACCTTTTTTTATTACCCCAAACTCTACCAACTTCATTTTACCTAAGCTTAATGTAATTCCTTCAGAGAAAACATCTTGTTTTGCTGGCGTTGTTTTTAAATTATCAATTCCTAACCTACCTAAAATATTTGTAATAATTCCTTTTAAATAAAAGAAGTCAGAAGCTTTAGATGTTGAATTCCAACTATCTGTTGTTCTATTTCCTGTTATAAATAAAGTAAGATGTTTATCCTCTTGGTATTTTTCATTGTATTTATGATATGTTTTCCCAAACTCATAAAACTTCAATGAATTATTTTTTCTGTTTATATTATAAGAGACACTTTCTAAACCACTAAATAGTAAGGATTGACGAAGTACTTTTAAATCATTACTTAATGGATTTAACATTTCTACATTTGCTTCCTCGGTTATATTATCAGATAATGCTACATATTCTGGCTTTGTTAAAGAATTTGCCATCGTTTCATTAAAACCTAAAGCCGTTAATTGGTTCGCTATAATATTTTCTATTTTAGTTTCTTTATTGGAATCGAATGAAATTGAAGTATTTAATTTATGAGAAAACTCTATATTATTATAACCATAAACTCTTAAAATCTCTTCAATAATATCTGCTTCTCGCTGCACGTCTGTTCTATAGGAAGGAATGGTTAAACCCAATCCCCCTTCAGTTTCACTATTAATTTTAATTTCTAAAGATGCTAAAATTTTCTTAATCGTTTCTTTAGGAATTTCTTGCCCTATTAAACGATATGCATTTTCGTAAGAAAGAAACACCTGATAGTCTTCAATTTTTTCAGGGTAAAAATCTGAAATATCAGAGCCCATTTTACCATCGGCATATTCTTCTATTAATAAAGCTGCTCTTTTTAAAGCATATTTAGTTAAAGTAATATCTATTCCTCTTTCAAAACGAAAAGAAGCATCTGTGTTTAATGCATGTCTTTTTGCTGTTTTTCTTACCGCAATAGGATTAAAATAAGCACTCTCTAAAAAGATTGAATTTGTATGCTCTGTTACACCAGATTTACTTCCACCAAAAATTCCAGCGATACAAAGTGGATCAGAGTTTGCATCACAAATCATAATATCTTCTGATGATAACGATCTTTTAACACCGTCTAAAGTTGTGAAAGGCGTACCTTCTGCTAACGTTTTTACAAGAATCTTATTACCTTTTACCTTTTGAGCATCAAAAGCATGCAGTGGTTGTCCTAACTCGTGTAATACATAATTAGTAATATCTACAATGTTATTTTTAGGTGTTAAACCAATAGCTTTTAATCTATTTTGAATCCATTCTGGAGAATCTCTTACAGTAACATCTGTAATTGAAATTCCACAATATCTTGGGGCCTGATCTTTATCATCTACTTCAACATCAAAGCGCAAAGTTCTTTCATCTACATGAAAATTACTAACAGATGGAGATATTAATTCTAAATTAATGTCTTGCTGCATTAAACCTGCACGTAAATCTCTGGCAACACCAAAATGACTCATTGCATCTGATCTATTTGGAGTTAAACCAATTTCAAAAATTTCATCTATCTCGATATCAAAAACCTCTGCTGCAGAAGCACCTACTTTTAAGGCTTCATCAAGAACCATAATACCGTCATGACCTAAGCCTAAACCTAATTCGTCCTCAGCACAAATCATTCCATGACTCTCTTCTCCTCTAATCTTTCCTTTTTTTATTTTAAAACCTACTCCTTTATCATCATATAAAGTAGTGCCAATAGTTGCAACAGGAACTTTTTGTCCAGCCGATACATTTGGTGCACCACAAACAATTTGAACAGGAGCATCTGCCCCTAAATCTACTGTCGTAATTTTTAGTCTGTCTGCATTTGGATGCTGTATACACGTTAAAACTTTACCTACTACAATACCTTTTAAGCTCCCTTTAATAGATTCTCTGGTTTCAATACCTTCTACTTCTAATCCTAAATCAGTTAACAGCTCTCCTGTTTTTGCAGCATCCCAATCTATTTGTAAAAACTGTTTAAGCCAATTGTATGATATTTTCATAATCTCTTTTAGTCGATTTTCAACTGCAAATTTAACCAATTTTTTGCTGACTATAAAAGCAAATAGCAGATTGTTAATAGATAGTTCATAATTAAATATTTAGGAAAAGCAATGTTTGTTTTATTTCTAATTCGCTCAAATAAGGTCATTTATTCAGGAGTTCAGAAATAAATAACAAAAAGAATCGGAAACAATCTTTAATCTAAACTTGTTTATCAAATTTAAAGCAAAAAAAAAATGTAAATATAGAATGCAAGCAAAGCATTAGCAAGCAAAGTAGTATTTGTGTTTAAATAAAAATTAATCAAAAATCCTTCTATCTACTTTCTTGTATACCATATAATACAAATTTGCAAAGAGGGTTCCTATTATAATTCCTACAGAGATATCTATTGGAAAATGAACACCTAAATAGACCCTACTATAAGCAAAAACTAGAGGAAATATTAGAATAAAATATATGTATTTGTATTTATCTCTTAGTAAAAGAACCGTAAAAACAGAGAAAAATGTAGAAGTCGTTGCATGACCAGACATGAAACTAAAACTCTGTGGTTTTATAAATATTCTTAAAAGATGTTTAATTTCAGGATCATTATTGGGTCTTAATCTTTCTACAGAATCTTTAATAAGGTTTGTAAATTGATCTGATAAAGCAACTAATAAAATCATGAAAATAATAACTACACCCCCACGTTTCCAACCAAAACTTTTAATCACTAAAAAAATGATAAAAATAAATAATGGTACCCAATTAAATTGGTGCGTAATACCAAGCCAAAGTGTATCCCAATTTTCGTTACCTAAATTGTTTAGAAAAATAAGTAATTCTTTATCTTTTTGTATAATGTCTAACAAATTATTTGTCAATTTTTAAGATTTCTACTTCAAAAACTAAATCTGATTTTGCTGGAAAAGGTCCGAATTTTTGATTTCCAAAACCAATAGTATAGGGAATAAAAAAACGTGACTTCTCACCTGACCTCATAGATAAAAGTCCTTCTTTTAAACCACTTATCATTGGTTTTTGTGTATTATTTAAGTCAAAAACAATAGGTTTTCCTATATCATCTGAAGAATTCATTTTTTTACCATCTGCAGTATGCAAAGTATAATTAGCGGTCACTTTTTTTGAAATAAAAACTTTTTTACCTTTTGTTGTTTTTAATTTTAAAATACGTAAACCAGTGCCTGTTCTCCTTGCCTTAGACTCTTCCATATCTATTAAAAAAGATTTCTTTTTTAATAGATAACTAACGTATCTCTTCTCTTCTATTTTATTTTCTTCTTTCGCTATTTCCTCTTGAGACTTGTTAAATTTAATAACCTCTTCATCAAAAGTTTTCGCTGCATTGAAATCTTGAGCCTTAGCACCTATTCTAATAATATTTATAGTAATAATGGTATCCTTTTGAGAAACCTTATTTATTACTTCCATTCTTGTTGCGTTAATTGCATTCTTTAATTGTAACGTATCTGGATGTGTTTTTTGTAACTTTTTTAATTCTGTAGAATTTATAATAGCTTTGCCAAACACACTATGTTTTCCATCTAAATGAGGTATTGCTCTATATGTTATAAAAAACTGACTATTGTTTGTTAATGGTCCCCCATTTGCCATCGATAGCACGCCTTGATCATCATGCTTATAAATAATGTTTCCATTTTTATTTCTTGGAAACTCATCTCCAAAAAGATACCCTGTACTTTTTCTTCCTTCGGAGGTAAAACCACCAGCCTGAATTACAAAATTTGGTACAACCCTATGAAAAATAATATTATCGTAAAAATTTTTACCTTTTAAGGAATCTACTAATCTACTGTTTGTACCCTCAACTAAAGCAATAAAATTTGCAACAGTTTTAGGTACATATTCAGTATATAATTCTAATAAAATATTTCCTTTATTTGTTTGAATCTCTGCATATATACCCGCTTCCAAGTCCTTATACTTCCCTTGAACGCAAGATGTTAGTAACATAAATATTATAAAAAAAAAGAAAAATTTCTGCATGTTTTTATTTTAATACTTCTAATAATTCAATTTCAAATATTAGCGTAGAAAAAGGTTTAATATTTTCGCCTCTTTGTTGTGCACCATAAGCTAATTCTTGAGGAATAAAAAATTTATACTTCGCTCCTTCATTCATTAACTGAACACCTTCTGTCCAACCTTTAATTACTTGGTTTAAGCCAAATGTAGCTGGCGTTCCTTTATCTACAGAGCTATCAAAAACATTTCCCTCTATATTTGTGCCATGATAATGCACTTTCACTTTTGTCATTGGTCCTGCTGGTTTTTCACCTGAACCTTCCTTTAAAACGATATATTGAATACCACTTTCTGTAGTTTGTACACCTTTTTTAGATTTGTTAGCTTCCAAAAAATCCTCTCCTGCTTTTTTATTTTCACCAAACTTAGCTTCTGCTGCTTTTGAAGCTGCTGCTTGTTTCTCTTCCATTTGCGCCTGTTGCTTCTTTTTAAAGTAGCCGCTTAAAACCTCTTGCATATCTTTTGCATCAATTAATAAGTTAGTAGAATCTATGCCATTTCTAATTCCTTGTGCTAAAATTGATTTATTCACTTCATTAAAGTTTAATTTTAACTGACCACTCATACTTAGACCCACTGCATAACTAACTGAATCTAATTCTGTTTCTAAAATTTTCACATCTTGTACTTGATTTCCACATGAAAACAAAGAAACTGTTACTGCTACGACTGCTAATTTTTTTACTAATTTCATCTTTTTTAATTTATTTAATATTTAATAATGTTACTTTACTTTTAATCGTTTTGTTTATTCCAATTTTATTTCCATCACCAGAAATGCCAAAAGCATTGTAAGACGGAATGACAAATATAATAGTTTCCCCCACTTTCATCAACTTTATTCCCTTTTGAATTCCAGAAATAAAATCTTCCTTATCTACTGTATAATTTTTAATACCGAAGGTCTCTTTACTGTATAAAATAACATCATTTAAATCTCTAATATCATAAGTTAATTCAGCAACATCACCTATTTCAGGAGTTACTAAATCTTCTTGTATTCGATGAACATAGGAATACCAAAATCCGTTTGGTGAAGCTTTATATACATTTAGACTGTCATTTTTTATGTATTTTAAAATTTCAGCTTCTTCTAATTGAAATATTTTTTTTGTGACTGCAATGTTTTCTTTAAATATTGTAGCAGAAGGTTTTGGGTTTATAGGTCTTCTTGCTTGAGGAGCAGAACAACTTAGAAAGTATAAAAAAACAAAAAACAAACTATATTTCATAAGATCTATTTAATTCATTTTTATACGTTGGCAACAATTCTTTAAATGTTGTAATTACTTCTTCAACAGAGCCATTGAACTTACCCCCTGCTGCATTATCATGTCCGCCCCCGTTAAAATGATTTCTTGAAAACTGATTTACAGAAAAATTTCCTTTAGATCTAAAAGAAATTTTAATAATATGTTGTTCTTTATCTTCAATAAAAATAGCTGCAAAAATAATACCTTTTAAAGAAAGTGCATAATTAACTACACCCTCTGTATCTCCTTTTTGAAAATCAAACTTTTTCTTTTCGGCTTCTGTTAGTGTAATAAATGCTGTTTTATATACTGGTAAAATCTGTAAATTACTAAGTGCTTGTCCTAACAACAATAGTCTGCCGAATGAATTAGCGTCATACACGTTGTTATGAATTTTATCGTTCTGGGCACCTTTTTCAATTAAATCTGCAATAATTCTATGCGTTTTACTAGTAGTCGATCGAAACCTAAAAGACCCTGTATCCGTCATAATTCCTGTATACAAACAAGTTGCAATTGCTTCATCTATCAAATCTAGATCGTTGTTCATTTCAATAAATTGATAGACCATCTGACAGGTAGCACAAATTTCAACATCAGAATACATGTATTTCATATCATCTGGCTGTTGATGGTGATCTATCATTACAAAATCATTTGGATACTTTTCTAACGTCTTTTGCATATCGAAACCAACTCTATGCAATGCATTAAAATCTAGGAGAAAAATAATATCTGATGCGTTTATAGCTTTCTGAGATTGACTATTCTGCCAATCAAACCGATAGGTGTTTTCGGAACCCGGCAACCAATGTAAAAAACCTGGATACTCATTTGGCACAACAACAGTGGCTTTATGACCTTTTTTTGTCAAATAATGTTGTAAACCTAAAGTAGACCCCATAGCATCTCCATCTGGATTTCTATGCCCTATTAATACAATATTCTTTGGCTTACTAAGAAAGCTTTTTAATGCTTCAAATCCTTTTAAAATCATACTAGGCGAAGATACAATTTATTAACATTGTTCAAAATAAATTTTGGTTTACATTTGTACATAACTCAAACTATTTCATTTTGAAAAATTTCTTAAAAATCTACTTTTCTACAATACTCTTTTTAATCATTTCTTGTAACACAATAAAAAAAGTAGTTCCTGAAGGAAAAAATGATTTTACCATTGCTTTTGGCTCTTGTAATAGGCAAAATACAGAAAACATTTTATGGGAAGAAATCATTAAGAATAAACCAAATTTATGGATTTGGGGCGGTGATAATATTTATGCTGATACGCATAATATGAATAAATTAAAAAATGACTATGCCACTTTAAAAAATCAAAAAGGGTATTTAAGTCTCACGAATAATATTCCTGTGATGGCAACGTGGGATGATCATGATTATGGAAAAAATGACAGTGGTGTTGAATCTCCTACAAAAAAGGAAGCCCAACAAGTTTTCTTAGATTTTTTAAATATTGATAGTAAAAGCCAAAGAAGAAAGCGAGAAGGCATTTATCATTCAAAGAATTTTAAAACTAAAGAGGGAAGTATAAAAGTAATAATTTTAGACACAAGGTATTTTAGAACTGCATTGACAAAGTCTACAAAAAATAGTAAAAGATTTATGCCAAATGTAT
>Ga0307995_1001808_pt1 | contig 12993 bp, 13 predicted proteins | sample EllFjometagen262_FD_203132 | JGI IMG/M metagenome (GOLD analysis project Ga0307995, IMG submission 203132) | Marine microbial communities from Ellis Fjord, Antarctic Ocean - #262 | ecosystem: Environmental > Aquatic > Marine > Unclassified | place: Southern Ocean | collected 2014-11-02
TTACTAATATACCAATTTATAGTTTTCGAAAGACCTTCATTTATTTTGATAAGAGATTTCCATTTTAATTTTTTTTTTATTTTTTGTGAATTTATGGCATACCTGACATCGTGACCGGGTCGATCCTTAACAAATTTTATTTTTACATTTTTATGAATTTTAGATAACTTAACTTTCATTAGTTTTATTATTAAATTTGTTAATTTAATGTTCGTTAGGTCAACATTACTTCCCACATTATAGCTTTCTCCTAATTTACCTTTTTTGTACAAAACTTCCAAAGCTCTACAATGGTCCTCAACATATATCCACTCCCTAGAATTTAGTCCTTTTCCATAAATTGGAAGATGTTTTTTATTTAATATATTAAATATTAATTTAGGAATTAATTTCTCAGGAAATTGTCTTGGACCATAATTATTTGAACAGTTGGAAATTATAGCAGGAAAATTATAAGTACGTATGTATGATCTTACTAAATGATCACCGCTAGCTTTCGAAGCAGCGTAAGGTGAACTAGGTTTGTAAGGATAATTTTCTTTAGCCCTTTCAGACTTGTTAATAATATCTCCATAAACTTCATCAGTTGAAACATGAATGAGCTTAGTTTTATTTTTTGAAGTTTTATTATAAAACCTTATTGACTCAAGAAGGTTAAAAACTCCATTAATGTTGCTATCAATAAATGGCCCAGGCTCATCTATAGATCTATCAACGTGAGTTTCTGCAGCTAAATTAAATATTGCTGACGGATTGTATTTTCTAAGAGCTTTAATAATAATTTTTCTTTTGTTGATATCAGATTTAATAAATTTATAGAATTTTCTATTTACACCATTTAAATTCAAATTCATTCCAGAGTAAGATAATTTGTCTATATTTATCACAAAATACTTTTTCTTTAAAAAGTATTCAACCAAATTACTTCCTATAAAGCCTGACCCGCCTGTTATAATAATTTTTTTCATTTTAATTAAATAGATTATATTAATTTTTAATATTAAATTAATAAAAGAAATAAAATATAAAATCAAATATTGTTAAAATAATGACCAATAAAGAACTAACAGTAATAATAACAACATTCCAAAGTGAGGACAAAATAGACGGTTGTTTAGATTCAATAGATTCAAACATCAAAGCAATTGTAGTAGAGAACTCAAGTAATCAAAAATTTAAAAACTATATAGAGCGCAAGTATTTGAATGTAGAATGTATTTTAACAAATGGAAACTTAGGGTACGGAAAAGCTAACAACATAGGATTGAAAAAAGCTAAGACAAAATATTGTTTAGTTTTAAATCCGGATACAATAATTGAAAAAAATGCTATAAAAAATTTCTTTTCTAGAGCAAAAAATATAAAAGATTTTAGCATTATAGCTCCTTTGCAATTAAAAAATGAGTTTTCCAAAAAAAATATTTCAGATAACAGTCTTACACTGCAAGAAACAAAACATGTTGAGGGGTTTGCAATGTTTTTAAACATGGAGAAATTTTTAGACATCAGCTTTTTTGATGAAAATTTTTTTTTATATCTAGAAGAAATAGATCTTTGTAAAAGAGTTAAAAACAACAATGGAAAAATATTAATAGATAGCAGTATAAAAATTTTCCATTTTGCGGGAGAATCAGTTAATAAATCTTTTTCTCATCAGGTTGAGCTTACTAGAAATTGGCACTGGATGTGGTCTTTGTTTTATTATAACAAAAAACATTATAATTATTTTTATGCTTTATTATTAGTTCTTCCTAATTTTTTTTCTGCTTTGTTTAAGAGTTTTTTTTTTAAGTGTGTTTTTAATAATAGAAAAAGTGAAATATACTCAAAAAGACTAAGCGGTCTTTTTAGTTCTATAATAGGAAAACCTTCCTGGTACAGGCCAAATATAATCTAATTTTTTAACAACCAATATGTTAAAGTAATATTATTTTTAATAAATGTATAATTTCTGCTTAACTCATAAATACAATCCAAAACTAGAGAAAATTAATTATATAAATGTTGGTATGGGGGAAAGTAAATTTCCTGATACGTGGATTCTTGACAGTACTGGCAATAATATTAGCGCAAAAAATAAATACTATGACATGTATTCATTTCACTATTGGCTTTGGAAAAACTATTTAGATAAAATTAAAAAAAATGAGTGGGTATGTTTTTCAACTTATCGGAGATTCTGGAAAAATAAAGAATTTTTTAATGAATCGGATCCACTAAAAAAAAAAATTATCCAAACCCCACCAAGTGAATGGAAAAATTATGATACAATACTTACAGAACCTACTGATCTTAGTAAAATTAAGTTTTCTAAATTATTTAAAAAAGGAAAAAAATTAATTTTAAAAAATCCGTCTATAATTTTTAAACCAAAAAGAAGAAATATAAAATTTCATTTTGACTTAATGCACTATGAAGGAAATTTAGATAAAGCTCTTGATGTTATCGATAAAAAAGAAAAAACGGAATTTATCAACTATTTAAATGATAATACCTCTGCTAATTTTTGGAATCTCTTTTGTTGTAACTCTACAACTCTGTTAAATAATTGGTATGAAAGTGTTTTTACCTGGTTATTTAAATGTGAGGAAATATTTGGATTCGATAATCTTAAAGGCTATGAAACTGGTCGTATGTATGCTTATTTAGCTGAGAGATACCTACCTTATTGGTTTAAAAAATACTCTAAAACAAGAACTTGGCCTACTTATTACTACAATACAGACGAGATGTAATTGTTACAATTGAAAACTTTAGATTTTAACTATAATGAGTAGCTGTGTTAAAAAATAAATACAAAGTGTTGGTTACAGGAGCAGCAGGATTTCTCGGTTCCCACTTATCTGAAAAATTAGCTAATCTGGGACACCAAGTAATTGGAATTGATAATATGATCGGAGGATACTCTGACAACATTCCAAAAAACATTGACTTTTTAAAAATAGATTGTTGTGATTTTAAACAAATTAAAAAAATCATGAAAGGTGTTAACATAGTTTATCATTGTGCCGCAACGGCACATGAAGGACTCTCTGTTTTTTCACCATATGAAATAACAAAGAATAATTATTTAGCCTCAGTTTCAATTTTTTCAGCAGCTGTGAATGAAAATGTAAAAAGAATTATATTTTGTTCATCTATGGCTCGGTATGGAAATCAAGCAACACCATTTTTAGAATCGATGAAAGCTAAGCCAGTAGATCCCTATGCAATTTCTAAAGTAGCATCGGAAGATGTGTTAATTAATCTTTGTGAGCTGAACAAAATTGAATGGGTTATAGCTGTTCCGCACAATATTATTGGACCGAGACAAAAATACGATGATCCTTTTAGAAATGTAGTTTCAATAATGATGAATAGAATGCTTCAAGGTAAAGCGCCCATCATTTATGGAGACGGTGAACAAAAAAGATGTTTTTCATATATAGATGACTGTTTGAGTTGCCTTCTGCCAATGCTTGACCAAAAAGATTTAAATAAGCAGATTGTAAATATTGGACCAGACGAAGAATTTGTTACTATCAACAAAATAGCAGAACTATGTTCAAATATAACTGGAATAAACCTTCCGCCTATTTATAAGCCTGGAAGACCACGGGAAGTCAAACATGCTACTTGTTCAGCAGACAAAGCAAGAAAATTGCTAGATTACAAAACAACTGTTTCTTTAAAAGATGGGATGAAAAAAACATTTGAATATATATCAAATAGAGGTTCAAAAGCTTTTGATTACAATATTGAAATTGAAATCAACAATGAGCTTACACCTAAGACATGGACTCAAAAAGAAATCTAGTGGCCCGGAAAATTAATTAAACTTTCAGTAAAATAAGATTTTTTTTTTAGTAGATCATTTCCTGGTAAATCAAATAAATTGATAATAAAAATAAATCCCGCAACTTTACCACCAGAGATTTCAATTAGTTTTGCTGCGGCTTCCGCTGTACCACCAGTTGCAATAAGATCATCAATCACTAGAACTTTATCATTTTTATCAATTGAGTCTTTGTGAACTTCAATTGTTGCCTCACCATATTCAAGTTGAAAATCTACAGAATGTCTTTCTGCGGGTAATTTATCTTTTTTTCGCAGTAGAATTAAAGGTTTGTTTGTTAGATAAGAAACAGTTGATGCAAATATAAATCCTCTAGATTCTATTGCTGAGACTTTATCAAATTCAACTTTTTTTGATATTTCTATAATTTTATCAATAGCAAAATTAAAAGCTTTGGGATTTTTAATTAAAGTAGTGATGTCTCTAAATAGAATTCCCTTTTTAGGATAGTTTTTAACTGATCTTATGTATTTTTTTAAATCCATATTTAGCTTCAATATCTAACAAAAAAGCATTAATAATCAAATGGTGAAAAAAAGAAAACTTGGGATAATTGGTGGTAGCGGCCTTTATAAAATGGAAGGTTTTGAACAAGTTAAATGGAAAAAAGTAAAAACAGCCTGGGGTCCACCTTCAGACGAAATTTTATTGGCAACAAAAAGTAAAGAAGAAATTTATTTTATACCAAGGCATGGGAGAGGGCATAAAATTAATCCAAGTAATATAAATTTCAGAGCTAATATTGACGCAATGAAACAACTAGGTGTCACAGATATTATTTCTGTGTCAGCTGTAGGATCCTTAAAAGAAAATTTAAGCCCAGGAACTTTTGTTGTAATAGATCAATTTATTGACAGAACATACGCAAGAGTAAAAACTTTTTTTGACGAAGAAATAGTTGCTCATGTGTCGATGGCAAGGCCAGTTTGTAAATCATTAGGAGAATGCTGCGAGTCGGTATTAAAAAAATTAGACATTCCATATCAAATGAATGGTACTTATATTGCAATGGAAGGTCCTCAGTTTTCAACATTAGCAGAGTCCAATCTTTATAGATCTTGGGGAGCTGATGTTATTGGAATGACAAATATGCCAGAGGCAAAACTAGCAAGGGAAGCAGAGATTAGATACTGTACTGTTGCTATGGTGACAGATTATGACTGTTGGCATCCAGACCATGATGAAGTTGATGTTTCAATGGTTGTCCAAACACTTAACAAGAATTCATCTAATGCTCAAAGCATGATCAAAGAAGTTATTAAAACATATAAAGATTTTTCAGCTGAACAAGATCCGGCAAACAATTGTTTAGATACTGCTATAATAACAGATCCAAAGCTAAGAACCAAAAAAACTATAAAAAAATTACAATATATTGCTGGTAGAGTTCTCGGTAAAATCTAATGAATATTAATGGAAATGCCTACAGAACAATTTGGTTTGAAAGCAATACAGTTAAAATAATAGACCAAACTAAATTACCTCATCAATTTTTTATTAAAGATTTAAAAACAGTTAAAGATTCAATCAATGCAATTAAAACTATGGAAGTGAGAGGCGCTCCATTAATTGGCGCTACCGCTGCTTACGGATTAGTTTTATCTATAATTGAAAATAATGATCAATCTTTTTTACAAAAATCTAGTGAAGATTTAATAGCCTCAAGACCTACAGCTATTAATTTGAAATGGGCAATAGATCGAATGATGAAAAAACTATCAGGAGTTAACAGCAATGAAATCTTAAGAATAGCCTTAGAAGAAGCTAAAATGATTGTAGAGGAAGACGTAGAATTTTGTAAAAATATTGGGATAAACGGTTTAAAAATAATTGAAAAAATATCCAATAAGAAAAAAGATACTGTTAATATTTTAACTCATTGTAACGCGGGTTGGCTTGCAACAATTGATTGGGGCACAGCTACATCGCCAATTTATCAAGCACATAAAAAAGGTATTAAAGTACATGTTTGGGTAGACGAGACTAGACCAAGAAATCAGGGTGCTAATTTAACTTCTTATGAATTAAACGAGGAAGGCATACCTAATACAATTATTGCGGACAATACAGGTGGAATTTTAATGCAAAGAGGTCAAGTTGACATTTGCATAGTCGGAACAGATAGAACTCTTTTTACAGGAGATGTTACAAATAAAATTGGAACTTACTTAAAGGCTTTAGCAGCAAAAGATAACAATGTTCCTTTCTATGTCGCGTTACCAAGTTCAACAATTGATTGGTCCATTAAAGACTCAAAAGATATTCCAATTGAAGAAAGAGACCCCGAGGAGCTTTCTTATATTGAAGGTTTAGACAAAGACAACAAATTACAAAAAGTTTTAATTTATTCAGAAAAAAGTAAAGCACTAAACTTGGCATTCGATATTACACCAGCTAGGTTGGTAACAGGTTTAATTACAGAAAAAGGAATTTGTGAAGCTTCAGAAAAAGGATTGAAAGGGTTGTTTAAATAAAACTCTTCATATAACAGAAATGAAAAACCTAAGATCTGCAGTAATTAAATATTCTAAAAAACTAAACTCTACTAATTTATCCGCTTTAAGATCTGGAAATATATCTATACGTGCAAAAGAAAAAAAAATAGATGGTTTTTACATAACTCCCTCTGGTGCAAAATATTCCTCGTTAAAAACTAAAGATATAGTTTTTGTTTCTCTAAAAGGACGATTCGATAAAAAAAAAGGAATTCCATCTTCAGAATGGAGATTTCATCAAGATATTTATGTTAATAAAAAAGACGCTAAGGCAATTGTACATGCGCATTCTACGTGTGCTACAGCTGTTTCAACACATCAAAAATCTATTCCTGCATTTCATTATATGATTGGTGTTGCGGGCGGAGAGGATATAAAATGTACAAAATATGCAACTTTTGGAACAAGAAAGTTGTCAAATAATATTTTATCTGCATTAAAAAATAGATCAGCCTGCTTGATTGGGAATCACGGACAGATTGCATTTGGAGAAAATTTAGACAAAGCTTTTGAGTTAGCTCAAGAGGTTGAAAATATTTGTAATCAATATATTAATGCCTTAAGAATTGGAATTCCTAAAATACTTTCTAAAAAAGAAATGAAAATAGTTTTAGAAAAAATGAAAAATTATAAAAGAGGATAATTTTTTTTATGATTAAAGTTGGAGAACACATCACATTAGATTTTCTAGGTGTAAAAAAAAATTATGAAAAATTTTTTTACGAAAGAATTATTTATAAAATAGCAAAAGCAGCCAAAGTAGAAATACTTAATATTAGTAGTCATGAATTTCAGCCTCAAGGATTTACCTTAGTTGCTTTATTATCTGAAAGTCATTTTAGTTTTCATACTTTTCCTGAAAGAAATGTAATTAGTTTTGATTTCTTTACTTGCGGTAAGGTTCATCCAAAAGTTGCTTTAAAAATATTAAAGAAAGAAATAGACCATGAAAGAGTAGTGGTAAATAGTTTTAACAGAAGTAGTGTCAGTCTATATGATGATATTTACTCTACACCAGGTCAGAAGAAATACTACGTTGTAAACAATGTATTAGAAACTTTTACATCCAAAGTTGGTCAATTTGTCGAGATTATGAACCTAGAAGAATTTGGTAATGCTCTATTTATTGATCACGAAATCCAAGTAGCTGAAAAAGATGAAAAAATTTACAGTGGAAATTTTTTCAAGTCTAGTTTCGATCTAAGTAAAAAAAATAATAATGTAGCTATTATTGGAGGAGGAGACGGTGGGGTGGCTAGAGAGTGTCTTGAAAATAACACTAACTATATAGACTGGTATGAACTTGACCCTGAGATAGTAGAGTCGTGCTATAGACATCTGCCTAAGGTTTGTTCAAAAGTTAAAAAAAGCAACAACGTTAATACTTTTTGGGGAGATGCATTTGAAAGCATCAAATCTGTTGAAGACTCTAAGTATGATAAAATTTTTGTAGATCTTAATGACGACCAGTACTGCATAGATCTTGCTAGAAAAAATATGAAAGGTCTTCAAAGAATTTTGAAGCAAGGGGGAGTAATTACTGCTCAAGTCGGTAGCAAAGACAAGAAACCTAGACAAGTTGAAAATTGGTGCAAGGTTTTAAAAAAAAGTTTTGGAAACGTCACAGTTTCAGGTGTTCATATACCTAGTTTTGATTGTAATTGGAACTTTGCCTCATCTATAATGAAATAAATATTTAATATTTATTTTTACTACATGTTCAAAGTTTCTTGCATCCAAATACGTTCCGGCAAAGACATTAAAAAAAATTTAGATATTTCAAAAAAATTAATTTTAAAGGCTATAAACAAAAAATCTGATTTTATTATTACGCCGGAGACCTCTTCGTTGTTTGGCTTAGATAAAAAGCAGCTGTTAAAGACTGCAACCGTCATGAAGAAAGATGTTTACTTAAATGCTATTCGAAAATTGGCAAATCAGCATAAAAAATGGATTTTAACTTGTGTTTTAATCAAAGAAAAAAATAAAATTAAAAATAGGTCAGTATTGATTAACAGCAAAGGTTTAATTGAGAGCTATTATGATAAAATACATATGTACGATGTAGTATTAAGTAAAAAAGAAAAATACCTTGAATCAAAAACTTTTTCTTCCGGAAAATTACTTAAGACTCCCAATCTTCCCTGGGGGAAATTAGGATTATCAATTTGTTATGATGTCCGGTTTCCTAATATGTTTAGAAAACTTTCAAAAAAAGGATCTTTGTTTATTTCTGTGCCTTCGGCTTTTACAGAAACTACAGGAAAAAAACACTGGCATAGTTTGTTAAAAGCTAGAGCTATAGAAAATTTTTGTTACATCTTTGCTCCAGCACAGTGTGGCACGCATTGGAACGGAAGAAAAACATATGGTCATTCTTTAATCATCTCACCCGATGGTAAAATTTTAAAAGAATTAAAAAATGGTACAGGAGTTATCACGGCTAATATTGATCCTAATTTTTCAAAAAATTTAAGAAATATAATTCCAAGTCTTAGCAAAGACTAGTAGTGAGATTTAACTTCTTTAATATTGGAACCTAGAATATTGTTAATCTCTAACTTTAGCTTAGATCTTTCATCATTACTTATATAAACACTTCTAACCAGTTTAATAAATTTTTCACCGAAATCATTATTTTTTTCTGCTAACCTCGTTCCATTTTCTATATCCCAAAGTTTTAGATTGATAGCTCTCAAGCCATCAATTAATGTTTGAATTTTTGATCTATCAGGTATTGCTTTCTTAAAAGTATCGGTAAGTGTTAAGAGTTCTTTTTCTACATCCTTAAGCTTTTCAACATCTTTTATTCTTTTTTTTTTAATTTCTAGTATTGTTATTTTGTCTATCAATTCTCCAGCTGATATTTCTGCCAATATTTTATCTAATTTGTTATTCATATTAGTTTTTTTAGATATACTATAAATATAAATTTACACAATTAAAAAAATGTCAAATATTTTAATTATAAAACATGGTTCTCTTGGAGATCTAATTCAGGCTATCGGAGCCATCGAGGATATAAAAAAATCTAATGTAAAATCAAACGTAGTACTTTTAACTTCAAATCAATACATACATTTTATGAGCAAGTGTCCTTATGTAGATGATGTTGTTGCAGACAGAAGACTTCCAAGGTGGAATTTGATTTATCTTTATTTTTTAAAAAAAAAATTAACTTCTTATAATTTTACTCATGTATATGATTTACAAAATTCCAATAGAACAAAATTTTACAATAAATATCTTTTGAGCCAATCAGAATGGTCTTCTACAGAGACATCTCTAGAGAAGAATCAATTAAAATCAGATTTTGTTAAAGAACCTGTTTTAGAAAGAATGGTGATTCAGCTTAAGAAAAGTGGGATTAAAATTGAAAATACTAAAAAATCAAATTTAAATTGGGCTATCACCAATATAAGAAATATTACAAAGGACTATACAAATAGGAAATATATTTTAATTTTCCCTTTTTGCTCACCAAAATTAATAGCTAAAAAATGGCCTTACTATTCTATCTTAGTCTCCCAGTTAAAAGCTGTATACAGAAACAAATATGATATTGTTGTAGCTCCGGGTCCTAAAGAAATTGAAGAGGCCAAGCTGTTTAATGTTCAAGTAATTTTAAACAATGGAAAATCTTTAAAAATAGACGAACTTATTAGCTTAATAAAAGAAGCTAGTTTTATAATTGCAAATGATACTGGTCCCGCACATATTTGTAGCCATATGAATAAGCTAGGTCTAGTTTTATTTGGTAGTCATACATCTGCTCATAAAGTCAGTATAGAGTCACAAAAATTTAAGCCCATCTCCGTTAAAAATTTAAGTATGCTAAAAGCGGAGACTGTGATGAAAGAGATTAGAAAAGTATTAAATTAAAATTAAGTATTGTTTAACGATATTTTCCCATTTAAATTTTTTTGAAAATTCTTTGGCTTGTAGACCTAAAACTTTATATTGATCATTCTGAAATAATTTTAACATTGTTTCGTAAATAGAACTCAAATCGTTCCCGTTACACAAATATCCGGTTCTTCCTTCTTCTATTGCATCAGACTGCCCACCATCTTGTCCACCTACGGAAGCCTTGCCATAGCTTCCAGCTTCGATAAAAGATATTCCAAATCCTTCAACTGATTTTTTATAAATAACTGAGGGCATTACAAATAAATTAGATTCATTAAGAAGTGCTACTTTTAAATTTTCTGGAGTTCTAGGTAAAAAAACTACTTGCTTTTCAATATTGAGTTGTTTTCGTAAATTTTCTAAATTACTTTTTTCATCACCATCACCAACGCAAACATACTTAATATCGGGATAAAGAGGAATCAAATTTTTGATAGTCATTAAAATATTTTGATGACTTTTTCTTTTGTCTAATCTTGCAATTGTGATTATTTTGGGAAAAGCAGAACCAAATATATTTTCTGCCTTTAATTTACATTTGTTATCTATTTCAACTGGATAATTTGTTCCTGGATGAATGATATAGATTTTATTTTTTTCTAACCCCATGCTTATACCCAATTCCTTTGTGTATTTAGAGTTTGCAATAATAAACTTGGCTTTTTTAAAAGCTTTATTCATTCGAATGTTCAAAGAACTTCCTAGCGGGTGATTAATTTCTTTAGAGTGGATTAAGCAAAAATTTGAATAATTATTTAAGTGTTTTGTATTGATATGTTCGAGACTTTTCCAGTGATCAAAAAAAATTGCTCTAATTTTATTATTTTTTAAATATTCATTAACCACATGAGCTTTTCTAAATTTTCTAAAGATTTTAAAACCACTAATTCTCTGAATTTGTAAATTAGAATTTTCATCATAATTTTTACAGTTTGGATAATCATCAGCAAAAACTTTTACAGGTCCATGATTTGTTAAACCTTTAGACAGGCCCTCCATTAAACTTTGAATACCCCCAATATCAGGTGGAAAATTTCTAGTTATTATTACAAACATTAGATAAGTTTTGTTCTTGGATTAATATTATAAATATTTTAATATCAAATTACAGCAATTATATGATTCATAGTTTTAAAAAAAATACACCAACACTACATGAAGATTCTTGGGTAGCCAGTAATGCAGTTTTAATTGGAAAAGTTATCTTAAAAAAGGATGCAAACGTTTGGTTTAACGTTGTACTCAGAGGCGATATTGAATCTATAACTATTGGTGAAAGGTCCAATGTTCAAGATGGGAGTGTATTCCATACAGATCCAGGTTGCCCGTTAACATTAGGCAATGGTGTAACTGTTGGACACATGGCCATGCTTCACGGCTGTGAAGTGGGAGATGATACTTTAATTGGTATTGGTAGTACTATCCTCAATAAAACAAGAATTGGAAAAAATTGTATTATTGGAGCCAATACTTTAATTCCAGAAAACAAAGTAATACCAGATAGATCTTTAGTTCTCGGAAGCCCGGGCAAAGTTATTAGACAGGTCACAGACAAAGAAATTCAAGAAATAAAAGAAAATGCTAAACATTATGTTGAAAATTATAAAAATTATAAAAAATAATATACAATGAAATTAATTACATTTTTTTTAGCACTATTACTTCAAACAAATGTTGTCGCAGGACTAAAGCAGGCAGGACAATCAGAAGTACCAACGGATATACAAACACAAATAATAAATCAGTATGAAAAAAATAGTAAAAAAAAGAAAAATATAGGTAAAAAATATATTCTTTATTTTTATACTGACGGAGGTAGCAATAATTCAATTTGGGAATCTCAATTTGCAGATGAAATAACAGATGAACTCCACGAAAAAATATTTAAAAAATGCACAAAACAAATCAGGAAATATAAAATTAGCAAGACTGCTGAATGTTCTTTGTATTCTTTAAATGATAAAATTGTTTGGAATTTTTCTACTGGCACTGGTAATACAAAACTAACTAACAAAATAGCACTTTATATTAAACCTTTTATAAAACCTGAGGATAAAAAATCAGGAAGATTTTTTGTGGATCAGCCTGATACAAATGATGATTATCAAATTCATTTTAATTATTTGTTAGCTGATGAAAGAAAGGACTTTGAGTGGGATATTAATGGAAAAATGGAAAGTATCTTGCTCGAATTGAATGACATTATGACAAGAGAAACAGCGTTACACCCTCTATCTAACGGAAAAAGTAAAAAATTTAAATTTGATTATAGAAAAGACGGTAAGCTTGATATTACATTCATACGTTTAACAAAAAAAAGTAAAGAAATTACTAAATACCCAAACAACAACATAGTCCCATATTTTTGGTTACAAGGACTTAATAATCCTAAAAAAATTTATTTTAATTTTGCAGACGTAAAAGGAAGTGCTGGCGATGGTGAAGCAGGACCTGGTGTTGGGTCGATTTTTATAGACGGTAAAACATCTGCAAAAGATAAGTTATTAAAACTAGCTATTCATGAATTATACCACACGCAAGGACAAGGCTTTGAATGTGTGCCAGGAGTTAGCAACGGTCACTATATCGACGAAAATAAACCTACACATCTTGGTTGGGGACTTAATGCTGGACCAGCATATCTTCACGAAGAAAAAGGTTGCCCTAAAACTGCAGATAGCGTTTATTTAACACCAACATCAAAAAATTCATACGACCCCTATAAAGTTATGTGTTTAAAAGAATATGGAAATT
>Ga0307995_1001809_pt1 | contig 12993 bp, 14 predicted proteins | sample EllFjometagen262_FD_203132 | JGI IMG/M metagenome (GOLD analysis project Ga0307995, IMG submission 203132) | Marine microbial communities from Ellis Fjord, Antarctic Ocean - #262 | ecosystem: Environmental > Aquatic > Marine > Unclassified | place: Southern Ocean | collected 2014-11-02
ATACAAAGAAGCTCTGAAAATGGAATCAGCGAAGCGGCAATTAGCTAATTTTGACCAGCAGCTTAAAGACATTTGTATGATGCAAGGTCAGTTTGATTTGTATACGAGCATCAAAAAACGCATGGAGGAAAGCAGGTACGCTCACGAAAAAGAACTACGGATTATTAAAAGACGTAGGATTGAGTTCAAAAAAACAATGAAACTGATAGGCACTGTTATTTTTGCTTGGGTTTGTTTTATGGTTTTCTTGGTAGCAGGGATATGGATGTATCGTCAACCGTGATCATGGTATTCCTACTGGTTGTTATTGTTGACGGGGAAACAGTAAGCACTGACGATATGTTGTTTGAGAATGTGTACAGATGCAATCAGTTTGCCAGAGCTATAGAGCGTGGTGAATCAGGGCCAAACAAGCAGTCTTATATATGGCAAGAAAACATATCTGCTTATTGTTTGCCAAAAATGGTTACGAAAGATACAGAACTATTTAAATAATTATGGGTAAGTTGGCCCCCATTAAAAGCCAGCACGTTAGAGGTAGAACCTAATGGAAAAAGTAACAGAAGCCGCAATAGAGGTGTTATCGAGTAAAATCACGAAGGACACTGAATCGGCAGATGCTTTACGATTTACGCAAGCCGCACTAAATTTAGCCCATGTGCTGTCAGTAATTAGTAATATAGAAAAATAAAGGGTGGGGCTTCGGCCCCTATTATAAGGAGCGTATGAAATACCTACTTTTAGTTAGCTTTTTGACTCTTACCGGATGCTCTTCACTGAGCGTGTGCGGTGAGCGAGAGTACAGCTTTGAAGTCCCTAGCACTATTCCTTTCCTGAATGGAGAGTTTAAGATCAAGCGAAGCTCTGACCATGTAGATTGCAGCAGACCTCCAGAAGAGAGAGCTATTAAATAATGCCTACCCATCAAGAGCTAAGTAGAATATGCGGTGAAAGCTATCAAGAAAGTAGCTTTGAAGAAGCCAATATTGAAGTTCTTGTAAAGGGTAATGTGTTTGCTTTTAGAGGTACTGACGAGCCTAAAGACGCTTTGCGAGATATGCGTATCCTGCCTCTTTGGACTAGAGAGCTAGGTTGGTGTCCAGCGGGATTCCTTAAAGCCAGCAGAAGACTAGTCAACAAAGTGACTTCGGTTTGCTTAGAAGAAGATATCGACCATAAGAACATTATTCTTACAGGTCACAGCTTAGGTGGTGCAGTAGCCCTTATTCTTGGCGCGTTAATGACAAGAGATGAGATACCGCCTACAGAAATAGTGACCTTTGGCGCACCCAGATGTGGGCGATTAAAAATATTAGACTCAGTTCAGGTGACTCAGTACAGGCATGGGAAAGACATAGTTCCAATGGTTCCACCTCTAATGAGGAGGCATAATAAGCTTTTAGAGCTTGGTAAGCCCACAAGCTACATTAAAGACCATTTTGTAGTGAACTATATTAAGATGGATAAGTCCCCGGAGGTTTATTAGTCGTGAGTCCAAAGAACCTAGAACCTAACTCTGAGTACGCCAAATATGATACAGATGGCGATGGAGTGGTAAGCGATGCAGAAATAGCTTCCTCAGAAAAGCTCCAGCAGCTAGAGGTCTTGCATGAGAAGGCTGATGCCCAGAAAAATATGTGCTGGCTGGCCCTCCTTGGAATGCTGCTCTACCCTTCTCTTGTTGTTATTAGTGACTTGTTAGGATTAGACAAGTCTGCTGAAGTTTTAGGGGATATGAGTTCAATCTACTTTGTGAGTGTAGGCGGTCTTATCTCTGTTTGGTTTGGAAGCCAAGCGTATACTTCAAAGAAAAGTAGCGAGAAATAACATGACTGTAGATGTTAAAGATCTGTATGAAGAAATTTCGGCTGATGAAGGCAAAGTCCTTCACGCCTACCTTTGCAGTGAGTTACATGCAACTATCGGAATTGGTCACAAAATATTAGATACTGATCCAGAGAAAGACTTAGATATTTTTGGCATAAATTGGGAAGAAGTCCCTGATGAACAGTACATCACAGAAGACCGCTGCTACATATTGTTCCAAGAAGACGTACAGATAGCCATAAGCGGCTGTATGAAGATTTATAATAACTGGGATGATCTGCCTCAAGAAGTGCAGCACATTCTAGTAAACATGTGTTTTCAGCTAGGACAAAGAGGTCTTGGCAACTTTAAGCAGATGGGCAAAGCAATTGAAGAAGGTGACTGGGAAAAAGCATCAGTCGAAATGATGGATAGCCGTTGGGCAACTCAAACGCCCGAAAGAGCTAAACGCTTACAAGACAGGATGCTGACTTTAGTCAGCACATAGGAGATAAGAATGAGCCAATTTTACGGACAAAATCTATCTGGGGGGTACGGCAAATCAATGCCTCAATATGCCGCACCTTTCTATCAGGAAATGGGAGGCCCACGCCCACAGCCACAGCGGCACACTTTAGGAGGAGGCCCAGCCCCGACCGGAGGAATGATTGGTAGCCAGAGCAGTTTTCTACAAAACCTGCGGGGTCTCAGACCAACCGGCGCTGGAGGCTACGGAGCCAGCCAAAATCCTTACGCTAGAGGCGGCTTTGGTGGCGGTTTTGGTGGTGGCTTTGGGGCTTCTCCGATGCGCTATCAAGGTGGCAATTACGGTGGTGGCATGGGTCAAATAATGCCAACTAATATTCCTTACAGAGATCCGGGTTACGGTTCCCCTATGAGGTCTCAAAACTTAATTCAAAATTTAGGTGGCCCTCAAAGCCTAAGAGATCCATATCGCGCTCAGTCCACTATGAATCAGCTTGATAATTTTAGGGGGAACCAATATGGATCTCCTCAAGCTGGAATGCCACCTATGGGCGGTAGACCCGGAGGTAAAGGCGGCAGAGGCGGTGGTGAGTCAAACGTCGGTACGCCTAGAAACCCCGACAGCCCTGATGGTTTATACGGCGGTCAAAACGGTGGGGGACAACCTGCTGGAGGAAGACCGGGAGGAAAAGGAGGCAGAGGCGGCAGCCAAGGCGGTCAAGGCGGTCAAGGTGAAGCGCCTGCATCTAACACTAGTGGAGGCATCTTCGAAACAGACACCCGCGCCCCTGCTGTAATGCCGCCAGCCCCACTTGAGCCTTTGACAGATTCTAGGCTCTCTATGAATGATACTGGTCAATACACCTTTACAGGCGCTGACGGGAATGTTCTCAATGATCTCACTAGATCAGGGGCGCAGTCTATGCTAGATAGTTACAGTGATAATCCAGAAAATTATCAGGCTAGTCCACAAGATCAAGGTCTTGCGTCTATACCCCCGCCAGTCAGTACAGCACCAGCAGCACCTGTTTGGCCTGCTCCGGGATCTAAGCATCCACAAACAGGCGAAACTCAAGAAGAGATTAGCGCACGATGGAAGGTGGAAACTCAAGCAGGAAAAGATAAAGCAGCGGCAGATGCAGCCGCAGCAGCAGCAGCCGCCGCACCAACAGGCGCAGCAGCAACAGCAACAGCACCACCAGCCGCAGGAGCCACAGCAACAACACCCCCGGCAGGTCAGGCTCAAGTAGGGCCAAGCAACTTTTCTCCTGAAGCAATAGCAGCAATGCAAGCGGCAGGCGTTGACCCGTCAAAAATCATGCAAGATGTCGGCAACCTTGGCGGAATGTTTGCATCTGGAGGTCAGGTTGGAAGGCGTTACATGGCAGATGGAGGCATGGCTGGCATGGGCGGTGGAATCGCTGGTCTAGATCCTGAGATGATTCGTCAAATGCGAATGGCAAGTCAGGGCGCTCAAGGCGACATGAATGCTAGAAACCAAGCAATTTATGCAAGCACAACGCCTGAAAATTTTCACACAGCTTATGACCCTCAAGGACGAGGCGCTCAAGACAGTCAAGGAATCCGAAACATGCAGATGAGACAAAAGTTGCTTAATGACTTGGCTATGAGGCAAGCAAGCGGCAGCATGGGTTCAGGAATTGGTAGAGCCTAGCTGTGCCTCTGCAAAAGATAGAGTTTGCTCCCGGAGTAAATAAAGAAGGAACGGAGTATACCGCTGATTCTGGATGGTTTGATGCAGATAAGGTTAGGTTCCGTAAAGGCAGACCTGAAAAGATTGGGGGTTGGGCAAAATACAACGTAACCACTTTTCTGGGGATGTGTCGTTCAATATTTGCTTGGGCCACATTAACTGACGTTAAGTTTATTGGAATTGGAACCCACTTAAAGTTTTACATTATGGAGGGTATTTTCCCTAACGATGTAACGCCTTTAAGGCTTACAACTTCTGCCGGGGATGTTACTTTTGCCGCAACAAATAACTCTCGTACACTGACCATAACAGATACTGCTCATGGAGCTGTAAGAAACGACTTCGTTACATTTAGTGGCGCTGCAACGCTAAACGGCAACATAAATGCTGCTGTGATAAATCATGAGTATCAGATTGCCACTATTGTTAACGCAAACTCTTACACAGTATTGGCAGTTACCGCTGCTGGTGGAGCAGTTACAGCAAGCGCAAGCGATAATGGTAATGGTGGAGGCTCAACTGTAGGAAAGTATCAAGTCAATACAGGCTTAACTAACTTTGTTGCTGCCGCAGGGTGGGGCGCAGACCCTTGGAGTCAAGGTCTATGGGGTAGTGCTTCTGGCTTGGGCGACGGAGATCAGCTTAGACTGTATAGCCAAGACAACTTTGGAGAAGATCTTGTTTTTTGCGCTAGAGACATTGGGATTTATTACTGGGACGCTTCCTCTGGACTCAACACTAGGGGCGTAAACATTACAGAGTTAGGGGGCGCTTCTAATTGCCCAACTGTTGCCGCGCAAATATTAGTCAGCGATAACGATCAGCACGTAGTCGCTTTTGGAGCCAACAACATTGGATCTGCAAATCAAGACCCGCTATTAATTAGGTGGTCAGACCAAGAGTCTATAACTGACTGGACACCTACAGCAACAAACACAGCCGGTGGAGTCAGAATTAACTCTGGCAGTAAGATTGTAGGGGCTGTGCAGACTAGGCAGGAGATACTACTCTGGACAGACGTTTCTACTCACTCGATGAGGTTTGTAGGCGCTCCTTTTATATTCCAATTCACTACCATAAGTTCTGATATTTCTATGATATCTCCTAACGCAGCGGTAAATGCGAGGGGCAATGTCTACTTTATGGATAAAAGCGGATTCTACGTCTACAACGGTGCGGTTCAACAGATAGCTTGCTCCGTTCAAGATCATGTCTTATCTAACCTGAATTTAAGTCAGGCGTACAAGGTTTTTGCGGCAGAAAACAACGCTTTCTCTGAGATTATATGGTTCTACCCTGTAGGTATTGGGGCAACAGAAATAACCAACTATGTGATTTACAACTACAATGAAAACTTGTGGTCTATAGGGACTCTGGGAAGAGGTGCGTGGTTAGACTCTGGGGTTATGAATGATCCAATTGCTTCCTCAGTAATATCGTCTTCCGATGACAACTACTTATATTCTCACGAAGTTGGTCACAACGATGACGGTGCGCCAATGACAGCCTTTGTAGAGTCTGGAGACATAGGGATAGGTGACGGTCAAAACTTTATGATGATTGACAGGATTGTCCCTGACTTTGCTTTTAGCGGGGATGGTGAAGTTAGCATTAACATGAAGCTGAAGGGCAGCAACTATCCTTTGCAGGATTCGACCACGCTGTCTGAGTCTGTAGTTACTGAGCAAACAACTCAGTCAAATGTCAGGGTTAGATCAAGACACGCAACTCTAAGGCTTGAATCTACAGGTGTTGGCTATGGTTGGAGGCTTGGCGGCTTCAGGTTTGGTCTTAGGCAGGACGGGAGAAGGTAATGACAGAAGCAAGAAGAAACCCGTTGCCTACAGCAGGACTACAGTACGACCCTTCCAATGAGGCTATAACGAGGCGAACATTGGAGTTTGCGTTGGATAGGATTGAAACAGACGTTAGCTTGGCAAAAACACAGTCTGATAAGGAAGGCTCCTTGGCAGTAAGAAGGTTCCAGTTTCTATTGATGGGCGCGTCATGACTGATGTCATTAAAGTTTTAGGTCAATTAGATCCTGCCGCGACCACGGTAACGGTTCTTTACACGGTTCCTAATCTTGCCCAGACAACAGTAAGCTCTTTGGTTATATGCAACCGAACAGGTAGCGGTATCACCTTTAGAGTAAGTGTTCATGTGGCTGGCGCAAGCGCCAACGACAAGCAGTTTCTTTTTTACAACGAAGCCTTAGCGGCATCAACAACAAGAACAGTGGTTATAGGCATTTGCCTAAATCAAACAGACGTAGTAAAGGTTTACGCCAGCGCAGTAGACGTAAGCTTTAACTTATTTGGAGTGGAGACAAGTTAATGTACCAGCAAAACCCAAAAGAACTTGAAGGTGTAGCCAATCTATTAGCCACTAAAGGTAGATATGGTGACTCTATGATGGTTCACATGAACCCTATAGAGGTTGAAGGGCTTGCATCTCTTTCTCCAACAGGATCTTTGACTGTTAATCCCGACACAGGTCAGCCAGAAGCTTTCTTGCCGTTCCTTCTTCCTCTTTTAGGAGGTATAGGAGGCTCTGCCCTTGCTGGAACCGCAGCCACAGGACTTCTTAGTGCTGGAGGCCTTAGCGCAACTGCTTTGGGTGCTATAGGCTCTGGGCTAGGATCGTTCGCTGCAACCGGAGATCTTAAACAAGGGCTTATATCGGGAATTACTGGATTCGGTATAGGTTCCGCTCTAGGCGGTTTAGGTAGCGCAGCATCAGATGTGGTGATAGATGGAACAAAGGAAGCAGCAATACAGGCAGCAAACGAGGCAGCAAAGTTAGGAGCCGCTGAGGCTGGGGCGGTTGGCATGACGCAATCAGCTAAAAATGCTCTTGCTAGTAGCTTTCAAGATCAAGGCGTTCAGGCGGCGGGGGTACTTACTAAAGGGGCTGCGTTTAGACCAACTGTCGGGCAAAACTTAGGAAAAGCTTTTTCTAAGGAAGGTTTAAAGGCATTAACCTCTCCAACAGCCTTGATTGGTGCTGGTGTTGGTGAAGGCACTAACATGCAGATTCGTCAACAAAACGCTCTAGAGCAGGCTAATAAAGACGCAGAAAGGGCAGGGGATGCTCAGTATGAAAGAGCCTCTGCCATGCTAGAGCAAAACCAGTATGACGCAAATCTTCCTCCAGTACCTTATGAACCAGCTAGTTATACATCCAACTACGGAAACTACAATCAAGGCGGGATTGTCTCTATAGACCCAAGCGACTTCCAAGAAAGATTTAACGGCCTGTTAGAGATGGGCGCACCCATAAAAGGCATGAACATGGGAGGAATGTTTTCTGGGATCAATGTTGGTAACTACATAGACCCTATAGGAACAAGAGGAGCCGCTCCCGCCCAAAGACAGGCAGCATTAAGAGGCACAGAAGTTATTAGCCCTGCTGATCTTGAAGCGTTGTATGACAAACAAGGCGCACCGGGGTTTGGCCCAGAGATCGAATATTTCAGCTATCCACAAGCGGCGGCCCCCAGAAAAAGCACAGGAGAAGCCGATGGTTCTCCTGTAGATCTATCTAATATAGATTTTTCTGGTCTTAGTGGATTTATGACGGGTATAAATCCAGTTGTTTCGGGGATTATCGCTAGTCACAATAAAGGTGAAATATCAGCAGAAGAAATGCAAGAACAGATAGCCAGTGTTTACAAAACTGAAAAAACAGAAAAAGAAACTGCGTCTAAAGCAGGCGCTAAGGCTACGACAAATATAAGCCCCAAAGAATACGGCGATTACATTGCCAAGTACGGGAACATTGACTTGTCAGGAATAAGGTTTGCGGAAGGTGGAGAGACCTCAGTATCAGATGAAGCTGCTTTTATGGACAGGATTTTAAGCCAAATTCTAGCTGCAATTTCTGGAAGCTTGCCTCCTGAAGAAGCCGAAGCTGTTATTAACATGTTTATTGAAGAGTTTGGCGAAGAAGCCTTTACGCTTTTAGAAAAAGCTCAGTCTGCAATCTTAGGTGAATTGCCTCCTGAAGAAGCTGAAGCTGTTATTAACATGTTTATTGATTCTTTTGGACAAGATGCGTTTTCCTCCTTGAGAGATGGTGTATTAGAGCAAGTGGTTCCTAACTCACAAAAAGAAGGTGAGATTACAGGGGTTGGCGGCGGCATGGATGATTTAGTGGGAGGCATGATTGGCAGCCAACAGCCGGTTGCTGTTTCTCCCGGAGAGTACATAGTTCCTGCTGATGTTGTATCTGGCCTTGGAGACGGGTCTACAGACTCTGGCGTTCAGGAGTTGGATGGAATGTTAGACAGGGTTAGAGTAGAAAGAACAAACACAACAAAGCAGCCAGCCCCATTGCGTAGAGGAGGAGTTCTTCCAGCATGAGCGAAAACATAAGGCCAATAGACGGATTCGATCTTAGCTTGCCGGATGGAGATGTTGTTCAAGAAGCTCCAAGGTATACATCGACACTTGTACCACCCAACTACATCCATACGGTGTGGGCCGATGTTGAGCCGCTTCTCGCTGGTGGCGCTGATAGAACGAAAGGAAGATGGGATATAGTAAACATATATAACTCCCTGATAAGCGGAGAACAACAGCTCTGGGTAACCTTTAATCAAGACAAAGATATTACAAATGCTCTCACTACTGAGCTGATTGAATACCCAAACAAACTAGCCCTAGCAATTCAATTTGCCGGGGGGATGAAAGATCAAACAAGCGCGTTTATTCTTGATCACATGCTTACAAAGCTTGAGAGTTACGCAAGAGACTGTGGGTGTCATTGCTTAGAGTTCTGGGGGAGAAAAGGGTTCTCACGGAAGCTAAAGCAAGCAGGATACGAAGAATCGTTGGTATTTTACGAAAAGGACATAAATTATGATCAGGCTTAAAGGCGGTGGCGGTGGCCCTCAAACTTCTAAAAGCACAGTAACTCAGTCAAATCTACCTGAGTACGCTAGGCCGTATTATGAAGAACTCCTTGGGAGGACGATGTATGAGAGTACCCGTCCTTATACTCCTTATTCTGGCAACAGGATGGCCTACTTTGATCCTTACGAGTCAATGGCCCAAGAAGGCACAGCTCAGATGGCTATGCAGGGTGCGCCTTCACAAATCGGCTCTGCCACAGATATAACCACACAGGTAGGTTATCAGCCAACGGGCCAAGGGATGGATATTGCCAACCAGTATCGCCCTGAGATGCAAAGAACGGATTACTACGGCGGCAGTGCTGCTGACTCGTCACTGGTAGGTTCTTACATGAATCCTTATCAGCAAAATGTAACCGATATCCAGAAAAGAGAAGCTATTAGAGAGTCCGACATTCAGGGTAATCAAATGGCAGGTCAAGCAGCTCAATCAGGCGGTCTTGGTGGGTACAGAGAAGCTATAATGCAGTCTGAGAGACAAAGAAACCTTAACCAGAACCTTGGAGATATGCAGGCTCAAGGCAGTTTGTCTGCGTATCAGCAAGCCATGCAAGGTCTTGAGGGAGACAGAAGAAGCCGCCAGATAGAAGATGAGCGAAGGATGATGTCCAGACAGCAAAATGCTGGCCTTCAGGGTGAGCGAGCAAGGTTTGGGTTCACAGGTCTTGGACAAGATATGGCTATGCGTGATCAGTCTTTGAGAGCTGCGGGAATGCTAGGCGATCTTGGAAAAGCTGACCAATCTATGGCCCTTGAAAGATTAGGCGCATTAGGAGGGGTTGGAGAGATAAGAAGAGGCATGAATCAAGCTTCTATGGATATGGGTTATCAGGACTTTCTTAGGCAGAAAGCTTTCCCTGTTCAACAGCTTAGTTTGTTTAACCAGATGCTTCAGGGGCTTCCTGTTTCTGCGGATCAAACTCAATCTATGTATGGCGGGCCTTCCGCTGGACAACAGTTGTTAGGTTCGGGTATCGGTGCATTAGGTCTTTACCGGGGATTAAGGGGTTAAAATGAACATACTTCAACAAGAAGACGTAATTAAAGGCTTGCCTGACAACGTGCTTATGCAGCAGGCGCAGCAACCTACAGGAGAGCTGCCTGAGTTCTTGGTTGTTTCTGAGATACAAAGACGGGAGAAGATGAGGAAAAGTTTTTCCGAAACTGTTCCTGAACAGTCAGTAAAAGATCAAGTTCTTAGCAGCGGCATAGCGGCCATGAACCCTAATATTGACCCGTTAATGGCATCAGCTATGGGCGCACAGGGCGGCCAAGATCCTATGATGGGTCAGATGCAAGATCCCATGCAACAACAAATGATGCAAGATCCTATGCAACAGCAGATGATGCAGCAGCAAATGATGCAAGATCCTATGCAGCAGCAAATGCCTATGCAAGATCCCATGATGCAGCAACAAGTAATGGCTGCTGGTGGTGGGATGATGCCTTATCGGATGGATGCGGGAGGAGGCACTCCAAGTACGATGGATTTCTCTAGATCTGCTATTTCTCCAGATAGAGTAAGGCTTCTGAGAGCGGAAGGATATAGTGACGAACAAATTCAAGCGATGATTGTGGAAGGAAGTATGACCGCTCAAGATTTGTATGGTGTTGGAGAGGAGGCTGATATCTTTAAAGGAAGGACTAGCTACCCCCTTGTCCCTGAGTCAGTAACAGAAGGCGTTAAAGATGCTTTGGAAAACTCTGGCATTGCTAAATATGGGTTTGGCTATAAAAGAAATGAAGGTAGCAATCAAGGCTTAATAGGCGCACCTATGGGTGCGGTAGAAGACCTTATGGCTGGTGCTGGAGTAATGTCAGACTTATCGGAGAGAGCAAGGCAGTCTCAGGTAGTCAGAGATCCTATAGGCAGCTCTAATATTTTATCTCTTATTGATAGAGGTATAGAAGTTCCTAGAAGAGCATTTGGGCAGCTTGCCGATGGATTCGATGAGATTACTAGAGAAGGGGGAGGCATTGACACCCTTATGGGTCAGGTAGAGAAAGCTAGGCAATCAGAATTTGCCAGAGATCCTTTTGGTGTTTTAGGAGACTTGGCTAACCGTACTGGTAACTACCTGATTACTCCCAACGAAGCTGTAAAATCAAATTTGCTTGCAGGAGCTGATTCAATTTCAAACGCTTTTAGTGACGCTGGAGATAGCGTGACAGGTGTTATTGATAGATTGCCAAACATCCTTCAAGGGAATCCTTCTTGGTATAATGCGCCAGATGTTGTTCCTCCACCGGACGCTTTAACAAAAGATATAAATAGTGCGGCAACAAAAGAACAATTTTCAGACCCGAAGAAATTTGAGAAAAGTCAGGCTGTTCTGGAAGAAGTAGTTTTAGCTAATGGAGACAAGGGCGCTGCTAACCCTAAAATAGTAGATGCATACGAAAGCATAGGAACCGACGCTGGAGATCCCGAAGGACTCTTGAAAGGTCTTTTCGGAAGATCTTACAAACCTATGGATGACGGGGCATTAGCTTTGATCAATCTTGGCGCAGGTATTGCCAAAGGAGATGTGTCTGGGGGAATGCTGGGCGCGGTTAAGTCTATAGGTGAGTCAAGAGACAGAGACAGGAAAGACATGCTGGCTAAGGCTCAAGCTGAATTCTATGCAAGTGGAGGGAGAGGGGCTAAAGATACCTTAGCTGACTTGACAAGGGCGGCTCAACTTAGATTTGACAAATTAGGGCCGAATAAATATAGCTTGTATAAAGAACTAACAGGAAAAACTGACCTAACGAATGATGATCTCTCCGATATAAATAGGTATTTAATGAGATATTATATAAATCAAATTGCGAATGAAGAAAGAGTACCCGCTTCTGCTGTAGGTATAGGTGGAGTAGAAAACAAGCGTGAGATACAGAGAAGTCTCAGCAATATGAGTCAAGATATGCGTTCAGCCTAATGAGTCAAATATCTGATATAGAAAATAGATATTCTCTCTTTAAGCAGGGTCTTTTAGATGAAGCTCAGGCAAATCAGTTGCGTCAAGATGTTGCTGACGCAGCAAGCGCAAGAGACATTGACCTATTTGAAGACCAGAGAACAGATTCAGGCCAGCTTTATGAATCAGGGAAAGCTGCTGCCCGTGGGTTTTTAGGCTCATTTGCCACGATGGGAGAAGGTCTTGGTGAAGCCGCTGATGCTATTACTAATAAGCTTGGCTTTGAAGACCTAATTGATAGTGGTGAAGAAAACGAACTGGTCAGAATTTCCAGAGCAGCTCAAGAATCTATACAAGAAAAGCTGGGCGCTGATGTTGCTTACAGAGACCAATGGCTGACAAAGTTTGGCGAAGGCGTTGGTTCTTTTGGCTCTTTCCTTGTCCCCGGAGGAGCATTAAAGCTTGCAGGCGCGGGAAGCAAGTTAGCTACTGGAGTTACCGCTGCTCAAGCGGCAGGTGTTGGTGCTGGAGAACAAGCTCAAAGAATAGAAGGAGCAAGAGAACAAGGGATTGATGTTAGCCAAGAGCAAGAAGACTCAGCAATTCTCTGGGGGTCAGGTGTTGGGTTAACAGAGCTTGCCCCTGTACACAGGGTTCTAAGCAGGATAACCAAAGCAGCATCTCCTGAATTTAAAAAAGGAATTGCAAACAAGATAAAGGGTGCGCTTGTTTCTGGCGGCATTGAAGGTGTCCAAGAAGTAGCGGCTTCAATCATGCAGGATGCTGTTGAAAGAGGGGTTTATAACGAAGAACTTCCTTTTAACGACTCGTTGATGGATGACTTCACAGTTGGCGGCGCAGTTGGTGCTGTTGCTGACCTTGCTCTCACTGCTGCTGCTGGCAGGTCAGGAAGAAAGAGAAACCGTCAGGCAGAGCAAGATTTAAGAACAGCAGAGCAAGATGCAGTAGAAGGTTTGGCTGGAGAGGTAACTGAAGGACAAATACAAGAAAGAGCTGGAGCCGAAACGGCTTTGCCAGACTTTGTTGTTGAAGATGATGCAACCCCAGATGACCTTGTTGACTTTCAAAGGACTCTAGATCAAGAGATGAAGGGCGCTGGACTCTCTGATGTTAAAGCAAACATACACCACGCCCTAAGAAACGTCCTGATA
>Ga0307995_1001810_pt1 | contig 12992 bp, 4 predicted proteins | sample EllFjometagen262_FD_203132 | JGI IMG/M metagenome (GOLD analysis project Ga0307995, IMG submission 203132) | Marine microbial communities from Ellis Fjord, Antarctic Ocean - #262 | ecosystem: Environmental > Aquatic > Marine > Unclassified | place: Southern Ocean | collected 2014-11-02
TCTTTTCCAAATTCAGACTTTAATGGATCTACTCTTGCTTATGATTCTTATGCTTTAAAAACAACAAGTTATTTTTATTATGGCCCAGAGGATCAAATTGATGCTGGGCAAATGGAATATGAATTTAATTTTAATAACATAAGCGATGAAAACGCAGAAATTAATGTACAAGGTGTTTTAGAAAACGCAGACCCTATTATAACCAATTGTGATCCTTTAATTTTAACAGAAGCTTTAGCTAATACTGAAATTAAAACAATGACTGCTACTAATGGCATGCCTGACGGTGCTGATAATAATACATCTAATTTAACATTTTCGCTAGTAGCGGGGTCAAGTCCTAATTTTGAAATTAATTCTACTACAGGTGTAATAACAGTAAATCAAGATACTTTTGGTATTTTTGATCTTAGTGTTCAAGTTGCTGATGCTGATGGCGCTACAGACATTTGTGATTTATCCCCTAGATTTGGAGAAAAACCTGTTAATTGTGGCTTTGGCCGTGGAGGTTATACTAATGGTAGCGGAGTAGATTTTACAGGATCATTAGGCGTTTATTGGACAAATGATGCAACCAATGCTATTACAAGCACACCCTCATCTTTTAATACAAATCCATTTCTCCCTGGAGATACAACTCTTGACTTATCGCCAACTTTGCCGCCTTTACAAGAAAGAAAAGAATTAACAGTACAAAATACAAATGTATTTCCTATTACCCAAGGCATTTTTAGTAATACAAGTTATAATACATTAAATAACAGCCTGTGTTCTATTAAAGACCAAGCTGACTGCGGGCTTACTAGTGGCACTGGTTTTATAAGAGTAGAGGTTGAGATAACACAATCAGATATTATACCAGACTCAACTTCATCTGGATTCCAATCCAGCGAATCTACTTTCTTTGGTTATCCTATAGAATTACAATATAGAGATAGAAATAATGCTCAATATCCTAATGGTTGGGTAACTGCAATAGATATTGAAGGGAACCCTTGCACATTTGGAGGAACTAATAAAAATGCTTATGCATATTATAGACAATCACGACCAGAAGGAGATGCGCAAGCAGCAGGTTTTATGGCTTCACCATCTGAATCTTTTGATTTTAGTAATTTTATACAAGAAATACGAACTTCAGGAACTCCTGAACCAGAGAACAGTACAACCTTAGAGGGAGTTGTTAGAATGAAATCACTCCAAGCTACCGATACATTAACAACTAAAGCTGTTAAAACCTTTGCTGTAGGCGAAAGTCAATTTTATGAAAATGGTGATTATTTTGGAGATTATAGATTAATAATTAGGTACCCATATGGGGCAACTCAACCAACGGGATATGATGATTATATAATTTTAGGTCCTAATCAATGGCCTGATTCAAATTGGTCTGGAGGAATTGGAGCAGGTAGCGCTAGCGGTACTATTGGGGCCACTGCTAAATGGGGAGATTTTTATTATCCAGATAATCTTAAAATTATAGGCGGTGGTGGAATACCAAGTTCTTATGAATATATTGTTAGTGATACGGGTTTTAATGAGGCAGAAAAAGCTCTTAAATCGCCCCCGAATGATGTGATAGGCACAAGAGTTTTTGCAAGAGAATGGGATATGAAATATGTTAGTCAATTTTACCTTGATGAATCTTTACAGGTTTTATGGAATAATAACAATGGGATAACAGAAGCTGATCCTTGGTATGGCTATAGAGCTATATCCCAAAACACTATAAATGCAAAGTCAGGAACTTCAAATGCAGCAAGTGGAGTAACCGATTTTAGAAGTCAATATACCGACAATATATATAGACAGTGGACTGCACAATTTGATACTACTGGTAAGAAAAGATTAGGTTTGGCAACAGCAGTACCAGCAACAGTTCCTAACCAATACCTATAAAGTAATTTAAAACAAAAATAAGTAATAATAACAATGTATGGCTGCAATAATAGAAGTAAAATACTTTAACAGCTTTGTGCTTCGAAAAACGGTAGACGCTAGTGGTAATCCCGTTTGGAATGGTTCCAACGGTGATAACACTATGCCTGTAGCCGAAGAAAACAAGGGGGCCGTCGTGAATGCCGATGGCTTGTACCCTAGGAACTGGTATATAGAAGAATCTAGAATTAGAGGTGGGTACAATAATACAGATGTAGGTTATGGTGCAAGAGCTTATTTAGTTGAAGACGAACCAAATGCTTCTATTAGGTCTAATGCAATGATATATTCTGGTATATTTAATTCTACTACGGGCATAAACAATACTAATGTATTTTCTGTGGGCGAAGATATAACTAAAGCTATAGATCCATCTAATGGCTCTATACAAAAACTATACGCTCAAGATAATAACTTAATAATATTTCAAGAAAATAAAGTAAGTCAATCTTTAATAGATAAAGATGCAATATATTCTGCCGAAGGAGGAGCTATAACTACTTCTGGTAGATTAGTTATTGGACAAAACCAAGCCTATGCTGGTAACTTTGGAATAAGTAAAAATCCAGAAAGCTTTGCGGTTTATGGTAGAAGAATATATTTTACAGATAAAGATAGAAATTCTGTATTAAGATTATCTCAAGATGGATTAACAGAAATATCTAATTATGGTATGGTTGATTTCTTTAGAGATCAATTTGGTGTTTTAGACAATACATCTTTTGGCAAAGGTAAAGCTTATGGCGCTTTTGATATATATACAAAACAATATGTTGTTTCTTTACAACAAAATATTGCAAATCCTAATGCAACGTTTAAAACATTATCTTTTGACGAAAATGTAAAAGGTTGGACAAGTTTTTACACTTATAAACCTTATTTTAGCACAAGCCTTAAAAACTTTTATTATACGTTTAATTCAGGTGCAATGTATGTGCATAATTCTGCAGCTGTACCTAGAGCTCAATTTTATGGTGTAAATTACAAAGCATCCATTAAGTTTATATTTAATCCTAATGTTTCTTTGCAGAAAAATTTTAATACTATAAACTACGAAGGAGACAATGGATGGCAAGTAGATAGTATTGTTTCTGATTTAACTGGGGCTGGTGGTCCTAATTTAGTTACTTCAACAGTAGATTTTAACACAATATATACACAAGACGGAGGTAATGCAACTGTTACAAATCCAGTTTTAGCTAATACGCCAGCTATATGGAGTTATAATGAAGGCTCTTATGATAATTTTGGTAATCAATATCCAGCGCGTTTAACGCCGCCTATAAACAATGCGGGTTTTGCTCGTATGGAAAATAAATATAAATCGATTATACCAAACAATAGTGAGGTGGCACCTGGAGAAATTATATGGGGCAACAGTATGAGTGGTATAAAAGGTTATTTTGCTACAGTAACTATGTCAACAGATAATGTTACTAATATAGGGGGTATGAAAGAATTATTTGCTGTATCTTCAGAGTATGTAGAGTCTTCTTATTAAATATAATTAAATGGATAATGAAATAGCGGTTAAAGAGCTAGCGGATAAAATAACAAGTTTAGAAAACTCTATGTATGAGTTATTCGAAAGCGGTGATAAAAATGTTGTTGTGGGCAATTCAGATATGTTCCCACTGCATCACTCTTTTTCAGAAGGTGTTTACATAAGAGAAATGCTAATGCCTAAAGACGGTTTAATAGTAGGTAAAATATTTAAATGTAGTCATCATTTTATATTGTTAAAGGGTAAGCTATTAATAACAATGCCTGGTGAAGATACTAAAATCCATACTGCCCCATCTTGGTTCACATGTACATCTAATGTTCGACGTGTATTATTTTCTTTAGAAGATTCCGTATTTATGAATGTATTACCTAATCCTGATAATGAAAGGGACATTGATATTTTAGAAGAAAGATTGTTAGAAGATAATTATAAAATTTTTAAAGAAAACAAAGAATTAAAACAATAGAAAATGATACAAGAAGTAACACAACTTATTATTGATACATCACCACTGGTTGTAAAAAGCACCGGAGTAGCTACGGGTATGATGGTTGCTGGGGGTCTACAAGTGGCTGGATCTATAGTAAGCGGTATATTTGGAGCTAGTTCTGCAAAAAAAAGGGCTAGAGCAGCGGCAAGAGAAAAACAAATATTAGCTAAAAAATTACAAAACCTAGAAGACACCAGACAGGTACTTATAAATCCTTATGCGGCCAGTATTAAAGACCAATCTGCTCTTATACAAGATTTAGGGGGTGAATTAACAAATTCTTTTAATAATTTAGGTGTTGCTACTCAGGCGGCTGAAATGCAAGCTGAAGAAGCTGATATTGCTTTAGCTAATACATTAGATACTTTACAGGCAAGTGGTGCAAGTGCGGGTGGTGCAACTGCTTTGGCCCAAGCTGCGTTAGCAAGTAAAAAAGGTGTTTCTGCTAGTATAGAAGCACAAGAGGCTGCAAATGAAAAAATGAAGGCTTCAGGTAATGAAAATTTACAAAAATTACAATTATCAGAATCGCAAAGAGTGCAAGGCCAATCGCTTGCAGAGGGAGCTAGAGTACAAAGATTTTTAGGCGAGGGTGATAGATTAAAATTTAATGCTACAGAATCTCGCGAGCAAGATACAATAAATAAAACTTATGCGCAACTAGCGGGCGCTGGGGCTGATGAGGCACAAGCAAATAAAGATAGATCCTCTGCAATTACAGGGGCTATTGGTGGAGTTACAAGCGGATTAAGCTCTATAGCAGGAGGAGCTGCTAAAAAAGCAAGTATAAATAATTTTTTAAATAAACCTAAAGACAATAGTGATTTTAGTGGGTTTTTAGAAAATAAATAAATTAAAAAATTAATAATGGCAACACAAACACCGTCAGTATCGGAATATTTTCAACTAGAACAAGCAGGTAAGATTTCATATGCAGATGATTATGCAAATGTACAAAAAAGCCTTGAAAGTTCTAAAACATCTTATGTAAATCAATTAAAAGAAAATGCAGAAGAGATTAAAAAGATGTATGATGAAGTTGATGAAAAATTAGGTTTATTTACTAGTGGACAATCAGATTTGGAGTTTGGCAATCCTGGTGTAAATTGGGATGATACATGGCTAGAGTCTAAAACTGAATATGCTGATCTTAGTAGAAAGCTAGCAGCTGGCGTTGGTACCGGAGCAGATAGAGCAAGGATTTCCGCACTGGATGCTCTTGTTGATAGTACTCCTGGAAACATCTCTAACCTTACTCTATTGGCTCAAAGTGCTGCAGAAGCTCGACAAAACCCCGGTAAAATGGGTGGAATAGACATGACCTCTAACAGTAAAGAAACATTGCTAGCCATGGAAATTTTAAATGGTAATGCTATAGGTTCTAAAAAACTTGTTACAGATTTAAAATCAAATCCTCCAAATCAACGGTGGGAAGTATATGATGCAGACGGTAAATTATTATGGGATAGATCTACTGCAGATATAGAACAGATGCTTGAAAAAGGTGGTAGTGGAGGTGTTACTAGAATTCCTGCGGAAACTGGAACCATGGAAAATAACGTAGCAACATTAAGATTACCCGGTAAAGATGGTAAACCCGGTGAAATTAATAATGATTTTTATGAAACTGGTGAAGACGATAGGCCTATTGAAAAAACTAGAGTTTTAACTTCTCCTGATGGTTCAAGGAAAATTGAAACTTATTACGAATTAGATATGAATAAAATTCGGGCTTCTATTAGTAATAATATAATAGCAGGAGCTAAAGGATTATCTGATTCAGATAAAGAAGGTGCTATTGCTTTATATAATTCTGTATTAGGCCCGGGACAAAGAGATCCTCAAACTGGTGAAGAAATTGAATTTGTGCCTATTGATGCTAAAAACTTTGTATGGGATGACGAAATTCAAGACAAATATAATAAAGCTTATGTGAATTATAATCTTAATAACTTTTTAAAAAGGGATAGACAGATTAACATAGAAGAATATAAAGAACCAGTAAAGGTAGAAAAGAAAAGTGTAAAAGGTGGAGTTAAAATTTCTCCAAGGGCTTTAGAGATTAAAAATCAATTAGCAACATTAATTCCTAAAAAGAACACAAATGACCCTAGTGGTAAAGAAGGCGTTTTAATGTATGATTCTAATATAGATCCTGCTAAAGTTGCTAAAGTTATTAATAAATATGGAATTAACGAAGTATTAACTTTGCAACAAATTAAAGATCAGGGATTAGATGAAGAAGGACTAGAAGATAGGGATAAAGATGATCAACTTTTTGTTCTTTATAAAGGGGAGCTTAAACCTATAAAAGCTTTTACAAAAAACCCTACTATAAAAGGTTTAGTTGAGGGGTATAGAAATGTTTTAGAAGAAACGGGGGCAAGTGCGGCTGACAAAAAAGCATGGAATGATGCTACCGCAAACCTTTATAATATACGGCCATCTCTTCCTACTACAAAAAAAATAATTAAATTTTAATTATGTATAAATATAAAGATTACGAATACACTTTAGAAGAAATTCAAGAAGCAGCAGACAAAGAAAATTTATCTGTAGATGAATATATTAAAGAATATGATATAGAGCTTGTTTCTACAGCGGATGAAGCTGAAGTTGCTGAAGAAGTAATTACTGACCCTACCAAAGAGGGAAAGAAAAAACCCACAACGGAAAAGGGTGCAACTGTTGTGGAGGAAACTGTAGCACTCGAGCCTACCACCGCTACGGAATTCAAGCCGGTAACTATTTCATTGGATTTACCAGAAGTTAAAACTGGTACAGTTGAAAGCACGGAAGAAGTAGATAAAATATATGAAAAAGCGACTGAAGAAGTTCCAGAAGCTTTAGATAAGGTATTAAAAGCAAGAGAGGAAATAAGTACTGATGAAATAAAAGATCAAGAAGCAAGCCTTTATTTTAATTTGCTAGAAGTAAATAAAGAAATAGAACAAGCTATTCCAACGGGATTTGGTACTCAATCTGTATCTAAAACAGTCCCAACCCAAGAACAAAAAGAGCAGCGCATATACAACAACGGTTTAAATATGCCTAATGCTACTCCTAAATCCGCTCAAGAATATTTAGATACTTATAAAAATTATATTAAAACAGGAAAGTTAACGCCTACTGATAATCAAAAAGAATATTTAGCAAAAGTACAGGGGATTGCTAAATACCAGCTCTTTACCGCAAAGGGTGAAGAAGTAACTGGTGAATATTCTGAAGTAACTCAAGGTATTGTTGAAAATTTAATTAATAAAAATAAAGATTTTAAAACAGAAAAAGAAGTTAATTTTTATATAGATGAATCATCAAAAATGTTTTCTAATCGAGAAAAAAAATTTACAAAAGATCTTCAGCAATTTAATATAAATGTAAATAAATTAAAAGGCGACATAAATTTTATAGATAAAGGGCTAAAAAATCTTAATAAAAAAAATAACAATTTTCAAAACCCTAGTGAGTATACACAAGATGATGTAAATAAATATAATACCTTAATAGAGCAAAGAGATAGTCTTATAAAAAGTCCTCAGGCGCAAGCAATAGAAGTTCAAAAATTAAATTTAAGTCAAGAGGAATCATCTTTAATAGATTTTCAAAATACTGTTACTAATAAAGTTTTAAAATTTGAAAATGAAGAATATGCTTTAAAAGCATTAGAAAAAGATTATAACTTTTCAACGCGCGCAGCTTTAAAAATGGAGCAAGCTTTTGGAGGATTTGGCGCAACATCTCTTGCTATGCTAGCCAAAGTAGGCGCGGAATTAATGACTCCAGGCCAATATGGAGATGGTTTTTCAACAGTAGCTTTAGATGAAAAAAGAGACAATACACTAATTAAAATTGCAAATAATTTTTTAACAAGTGCTATAGACTATAATAGAGCTTTAGAAGAAAAAATAGCCAAAGTTCTGCCTACATCAGTTACTGTTAAACAAGTTGCAGAGGGCAAAGTGTCGTTTGGAAGATTTTTATCTGAAGCTATTGCAAATGGAAGCCCAACTCTTGTAGCGACATTAGGTCCTGCGGGGGTTGTAAAACTAGGATCGAGTCTTGCCGGACAAGCAATACTTAAGCCTGCGCTTTCAAGGGCAGCCGCTAATCTTTCAGCTGTACTTTTAGCCAACCAAGCGGGTGGAGGGGAAATGAGTTCTTTGCTTATAGCTAGAGAAGATGCACCTTTAAAAATTGCTCAACTAGAAGAGACTTTAAAAAGCACTAAAGATCCTGTTGAGATACAAAAAATTAATAATGAAATTGCTGACCTAGAGGATTCTATGAATTTATCTACTGCAAAAATAGGGTTTGCAGGGGTTATGAGCGCAGGTATAGAGGGATTTACAGAACGCTTTGGTACTTTAGCATTAATAAATAAAGCAACACCATATATACCTGGGCAAAGTACACTCAAAAAAATATTAGTAGGAGGGAAAACTTTTAGTAAAGGATTACTGCAGGAAAATATTGAAGAAGTTATTGCCGGGGTATCTAATAACATATTAGTACAAAACGCTCTCTTAAAAAGAAATGTTAATGTATTTGAAGGAGTTGACTTAGACATGATTGCTAATACTACAGTAGTCAGTGCGGTAATGTTAGGTCAAGGGCTTGGTGCAAATACAAGAAGCGCTTTTTTAGAATTAACAGTTAACAATGAAGAGGCCAGTAGATTTCAATCATTAACAAGAAAACTAATAGATTTACAATCTTCTAATAGTACAGATAAAAGAAAACAAACTAAAGAAATTTTGCAGCAGCTAGGCCTGGAAAACATGGTAAGCCTAAGTAAACTTAATACTATGACTCCTCAAGAGTTACAAGAATTAGGAAATATACAAACTCAAATTAATAAATTAAATAGAGAAGCCAATACGTTCGGAACATCAGTGTCTCAAACAGGTGAAATAAATGCATCAGATAGAAATACTCTTAAAAAAATGGAGCAAGAATTTGAAGTTTTGAGATCACAAAAAAATAATCTTTTAAAAACCCAAAGAGGAGGGCTATCGGCTATTAAAGTTAAAGAACAAAGTGTTGATCAAAAAATACAAAATCCAAACTTTAATTTTTACAATGGTGCTTACAATGCTTTTAAAGTATTAACAGAAAATATGATGCCCCGAGGAGGCAAATATATTGAATTTGAAAAACCAGAAGATTTAAATTTTACAGAAGAACAAAAACAAGATTTTTTAGAAAATTATAATAAAGGAGAAAAAAAAGTAAATAAAGTAAAAACTTTTGAAGAAGCTGTAATGAGGCCTAACGCTTGGCAAGAGGGCAATAACATTTATGTTAATTTAAACGGAATTTATCAGGAAATTGCTCAAAATAACACTACTAGTGCTTCTTTTGCCGTAGCATCTCCTCTTCACGAACTTTCACATATAAGGAATAGCAATTTAAAACTTGATAAAAGATTAGTTAATAGTGCTGTTGATGATGCTATTAAAATTATAGAAGCTAATAAAGATAATTTAAATAAAAAAGATTACGAAAGTATTCTTAGCAGATTTAAACAATATCAAAATACCGGAGCCAAATATGAAGAGTTTATGCAGGTTCTTTCTGATGCACAAACAACAGGGTTAATTAATCTTAGTGACTATATAGATATTAATTCTTTTAAAGATTTAATAAAATACACGGGAGCTAAAGCTTTTGGAGATCTTTCTGAAATATTTTTTAAAATTGAAACTTCTAATGATGTTTTTAATTATATAAACAGTTACCGAACAATTGTTAAAAAAGGAACCCGAATAGGTAGTGGTGATAAAGAAGAAACTGAAACAGTAATTAAAGAATCAAAATCTGAAAGAGCAAGCGTATTAGAAGAAATAAACAAATTAGTTCCTCAAGATATTACTACACAAGAAGATTATCAAAACTTTTTAAATGATCGCAGAGCTTTTCCTAAGCTTTATAGTGCAATTAATGAACAAGGAGGTGTAATTAATAACTATATTAAAAGCATATCAACTACACCGGAAGAGGCACAAAAAACAATAGAAAATTTAACAAATAGAATATTAAAGTTTAATCCTGAAACCAAACGTAAAGATGGAACGCCTGTAGGTGTAAAAGCTTTTGGTGAAAGAATATTTGCTGATGTACAATTTGCAAAATTAGGTTCTAAAAAAGAATTATTTCAAGAAAGTGAAAAAACTAAAAAAGAAAGCAGAATAGAAGATCGCGAGGATGGATTTGAAGCAGAAGCAGCACCAGAAGTTGAAACGGAAGCCGTTGAAAAAACACCTGCTAAAAAATTAAAAGAAGTAAAAGAAACACTTAGTGAAGAAAATAAAACTGCGCTTAAAGATGTTGTTGCTAAATTAGAATTAACAGAAGATCAGCTTACGTTTAAAAAATTACCTAATGCGGCAATAGAAATTTTTGCTAAGCAAATTGGTATACCTGCTAAAAAGTTTGATGGCAAAGCTAATTTTACAAGAAATGAACTTGATAAAGTAATAAACTTTATTGAAGAAAATATTGATACAATCAGACAGGCATTACCTGAAGCTGCCATTGCAGAGGGATCACCTGTAAGTGAAAACCTTATAGGAACTGCAACGGGTGTACCTACTAATCTTTTAAAAGATTCTAACTTATATACAAGACAAGATAGAGGAACTAGACTATCTGGTTTAATAGCATATATAAAAAATAAAGGTATAGATAATAGTTCTATACTTAAAGCTATTGGTAATGTTGACGGTAGAAGAATGGCTAGCCCTAGGGATAAAGCTGCTCAAACAGCTAAAGGATTAATAAATGTACTTGCTAAGTTTGCTACTAACCAAGAAGTAAGATTGCAAAAAAATCTAACTGCCCAACAGGCTACTAATATTGAAGTTGGAAAAGGAAGTAAAATATTGTTTAGTCTTAACACTAAAGGAAATGGTAAATGGGTACAAAACCCATTAAATCCATTAGACAATAAAAATAAAATATATTCTTTTAAAGTAGGGGATATTGATTATGAAATAAAAACCTCTCAACAAAGTTTTGAAGATAATGCTTATAGTTTTGAGCTTTTTGATGGAAATGAATTTGAAGAAGAATTTATTAATAGTATTGCTAACGATGATAAATCTTTAAGTTTACTTTTTTCAGACAAAGATAACCAGGCTACTCAGATAACAGGTGCTGCTTTGGGTGGTCTTACTAACCAATTTAAGGTTTTTGGTATTGTAGCTAATAGCACTATAGATTTAATTAAAAAAGAAAAATTAAATTCTATAACATTTAGTGGTAAAGAAGAAAATAGACAAAGATTATATGGGGCAATGGTTCAAAAATTTAAAAAAGAACTAGGCTGGGAAAGTTATAATTATGAATTAGAAGAAGGGTATGGGGAAGCTTATATAGTTTATGATCCTAAAGCTTTTATTAATCCAGAAACTGCTGTTACAACAGAAAAAGAAAGTAGAATATTATATAGTAAAAATATTTCTGAAAATGAAAGAAAAAAAAGGAATAAAATTTTAATAGATGAATCTACAAAAGCTTTTAAAAACAATATATCTTTTGATGAATATTTAAAGAGCATAAGGCCTGTATTGCAAAGTAACAAAGTTACTAAAGCTTTATCAGACTCGCGCAATAAATCTTTTAGGGGTAATATTTATGAATATTATATTTGGGAACGGCTTAATTCTTTAAATATAAATGATTTAAAATTAATGCCCCCTGAATACGGAACGGGAACAGATATAAAAGCAACATTTTCTGATCAGTCTTTTAATTTAGAAGTAAAATTAAATCTGCAAGATGCTTTTGGCGCACCTACAATTTATTTTGATTCAGGAAAAAATAAATGGAGTTTTGATGAATCAAATTTAGATCAAGAAATATTTGATATTGCTGAAAAAAATATTGATCAACAAAAAATAAAAAATTTTTTAACTGAAATACAAAAATTAGGAGCTTATTCTCTTGATGAAACAGGTAATAAAAAAGAAAAAGTTGATTTTACTTTAAGAATTCCAGCTGAAAGCTATCAAAAAAATAAAAATAAACCTAAAACAGGAAAAATTGATAAACTCACAGCTTCTGTATATAAAAAAATAGATGGAAAAGAATTAAATAAAAAAGAAAAACAAAGTCTTAATAATGCTATAATTGAATATTATAATAAAAAAAATATAAACTATATTATTATTAATAATCAAATGTATTATTTAAAAGAAAATCCGTTACAATTACCTGTAAATCAGCTTACGGGGGATGTATATATTAAATTTAGAATTAAGCCAGGTGGTCAAAAAAAGCCTGAATTTTCAGAAAATTTTTACAATTTAATGGCCGTCACTCAATTTGGAATGGACAAAGCCACATCTAAAGGCACCTCTTTAAATAAAGCTTTTCAAACAAAGCTATCTAAATCAACATTACAAGCTGCTAAAAATAATAATTCTAAATTACCTAAGTCTGAACAATTCCCTAAGTCTTGGTGGTTAAGCGATGCAGTTACTTCAGGGCCTAGTAAAATGGTTCTTGATCGACTTAAAAAAGTTGATGATAAAAACAATGAAGCAAGAATTAAATTTAGCAAATCACAAGATTTAGACGATACTTTTAATAAAATTATTGAAAATAAAACTGGTATTGCAACATACCAAAGATTTGATAAAGCCGGAGCTGCCGTAAAAGGTGCTAGCAAAGGAAAATTTAACTTTTTTATACCACCTAGTGCTGAAGACTTTGTAGGTTTATTATACAAAACCTTAGGTAAAGGTAAAGTTGGTGATAGCCAAATGCAATTTTATAAAGATAATTTATTAGATCCTTATGGTAGAGCAATGAATGATGTTTCATCTGCTAGAGTAGCAATGTTTGAAGATTATAAAACATTAAAAGAAGATTTAAAAATTATTCCTAAAGATCTTAATAAAAAAAGTGTTGAAGAATATACAAAAGAGCAGGCCGTGCGGGTTTACATATGGAATCAGCAAGAAAATAAAATACCTGGTATATTTAAAACAAATCAACAAAAATTAGTTGATTATGTAAATGAAAATCCTGATCTTAAAACATTTGCTGACCAAC
>Ga0307995_1001818_pt1 | contig 12962 bp, 9 predicted proteins | sample EllFjometagen262_FD_203132 | JGI IMG/M metagenome (GOLD analysis project Ga0307995, IMG submission 203132) | Marine microbial communities from Ellis Fjord, Antarctic Ocean - #262 | ecosystem: Environmental > Aquatic > Marine > Unclassified | place: Southern Ocean | collected 2014-11-02
ACCTTATGGCGTTGATCGAGTCAGAAATCGATCTGTTTCAAGTAGAAAAGCGCATCCGCGGACGCGTTAAGAAGCAGATGGAAAAAAGTCAGCGAGAGTACTACCTGAATGAGCAGATGAAGGCCATCCAAAAAGAAATGGGTGAAATGGATGATGTGCCAAACGAGGCAGAGGAACTTAAAACTCGCATCGATGCTGCTGGCATGCCTAAAGAGGCAAAAGAGAAGGCCGTTTCAGAATTAAATAAGTTGAAGCAGATGTCACCCATGTCATCGGAAGCTTCTGTTGTGCGCACCTACCTTGATTGGATGGTTAGCATTCCTTGGAAAAAGCGCTCCAAGGTGCGCATGGATTTGGTGAAGGCTGAAGAAATTCTCGAGACAGACCATTACGGCCTCAAGGAAGTTAAAGAACGAATTCTCGAATATCTCGCCGTGCAGAAGCGCGTAAAGAAATTGAAAGGCCCGATACTCTGTTTGGTGGGACCTCCCGGTGTAGGTAAGACGTCGCTAGGAGAATCGATCGCCAGGGCGACCAATAGGAAATTTGTTCGCATGGCGCTTGGCGGCGTGCGTGACGAGGCGGAAATTAGAGGCCATAGAAGGACCTATATTGGCTCCTTGCCTGGCAAATTGGTGCAGAAACTATCTAAGGTTGGCGTTAAGAACCCACTGTTTTTGTTAGACGAAATAGATAAGATGGGCATGGATAATCGCGGTGATCCAGCTTCTGCTTTGCTAGAGGTGTTAGACCCAGAACAAAACCACAGCTTCAATGACCATTATCTTGAGGTCGACTATGACCTTTCCGAAGTTATGTTCGTGTGCACCTCCAATAGTATGAATATTCCCGGGCCACTTCTGGACCGTATGGAGGTGATTCGACTTCCAGGGTATACAGAGGAAGAAAAAACAAGCATCGCAGAGCGCTATCTGATTCCGAAGCAAAAGAGGAACAACGGAGTTGGAGATAAGGAGCTTACCTTCACTACAGAACCTATTAGCGATCTAGTTCGTTATTACACGCGCGAGGCTGGAGTCCGTGGTCTGGAGCGCGAAATAGCCAAGATCTGCCGGAAAGTAGTTAAGGAGAATTCCCTGGAGAGCGACGCCCAGGCAATCAATCTCACCTCTGTGGAATTGGAACACTATTCTGGTGTTCGTAAATATGACTACGGCAAGGCGGAGGAAGAAAATCTGATCGGTCAGGTTAATGGATTAGCTTGGACCTCCGTAGGTGGTGAGTTGCTTACAATAGAAACCGTTGCCGTTAATGGCAAGGGCAAAACTATCAAGACAGGTTCTCTTGGTGACGTGATGCAGGAGTCGATTCAGGCTGCTTTTACCGTGGTTAGAAGTAGAGCGGAGTCGCTTGGTCTTCCCGCTAATTTTCATGAAAAACACGATCTTCACATACACGTGCCAGAAGGAGCGACTCCCAAAGATGGGCCCAGCGCGGGCGTCGGTATGTGTACGGCTCTAGTATCAGCTCTGGCCTCTATTCCTGTTCGTGCTGAGGTGGCAATGACCGGAGAAATAACATTACGAGGGCAGGTGCTGAAGATCGGTGGATTGAAGGAAAAATTGCTGGCCGCGCACCGAGGCAACATTAAAACTGTGCTAATTCCTGCCGACAATGAGAGGGACCTTAAAGAAATTCCTGATAATATCAAAGCGGATTTGAACATCATCCCTGTTCGATGGATCGATCAAGTTTTGGAACACGCGCTTGAGTATCAACCGACTCCTTTAAGCGCTGGGAAAAAAGCGCCCCCAGGTGAAGATGCTAAGCAAGAAGATAAAGATAAAAGTGGTGATGACAAGCACATAAATACCCATTGATGCCGCGTGTTTCCTGTTGACATAGCTTTCACGCAATTGGTATAAAGGTAAGGTATTACGGTGGGTTTACGTCTAATTTTGGGAAAAGAATTAGATAGAGCCAAAGCTTAGACTTTGTATATTTTGATCATAATATTGAACTTAATACACGAACAATTTCTAGGCCTTCATAGATTTAGAAAATCACATAAATTTAGAAAAAGGGGATAACGTGAATAAATCAGAATTAATAGATGCTGTTGCCGCTAGTGCGGACCTTCCTAAAGCTGCTGCAGGGCGTGCTATCGATGCGATGATTGACGCAATTACGGATTCTTTAAAGAAAGAAGATCCAGTAGTGCTAGTTGGTTTCGGAACTTTTGCAACTAAGCACAGAGCGGCTAGAATTGGTCGTAATCCCCAAACTGGCGAGCCAATTCAAATTAAGGCGGCTCGTGTACCTAGCTTTAAAGCAGGTAAGGCACTTAAGGATTCTGTTAACTCTTAATTGAGTTGATTGAACTGCAAGTTCACTAACTGACCTGCGATTTCTGCAGGTGGTGTAAATTCTTGGCTCTAGAGTTTGTAGCTGCGAATCAAGTTGAATGGAATTGAGAAACTGATTTCCCTAGCAGTTTCCAAGAAAAAGTAGGGCGCATCTATGATGCGCCTTTTTTGGTTTACGGATTACATTACTTTCCCCACTAAGGGGAAGCAATCGATAAGCGATTTAGCGGAATTTAGGAACAACTATGCTGCAAGATATACGTGACAATTCACAAGGTGTGATAGCGAAGGTCATCATCGGTTTCATCGTAGCGATATTTGCTCTTTTTGGAGTGGATTCGATCGTGAATGGCTTCATAACATCGCCGCCAGTCGCTGAAATCAATGGAGAGGAAATAACCGAAGCCCAGCTGCAGGTGAATACACAGAATCTATTGAATTCTATTGGCGGAAGCGCCGATTCCCTAGATCAGGGTCTACTTGAGCAAATCGCACTGTCACAGATACTAGAAGAAGTGTTGCTAAGACAGTCTGCCGAAAAGTCGGCGATGGCTGTGTCTAATGATCGAATTGACAGGTCTATTATAGAAAATCCTAATTTCCAGATTAACGGTGTATTCAATGCCGACTTAGCCGTACGGACCATGGCCAGCCAAGGTTTTAGCATTCCTATTTATCGGGAATCCCTGCAGCAACAGATGCTGCTGTCACAGCTTGCTAACGCTTACAGCAGTTCGGCCTTTGTGACGAATTCCGAATTAGAACGAATAGCCGGTTTGTCGGCGCAGACGCGGGACTTTCGCTATCTCTCAATTCCTTTAGGCACTCGTACTCTGGGCTCGGCAATTTCAGATGCGCAGATTGAAAGTTACTTCGATGAGAACCAACAAGATTTCACGCAGCCGGAGACAGTATCGGTGAGTTATGTGATGTTGGATAAGAACGCAATCTCCAGTGAGATCGAACTCGATGAAGGTGTCGTTGAAGCGCAGTATGAAACCGAGAGATCAGCTTTTGAAGGATCGGCTGAAAAGCGTGCTTCACACATACTTTTCGAAGTTGGCGGTGATCTCAGCGAAGACCAGGCTCTAGAGATGGCCGCTACAGCTAAGCAGCGAATCGATGCTGGTGAGGAGTTTGAAGCAGTAGCGTTAGAAATGTCTACAGATACCGCTTCTGCAGAAGTGGGTGGAGATATTGGTTATACCGACGGAACTGCCTTCCCGGTAGCCCTCGAAGAAGCGCTAGAAATTTTATCAGTAGATGAGGTCTCGGTACCGGTCGTCTCAGATTTCGGTGTTCACATCGTGAAGCTCACTGAGGACTCAATAAATGTATTTCAGGGTTTTGAAGAAGTTGCCGAACGAATCGAGCGAGAATTAAAAAGCTCAGAAGTAGAGCTGATTTATGCCGAGCGATTGGGGGATCTTTCTAACCTGGCGTTTGAGACTGGAAACTTAGAAACCATTTCGGAAGAACTTGAGATGGAAGTGCTCATCAGTGGCGCTTTTAGCCGTAGCGGAGGAAGTGGTATTTTCTCTAATCAGGCGCTTATTGCTGCCGCATTTTCTGACGAGGTTTTACTTGACGATAATAACAGTGAAGTGGTTGAACTAAGCCCCTCGCAGGCTGTAGTGCTGAATGTGACCCTTTTCAATGAAGCTGCTGTTCTTCCGCTTGAGGAAGTCGAACCAGAAATCGCGGTAATAATTCGCACTCAGATGGAGCGCGATGCAGTTCAGAATCTTAGTGAGCGGCTTCTGACTAGCATAGAAAATGATGAGCCTGTCGACCCGCTCTTGGCTGAAAACCAAATAGAGTGGCTCACACAGGACGGTGCCAATAGGGCTGCAACCAATGTTAATAGAGAGATTTTAACTCAGGTTTTTTCTATGTCGCTTGCCGATACGGGTACCCCTGTCTATGACAACCTGACACTGACGAATGACACTGCCGTCATTGTTGAACTGACTAGTATCAATGCAGGCTCAATAGATTCATTGGCAGACACAGACCGAGAAAACATGGTTAGCTCTATGATTTCGGATTTAGGCAATAGCGACTTTCAGGCCTATATGAGCAACTTGCAAGACAGCGCGGACATCGAGTCGCAGATTCTAGACGAACAGCCGCTCTAGTTGGCTATACCCCTTCGGTTTCGAGATCGTTAAGCGAGCCCATGGCGGTAGTGTTGAAACCGCCATCAACATAAAGAATTTCGCCACTGATTCCAGAGGCTAGGTCGGAGCAAAGAAAACTCGCTGCATTTCCCACTTCGCTGATAGTAACGTTTCTCCTCAGAGGGGTTTGCTGGGCATTGTGTTTAAGCATTTTCCTAAAGCTCTTTATGCCGGCAGCTGCAAGAGTCTTTATTGGACCGGCAGATATAGCGTTCACTCGTGTCCCTTCGGGCCCCAGGCTTGCAGCCATATAACGTACGTTGGCTTCTAGGCTCGCTTTCGCTAAGCCCATAACATTGTAATTAGGAAGGCTACGCACCGCTCCTAGGTAGCTTAAAGTGAGCAGGGAGCCGTTTCTGCCTGCCATCATGGACTTTCCAGCTTGAGCGAGGGCGACGAAGCTATAGGAGCTGATTTCGTGCGCCATCAGGAATCCCTCTCGCGTCGTTACGTCTACATAGTTTCCGTCGAGCTCATTGCTGGGTGCGAATGCGAGGCAGTGAACGATTCCATCAAGACCATCCCAGTGCTTGCCGAGTTCCTCGAATAGGCTTGCAATTTCTTTGTCTTTGCCGACATCGCAAGGGAACACTAAATCAGAGTCCCAAGTTGCCGCAAATTTAAGAACACGCTCCTTTAGCTTCTCATTCTGATACGTAAAAGCCAATTCGGCGCCTTCGCGATGCATTGCCTGGGCAATGCCTGAAGCGATCGAGAGCTTGCTCGCAACACCAAGAATTAGGTACTTTTTTCCTGTTAGATAACCCATGCCTCTATCCTGTTTTAGCTGGTATTTATGGCGTTATTTTACTGTATTTTGCGCAAATTACCCACGTCTAGTGCTAACTAGTATGAGACGTGTCTTGGTTGCTATAAAGGCATTAATTACTTAATGCCATGCATGAAGTGCTTCAATACAGGCGATATAAACAAGGCCAATATTCCTATGCCGATACTGTAGATGCCTGCCGTGTAATAAACATCCATATAGTTGGCAAGGGCTGTCGCAGGGTCTACAACTTCTCCACCGATCGTGTCGGAGCCGGTCATGGCCGCAATGGTGCCAGATATATAGTTTCCTCCGGCCATCGCTAGAAACCAACAGCCCATCATCATCCCGACAACACGTGGAACAGAGAGTTTGGTGGTCATAGAAAGACCAACCGGCGATATGCAAAGCTCAGCTGTGGTATGCAGCAGATACAATAGGATCAGCCAGATTAGAGCGATCTGGGTAGGGTCACTCGCCAGTGACGCGCCATACACCAAAAATAAAAAGCCGAGTCCGAGCTGTATAAGTGCTAGGGCAAATTTAGTAGGTGTGCTGGGTTCCCAGCCGCGTCGGTTTAGATAGATCCAGGCAATGCTGAAGACAGGCGCTAGGGTAATGATAAAGAAGGCATTAACCGATTGAAACATTGCTGCCGGCAGTTCGAGGCCGAATACGATGCGATCTACATTGCGGTCCGCCATCAGGTTTAATGAGCTGCCAGTCTGTTCCCACAGTGACCAAAAGATAATCTGATAGCTCATTAAGAAGAGACAGACGAGCATTCTATTCCTGTCTATCTGTTCACACTTGGTGAATGCATAGACAACAACCGTTAGAGTCATGCCTACAAGCGTAGCACCAACAAGGCCACCTACCAGTGGTGGTGCCTGCATCAGTTGCCAGCATACCAAAACGCCAACGAAGGCCAGTATGTAGATAAACACTTCGCGGCTAAGTCCTGGAAATATTTTCTGCTGCAGCGCTACAGGGTCCTTCGGTAGTCCGGCTGCTCCGAATAGGTGATGGCCTTTAATGAATACCGCTAGACCAAATAACATGCCGATACCGGCTGCACCGAAACCCCAGCTGAAGCCTTTATATTGCAATAACAGACCGCAGATTATCGCGCCTAAGAATGAGCCGGCATTGATTCCCATATAAAATAGTGTGAAGGCTCCATCGCGTCGGGGATCTTCGCGCTCGTACATCGAACCTACGAGCGTAGAGATGTTTGCTTTCAAGAAGCCTACGCCCATGATGATTAGTCCAAGCGAGAAATAGAAGACTTGAAGGTAGAACGGATCGCGGTAAATGAGGGTCTCACCATCGACGATCTTCTCTATCGCTTGGGAGCCTTCGATAGCCATGCCTAAGTGGCCGGCAACGAGTAATATAGAGCCTAGAATAACCGCCTTGACAGGTCCGATATAGCGGTCCGCGACCACTCCTCCAATAACGGGTGTTATGTAGACGAGTGATATATAAGCTGCATAGATGCTTGAGGCAGATTGGTCTGAGAATAAAAAGTGTTGGGTCAAATAAAAGATGAGCAGGGCGCGCATACCATAATAACTAAAGCGTTCCCACATTTCGGTTAGGAAGCAAATTGCCAAGCCGCGTGGATGACCGAGAAACTCTTTTGGTGCAATGCCAGTACTTACGTTATCTGTCATATCTGCTAGTTTCCTAAACTCTCCGGAATAACTTGGAGTTCTTGTCCGGGGAAAATTAAATCATCAATTTGCAGCTGATTCCATAGCAGCAGCTTTTGCAAGCCAATACCAAAGCGACTAGCTATTGCGTCCATGCTATCGCCACGCTGGACAACATAGAAGGCAGCGCGGTCGCTGGGTTGAACGTCGGGCTCTTTAATCTTGCTTTTAAGCGCATAGGATAAATCCAAAATCTGGCCTGGTTGCAGTAACTCCTCCATAGGTATCTGATTCCAAGCGGCGATCTCGATCGAGTGTAGCTGAAACCGTCTTGCAATAACCCAGAGATTATCTCCATTTCTCACCTTATACTGCTCTGGTACTTGAGGGAGTTGACGTGTCCTCTTTGTTGCCACGCGCGGCGCGGAAGCTAGAAGCTCGGGATCATTTGTACGTGGAATCAATAAGGACTCGCCCGCTCTAATACGACTGCCAATTAGTGAGTTGAAGGTCTGTAGTATATCAACGCGCGTATTTAATTTGCGCGCAATTGCGCCCAGAGTATCACCGGGTTTTATCTCATATCGATCCCAAGTTAGAAGATCATGTTTATCAATGCCGATTAGGGCACTTTCAAGTAACGCCGCGTTCTCGAGGGGCAGCAGCATTTCTTGTGGTTGATTTGGGTGAGTTGCCCATTGGAGGTAGCCAGGATTCAGTGCCCGTAGTTGTTCATATTCGATTTCGGCTAGCCTTGCAGCCTGTGAGAGGTCTATCTGCGTTCCGATCTCGACGGCGCGGAGGACTGGCTCGTTGGCAAGCGGCTTTAATTCGATGTCCCAAGCGTCGTTGTCCGCGATGATGGCTGATAGAGCGAGTAGCTTTGGTACGTGAGCTTCTGTCTCGCCGGGTAAATTGAGAGTCCAAAAATTTATTTCTTCCTCTTCACTCCTGCGAATAGCTCGACGCAGATTCCCATCTCCTGTGTTGTAGGCTGCGATCGCGAGCAACCAATCTGCATCGAACTGCTTGTAGAGTTGCTCCAAATAGTCCAAAGCGGCATCTGTAGAGGCCAAAGGATCTCTGCGGCCATCAAACCACCAGTCTTGCTGCAACCCAAAGCTCGACCCAGTGGCACCAACGAACTGCCATAGGCCGACTGCATGCTGTCTCGAATAAGCGTTAGGGTTATAAGTGCTTTCAACCATTGGCAATAGCGCGAATTCCAATGGCAGTCCGCGGCGCTCAATTTCTTCAACGATCTCAAATAAGAAGGGTGAGGCTCGATTCTGAAGCAGGTCGAAATAGCGTTGCTGCGTTGAATAGTTCTGAATATATTTTACGACATTTGGGTGTGAGTAGTGGGCATGAAGCTGAAAGCCGTCTCGGATTCTTTCCCATAGGTCATCGTAGCCTAGGGCAGATTCAGTGGTGAGTGCGGACGTCTGGTTTGCTACCTCTGAATTCCCAATCGATGCTTCTGGGCTGTGCCTGGTTTCTTCTGTAGAAGTTGCCGCTGCAGGTCTCATTTCTGTAGGATTGGGTTGCTGCAAATTTTGACAGGCTGCAAGAAACAGCGGTAGCAGTGCAATTACGATGTTTCTTTTAAGTGTTTGCAAATCAATTGCCTGTGAAATCAGTAAGTGAATTAGCTAAATACAAAGTGCCGGGCTGGAGTATTGGGACGAGTTTTTTCAGCCACGAGGTGAAGCGAAGACCGCAACTTTATTGCTAGGAATTTGCTTCGAATACTGCTCTGTCCTTTTTTGTAGTTTAGCCTCATTGCAGTGAAAGAAGATTTTTTGCTAGCTCTAATTCGATGTTAGAAAATAGGGTAGGTTGCTTGATTACCCTCTTCGTTTTCTCCAATTCAATGCGCTCGATTAGCGCATCGTTTTCCGCGTCTGCAACTGTGGCGAATTGGAAATTTGCCATTGCGTACTCATGGATGCAACAGGCTCTCGTTTTTGTTAATAGGATGGGCGCTTCGCCGAGAGATTCATGTGTAATTTTAGCTAGGCCTGCAAATAACCAATTACAATCAGTTGCTAAAAAAGTGTCGCCACAAAAAATAATTGAATCGATTTGGTTTTCGTCTTCGGCGCAATAGGCGATATGATAAAGAGTGTGACATGGCGTTTCAATAATAAATAAGCTCTGGCCGAATAAGGGAGTGCTGTCGCCCTCAGGTTTAAATTCACGTATCTCTTTGATGCGACTCGATCTAGGCCCGGCTACTCGCCAAAAATATCTCTTCGTCAACGCCTGAATACCGCCAGTATGCTGGTGAGTGATCAGTATGCTGGAGAGTTGCCGATCATTGCTTTCCAAATATTCGATTGCCGGCTGTTCATCGCCAAGATCAACAACGCAGACCTGCCGGCTGTCAGCCTCGCTGGTGGCGCAAATGTAATTGTCTGTAAAGGCGGGAATAGGGTGGATAGCACTAATCACAGGGATGGAATTAACTCGGAGGTGACATAATATAAGGAAACCCAGCTATTACAAGCCATATTGTCTCGCTGTGCCGTGCATTGAGTGGATATCACTTAATTTCTCGAGTGATAGTGTTTACACTAACTGCTTGCAATACAGCGGGTTAAATTCACTAAGGCAAGCAAATGAACTTATTTTCTAAGCATGAGACTCGCCGGCGCCTGCTTCGCGGCATGCCTGAGGCAGACTTGCTCTCAAGTCACGTAGCGCATTGGTTTCAATCCCCGCAAGGGGAGGCTGTTCTTAAGGCTGAGAAAGAAGTGGTTCACAGAGCTCTTGAGAAACTCTTCGGCTACCACATACTGCAGCTAGGATTCAGTGAAGAGCATTCTCTTATTGAGCAAAGTCCCGTGGGTCACAAGATAATTTTCTCCCCTAGTTTACGGGCAGGGTCTACCAGGGCCGTAGCGAGCAACGAGGCGTTGCCGTTAATCAACGACAGTATAGACATTGTCGTTATTCACCATGCCCTCGATTTTGCGGAGAACAGTCATCGCGTTCTAAGAGAGGCAACTCGCGTGTTGCGCCCTGGTGGCCACATGTTAATACTAGGATTTAATCCTTATAGTTGCTGGGGGTTTTGGAAGTTATTTAAGCGCAAGAGAAACATCCCCTGGCGGGGCAAATTTATTTCCAAGGGGCGTGTCAGCGACTGGCTGAAGTTGCTTGACCTGCACATCGACTCCATTTCTTACGGCCTGCATTTTATGCCATTGAAGATGTCTAACTTATTAAAGCGGGCAGAGAGCCTCGAGAATTTTGGCAACAAGCTACACAGCCCTCTTGGAGGTGCCTATATTATACATTGCATCAAACAATCAATGCCTGTTACGCCGATACTGCAAAAATGGCGACCACTACGCGCGCGACCATCGGTGATGCCCGCAGCGGAAAACGTTCGTGCTAAGATTAAGATTCACTAACAGTGCTGCCGGTCTACGGAGTAAAGGTGCCGATTTTTCTATGTCACAGTAGGCGAGATGAACACGGATGGAGCCTGACGAGAAAATTTCGGGCCACAGTGATAGAGAGTATTGCTACGCTATGATGATGTGGAGCAGGCTCGGCATGGTGGCGAGATCATGACTAGCAATAACAAAATGGAACTCACGGCAGGGATTAGGGGGCTTCAGGCTTTGAATAAGGCATCGCGATGCGGTGATCACAACGGATTCCAAATACGTATTCAGCAGGATCACTGAGTAGGTTTAACGCTGAAGGCACGCAATTGGCGTGCGGCAAGCAAGAAGCCACAACTAAATACAGAGCTCTAGAAGGAGCTTGATTAACAAAGAGAATATTATGCGCCAGGTAGTACTTGATACCGAAACCACTGGTTTGGATCCTTCTCAGGGCCATCGAGTTATCGAAATAGGCTGCGTGGAGATCGATAACCGCAAGCTTACTGGTAAGCGTTTTCACTGCTATCTCAATCCGGATCGAGAGATCGATGCAGGCGCCATGGAAGTGCACGGTCTTACCTCTCATTTCCTTGCAGATAAACCGCGCTTCAATCAGGTCGAATCAGAGTTTCTGGAGTTCATCGATGGCGCGGAACTGGTTATACACAATGCGCCATTTGATATCGGGTTTCTAGATCATGAGTTACGTGCGACAAAAACGGATGCACTTAAAATAGCAAGTTTCTGTGGTGTCCTCGACAGTTTGTTACTCGCTCGCGAGAAGCATCCTGGACAGCGTAATAGTCTTGATGCGCTCTGCAAGCGTTACGGCGTAGACAACACACAGAGGCAACTACATGGTGCCTTGCTGGATGCGGAGATTTTGGCTGATGTCTATCTGGTGATGACAAGCGGGCAATCCAGTCTGCTCCTGGCCGAAGATGAATTAGAAGGATCTACGCGCAGGGCTAAGGCAAAGAAGAGCCATACCCAAAGAGAGAAGATTGCAGTAATCAAAGCCGGCAGTGATGAGCTGGAGGCGCATCGACAGCGATTAAATGATATTCACAACAGCAGTGTGCAAGGCTGCCTATGGCTAGAATTAGAAGACAAAATTCAAGCCTAGTAAGAATCGGCACGAATCACCTTGAACAGCACACGCAGAAACTATAGTATCTTGCGCCAACTCACTGCAGATCTCTGCGAAAACCCAACAAAGTCATACTGTTGCGATTTTTCAAACAGCGTAGTTCTAAAATCAGTCCCAGCCACCTGTATATCGAGTATCCATGTCTCACAAAGAGCATTTTCTCAGTCTCCAACAATTAGGCAAATCCGATAGGTTTATACTATTTTATTTATCGCAGATAGTGGTCCGTGATGAGGACGTGCTGTGGAGTCTTGATCAAATTAGAGATCATTTAGACGACTCTACAGATTTGATTTTGCTGCAACGAGATGTTGACACGGCGGTAATTGTGGTCAATTTGCAACAGGATATATCTGTGCTTCTTCAAGCGAAGCTCAAGTCTTTGCGCAGCCTTCTTTTCTTTTCGGATCAGGAGAAGTTCTTGCTAGCCGGCAGGGCGAGTCAGCTAGTTGACTGGTATAAGAACCACCGTTTTTGCGGCACGTGCGGTAAGCAGACGGTTCATCATGGGAGTGAGCGCGCGCTAGTCTGTGACAACTGTGCCCTGCATTTCTTTCCGCGTATTAGTCCCTGTGTGATTATGCTCGTGACTAAAGGCGATAAGATGCTTCTTGCTCGAAGTTCACGCTTTAAGTCCGATTTCTACAGCTGCTTGGCCGGCTTTATCGAGATTGGGGAAACTCCTGAACAGACCGTGCACAGAGAAGTCAAAGAAGAAGTAAATCTGAAGGTTAAAAACGTCCGTTACATTTCCAGCCAATCTTGGCCATTTCCGTCGCAACTAATGCTGGGATTCCTAGCGGAGTACACTAGCGGTGATATTGTCCCTGAGCCGTCCGAGATCGCCGATGCGAAGTGGTTCGATAGTGACTCCTTGCCTAAAGTGCCTTCACCGAAGATAAGCGTTGCAGGCAAGTTAATCCGAACCTTTATGGATGAGATTAAGAATAGGTAGGCCCCTAATTTTTGAATTCCTTAAGTAATAGAGGCAAAATGCGCATACAAAGAGCACCACAGGAGATATACGTTTGGAATATTTGATTCAATATGGCATGTTTTTGGCAAAGGCGGTGACTATCGTGGTGGCAATTGTCATTGTGATTGGTGTGATTGCGGCAAGCGGAAACCGTCAGCGCAAAACTGGTAGAAAAGGCCTGATCAAGGTTACCCATCTCAATGAACATTTTGACGATATGAAAGATACTCTACGCCATTCGGTGTTGGCGAAAGATCAGTTGAAGCAAGTTCACAAAGACGAGAAGAAGCAGGCAAAACTCGAATCTAAGGAACAAGCTAAAGCAGACAAAGAAGCGGCGAAGAGGTCGGATGATGTCGTTGACGGCGCAAACGACTCAGAGCAACGAAAGAAGCGTGTTTATGTAATCAACTTCACCGGTAATATTTCTGCAGACGAAGTGGCATCTCTTCGCGAAGAAATAACGGCGATATTAACGTTGGCGGAGCCTCTGGATGAGGTTTTATT